>JAEEGL011404757.1_pt1 | contig 15179 bp, 8 predicted proteins | sample 9134231 | NCBI WGS metagenome assembly JAEEGL01 (sample SAMN16246548, study PRJNA631951) | gut metagenome | biome: gut microbiome; feature: rumen; material: fiber-attached | host: Bos | place: Iran: Karaj | collected 2018-10 | reverse complement strand
GGCGAGAGCCAGACACTTACATTTACGGTACCGATACGCCAGCTCGCTTCTTTCAATAGCGACAAATCCCGTTGGGAAACCGCCAAGGGCACTTATAAGGCCTACTTCGGGGCGGATGCCACGAAACCTGCCGCCGAAGCGACGTTCAAAGTATCTGCAAAGAATTACCCGGCCAACAGGGTCTGCGAACCCCGCTAAAGAATATTCATAGACTGTTCCCGAATCTTTTCGAGTTCGTCTTTCATACGCACCACCGCCTTCTGAATGGCAGCATTGTTTGCCTTGGAGCCGGTGGTGTTGATCTCACGTCCCATCTCCTGGATGATGAAGCCGAGCTTCTTGCCGGGATATGGCTCACCGTCGATGGTATCCATGAAATATGAGCAGTGCTGGCGCAGACGCACTTTCTCCTCGTTGATATCGTACTTCTCCAGCCAGAAGATCATCTCCTGTTCAAAGCGTTCCTTGTCCAGTTTCACACCGAGTTCTTCGGCTGCCTTGAGTATCTTTTCGCGCACTGCATCCACCCTCTCCTTCTCGTGTGATTCGACTTCGAGTTCAAGCTCGAGTATGGTCTGCACACGGCCTGTAACATCTTTATAAAGAGCGAGTCCCTCGCGGTCGCGGTACTCGTCCACGGCATCCAGAGCCTTGTCGAAAGCAGCCTCTACCAATGGCCAGTTTTCTTCGTTGATGACATCCTCTTTCTTGTTTGAAATGACGTCCGGGAAACGCAACACGGCAGAAAGCAGTTCATTATTCATCCTGTCCCCCGCTTCCAGCGAACCCATGGTGAATCCGGGCAGGGTCTTGCGGATTTCAAGCAACTGCCCGTAGTAATTACGGACAAGCTCGGCATCCACCGCCTTTGCCGTCTCTGCGGCGCCAGATTCGAGGGTAAGATATACGTCTATCGTGCCCCGCACCAGCCTCTCGGCTATCTTCTGACGCACGATTATGTCTTTATCCTTGGGAAGAAGCGATGACTTTATGCTAATGTCGGCGGACTTGGAATTAAGGGTACGTATCTCAACCGTCAATTTACCCGTGGCGAGATTGGCCTCTGCCTTGCCGTAGCCTGTCATGGATTTAATCATAATACAGTAGGTTCTATCCCACAAAAATAGTATAAAACGAGCAAAAATGAAATAGCGGTATATAAACTATACTACTGGTCGTCTATACCCACATATTTGACTGTCCATCCGGCAGGGACGATCTTACCCCAGGTGGTAGCCCAGCCTTCGGCATCCTTGATCGATGCATCCAGCCAGAGTTCACCTGCCGAAGCAACGCCACCGCACCAGTTGGTGCCGTCGGAAATAAAGGCATCATCCCGGTAATTCTGTGTGCCGAGCATCTTGACGTAGTTGATCTTAGCGCAGCCGTAGAACATCCTCTGGTAGCAACCTTGGGCCAGTTTCTTGGCCGCCAGCACAGGTGCATTCTCAAGCTTGGAGCAGTTGTAGAACATATTGCGGTAGCAGGTCTTGCCAAGGGATGTAGCAGGCAAGAGCTGAGGGCCACGCTCCAGGTTGGTACAACTGTCGAACATGGACTTGTAGGCATTCTCCGAAACCGTCAGCATCGGGATCTCAAGGTTGTAGGCGTCAATGAGATTCGTGTTCGCTTTTAAGAAGTCCAGGAACGTCGCACCGGTCAATGTAGCACCTTCTGTCTCATAGCTGTCACCGATCACCAGGGAGGCCAGGTTTCCGCCTATTTCGAACCTGCCGCCGCTGCAGGAGAATCTGCCCTGATTCCAGGACTTGGCAGGCGATGCGTGGCTGCCCACGCAGAAACTGATCTTTTGGCCTGCAGCCACAGCGATAACCTGATTGGACGTGTATGATATCCATTCCCCGTCATCTATCTTGTACTCGCCTGCATGGTATGGTTTGACTGTGCAATTATCGATGGCAAGGACATAGAAGTGATTCGTTGGCCTTGCAGGAGCCGTCTCATTCTCGAAACTCACGCTGGCCTTGGTGAAATACTCGTTGTAAACCCAGATGGTCGTGGCACTTTGGGACCTTGTGGGATTAAAGTAACAGTGGAACTTCCGTAGGCCTTCGCTGACGCTCAGCCCAGTGTATTCTTCCCAGGTCAATGTCCGTATGAAGAAGAATGCCGGGCTGTCTTTGAATGCAGATTCGGTCGTCGCAATCGATTGTCCGGAGACCACAGGAAGGTTGATAGCCATCGAAACGTCCGGAGTAAGTGTCATCGACTCGGGCTCGACTATGAAATCCAGAGGGAACATTGATTCAGGGAGTTCCGAAGGTATGGATATTTCCACATCAATGGTGGTATTGGTAGTCATTGGCACAGGATCCGTGCAGCTGACCGTCATCGTCTGCTTTTTCTGCAGCGTGATCTCAACCTCCCTGTACAGGCGAAGATCCTGATGACTGCCCGGGTTGTGGCCGGTAATCTTTATCTTCTGGGTCTTGGTTTCGTCAAGCGGATCAACAGTATTGAAACGGATGGTCCTGATTCCTTCAACTCCACCCACTGTGGTAGCTTCAGGGAAGAAGAATCCTCTGGTAGGAACTCGGTTGCCGTTGCCATCGTAGAGGATAAGGATGTCGTCGGAGCCATCTTCCATCGGCTCCAGTTCGACCCTAACGGCGGCGATGTTGAGATTAGGAACGTCCGAGTTAACGTTGTTGAAGAAACGTGCGTACAATTCATAATACCCACCTTCTGCAGGGCCGCTGTAGGTTCTTGTCATAAAGGGCTCGACTACCAGACGGGTGGTACCATTGGAAATATCGGAAAGATGGCGCATGGAAACATCGGCAGAGATATCTTCTGCACCCGAAGAAACAGCGGCGAGCTCCGGGGTATGCACACCCTCGGAGGAGATTCGATGCAACTGGATGTTGTAACGGAAGTTCCTGTAGATGGGATAATACTTGGAGACTGTCTGAGTGCCTTCCACCTTGGATTCCATCAGGTCAAGCCGGTAGTAATACCAGTTGTCGTCATCTTCGAATTTGCCGCATACGATGATGAAAGTGGGTCCAATCTTATCTGTAGGAACGCCTCTTTCATATATGTAGAAGCCGTTTTCCGTGTCGTTTTCGTCATATTGCAGCACCCTGCCGTTGCTGGTAGCGGGGTTCTCGAATTCGGAAGCAGGCGGTATGACATCGCTCAACGCTACGCTTGCCGGCATATTGCCAGGATAGTTTATATCATCCTCAAGTTGCTCGAAAGTACTCCTTTCATAACCACTGAAACGGTAGCCTGAAGGTGGATTGAAGTCGAAACGGTTCACCGCAACAGACTCGTTGCTCCGGTAGGGCACGACCGATCCACGTTCGGGATAGTAGATAACGGCATAGCTGTGAAGTTGGAAATTGTCCGACGCATTGGTAACCTGTATCTTGGCAAAGTTCCTGATCAACGGTATATTCTGGAAGAAGCCGAGGGTCTCGTCATCAGGCACATAGCTCCCGTTCTGGAATATGGGCTCCTGGGTGCCGGGATCTATCTTGGCTTTGATGTGTGGCACGACAAGTTTCTGCCAATAAGCCTGCTTGTTGTCGAAAGACAGCATATTGGGGAGGCTCTGATACGAGTACGACCCTGTAATCAGCTGATTTTCATCTACATTGCCAAGTATATGGATCGTGCGGGCAAAGTCGGAAAGTTCAAGCTGTACCTTGAATCTATATAGAGTAACGTGCCTGTCGCCTTCGGAGAGAGGATATATATTCTCCGGAATCTCGTAATTCTCGATGGTATCCACCAACGTGGCTTTCCTGATGTACTTGATGCTCTGGCTGCCGCCGCATACAACCATATACATCATGTCCGGATCGAGATATGGCGTGCCGGTGATATTACCATCAGCGCCGGAGAGAGACTTTGTGCCAGAAAGCACAGGGACGTCGGGCACAGAGAAGGTAATCGTAACTGGAGCACCCTCGAGCGAAGCACCCACAACACGCTCCCTCTGCTCCAGCTCGGCCGTGCAGGATACTGCCAGAATGATGGCAATCAAGTATGCAATCAGTCTTCTCATGGCTTTCTGTCCCCCCATACGAATTCTGTGCGCGGGTTCCACTGCTCATCACCCCAGTACCAAGAGTCATATACGCAGCGGAGGAGCGCAGTCGAGTTTGTACTGCTGGTCACCGTTCCATTACTGGTATTTACGTTCACAACGCCGTTAGCCGACCAGTAATCTCCCCTGAACATAAACTCAAAGACTCCTTTTGCAGAGAGTTGGGCGATGAACTTGATTTCGCTCATAGTTGGAATGCGCCACCTTCCTGCCGGGAAGCCATCTTCCTGGTATGCTGCACAGCGGTATTTAGCGTGAGCAGCATCAAGATTACCGAATTCCGTACCACCAAGTTTGGTGGAGATCCTGTAGCTCGGTGCAAGCATATTACTGGTACGGCCGGATCCTTCCGTAGGACGATAATACATCAGAGGTCTGGTCTCCCCTGCCAAAGCCATCGGCTTATTTATATCCCCATCAACTACACGGGCGGGGGTAAAGTTCGACACAGCGCCCGTCCTGTCCGGGAGGATAGCGTCAGCGGCATTAGTACTATTGTTCACGAAACTATAACCCAATACGGGAACAGTAGTATCGTATCCATCGGTACGCGGATCTCCGATAACAAATCCCGAATTCTGCGGAAGCACGGTGACATTGATCTTGAAAATGTCGCGGCCTCCCCCGGTATACCAGACTGTACGCCACTGATACTCCTTCTTGTTATTGTCCGTGGAGAGATGGTAGTAAGGATCGGAAGAACTGGAGTTTGTAATATTGTCTCTGCGGATAAAGCGCCCGTTATCTATATAAACATATCCCCAGGGCATATCAAGCCAGGGGGCATTGCCGCTGTCATACCCATAGACGCTGCCCTTCTTCTTGATTTCAGAATCCGAATTCATACAGGACTCGATATAGATGCCCGGATACTGGATGATCGTGATATGCTTCAGATACTCATTGTATGGGTACGCGCCTGGCGTAAGATCATCGTGGACGATATCGAACTCAATGGTATACGGAGAATAATCGAAGTCGCTTTTGGTGTAATCGTTTTGGAGGACGTGATTGAATTCTATCGAAGCGGAAGTATTGGTAAGCCAGCCTGAAGGTTCATACTTTGCCTGGCCGTCTGTACTCTGGTCCTGGCCGTTGTACTCCAGATAATAGGTTCCGTCCAGATTCTTCCTCACCCAGGCGTGGTACTTGGTGTTGTATTTGTTCACCACGTCGCTTTCTTTCGTAATCTCGCCGTAGAATGGCCTTCTGGCCGTCACGCTGCCTTCTACAATCTTTACGTCGTGGCTGGAAAGGAAGGGGATGCTCAGGGTGTTGATGTTGTTTAGGCTCCTGGGCTTTGTATCTACAGAAAGGTAGCGTGCCTTGCTGATGACAGCATACTTATCGATAGGCACGCTCTTGTTCTGCCAGTCGAGTATATACAAGGTCGTAGGATTGATATAGGCCTTTCCTTCGTCAGTTTCCGAGCCAAGGATGGACACATCGATGTTGAGGTGATACCAGTTGTTCCTTTCAAGGCTGCTGACGGGAAGGATTACCTTATAATAATACTTGCGTCTGTCGTAGGAATATCCATTGATCTCCATACGCCGCCAGTCCATCTCAAGTTTAAGGTAGGGTTGTGCGGGAAGAGCCTGGGTATAATCCGGTTGACCGTTCGACCACGCCAGAGGATACGAATACATAGGATATGTATTGTAGTAAGTGGTCTCACCGGCACCTGAACCGACCGTAGTATGGCTCAGGTATTCAGAGCCATTATCCTTGACAAAGGGGCGCCTGCAAGTTTCGTCGCTATAAGAGAATAGTTCAGGAGAGTCATTGTCGGAACTTGTTTCAGTCCCGAGGCTCACGTTTTTCGCACCGTCCACCAGATAGATGCGCATCGTGTGAAGCACGGGAGTCCACACCTCATCCGGGTCGTCCGTGTTGTTGATATGCTTCAGTTTCACCGTGTCCGCGACAGAGATTGCCGTGGTCAGCTTGGCGGCGAAGCGTTTGGCATTTATAGTTCCACTCGCACTGATGGGCGCAGAATCATTGTAGGTAATTACAGTCTTACCGTCCATCAGGAAGCAGTCCTGGATGTATTCTCTTTCTGTTGCGGCGAAATCGGTAACAATAGCTGTAGCAGCGAGTTCCGAGAGGGATGTCCCGTCCAAAGAGCCGTCTGGAGTCAGATCCCCGCTGTAATTGACCACAGCATATACCGTTGCACTCAAACCGTTTGCCGCCGTAAACAACTGCTCGGCAACGACACGAGTGAGAACTATATCGAATGTTGCCTCCCACCGCTCTCCGGTGTAGTTGACCGGGTCTTCATCAAGGTCCACTCTATGATGATAGACTGCATCAGCGTCATTGGCTGGAGCATCTCCCGGATAGAAGAAGAAATCGACGGACTTGATGAGGTTCTCGTTGAATCTGGTCTCACCGTCCGCAGGGTCCGATTTTGAAATGGCGGAATCTTCACAGCGAACCGTGAGCACAACACCGGATACATCCCTGTCAAATCTGGGTTCACGCTGGCATCCCGCTGCCAGAAGCAGTGAGACGAGGATCAGAATATGGAACCACTTCTTCATCATTCGTTCCAGTTCTTTTTAAGGATGATCCTGTAATAGTCGATGGACTCGCTATCCAGATCTATCCAGCGTTCATTATCTCCGATTTCAACACAGAAATGGAGATCGATGTAGTTTCCTTCCAGTTCAGCATCCGTATGTGTGCCGGGATTGCACGTGATTGCGAATTCAATCCGGCAATCCTCGATCCTTCCGTCTTCAGGATGCTGATAGTTAGGGTAGATGGTCGCCTCCATAGGCGTTATGGAGAAGATTCCATCGACCTTGTTGTAACCATCGAGTGCACCCGCTACCGGCACTACATGAAGCTTTTGCCCAACAGGAGTAGCAACAAGGATATCGCCCCTGATGATATTCTCCTGACTATTAAGTGTGTGCCAGAAATTAATATCATAATAACCGTCCGCGGTCTGTGTCTTTTTGAAAGTTGCAGGATCATTCTCCGTAATGGTGAAACGGCGCACCACATTCACGGTAGCGGTAGTAAAGTCAAAATCGTAAGTGCTCTTGTCCCAGGGAAGCACCACAATCTTGAATTGCAAGGTTCTGGTTGCCTCAGCGAAATAGGCAAACAATATCCAGGAGTGGTTGCGGGAAAGCACGTCATCCACAGACATAGAGAAAGCAGCCGTCTGGTCCTCCTCGCCGGTATTGTAGAGGATTGTGCCGGAAATGGCGCTGTCGGTTTCCCGGATATAGATGGGGCCAATCTGGGAAAATGCATCGATGGCCTCATCCAGACGATCTTCATATTCACGGGCAGTTTCTGTCTCGTGCCCGGGACTGCGGAACAGCAGTTCATCCGGATGCGCGCAGATTGTCAGGTCACTGTTCTTTTTCAACGGAGCGCCGCCTTCTCCGGCAATTATTCCATTGAAAGGGGTATATCCGTCGATCTCGAAGAGATTGTCGGTATCGCCGTATTTGTGGTTGGTGAACAACTTCTCCGATTCGGAAATCTGGCAGTCGAAAGTAATATTCTTGACTACGCAGGCAGGATTGTTTGCAACGGCAGGGTCCGAGCCGGAAGCCGGAGTCCCCTGCTGGCAGAATACAAAGCGTATTTTGGATACGGCACGAGTGAGATTCACCGTAGAAACATTCAGGACAGGATATCCGCCGGTGACCGGTGCCGCTTTGAGCATTCCGGACATCGGCAGCCCGGCAGAAGGAACCGCCATTGTAAGCGGAGATGAGCCGAAAGCGGAGCCTGCGATAACAAGAGCGTCGAGAGCACTGCGAGAGGTTCCTTCGCCAAGGGAAGTGTTGCCTGTCGAAGCAGCGTTTGCAACTGCATAAACATCCACCTTGGCTCCGTCCTGGCTCAGAATAGCGAACATCTCCGGGGTCAAGGGCATTCCAAAGCGGGTAATAGTGGAATGAGGAAGGCCGGTGTCTGCAAGATCCGCGGAGCTGAATTCCTTGTAGCCTGCAAGCCGTCCGTCATAGGTGCCGCCGTTGACGAAGACCCATAGCTGGAGCGTGCTGAAATATTTCTCACCGGTCAGGGCTCCAACGCTGCCGGTTTCGGCCTTGGTGGTCGACATTTCGGGAATATAGATGCTGACCGACAGTTCCGCGTGCTCCACTTCCCTGTCGAGATGATGACAGGAGATGACTGGCAATGCCGTCAGCAGCATTACCGCCATTCTCAGGATATGCATCATCTTTTTCATCTACTTATGCATCAATATGAAAGCTTGATCCCACTCGGTTCAACCTGGATCCAGTCCATATCCACAGACACTCCGATCTCCAGCTGAGGATCCCTGAGGTCGGGAACTGTATTGTAGGCATTACCAAGCTTGAGGACTTTCACGTTTACCGTTGTCTTATAGTCTCTGGAGAAGACGCCTGCAACGGACGTTCCGGAAGGGGCCACACCTTCTTCGGGCTTTAGTTCACCGGCAAGGTAGAACTTGCATCCAGGCATCACGGTGCCTTGCTGACACTGGAAAGAGGACGAAGTGGTATTCTGGAATTCCAACGCAAAATGCACAGACTCGCCGGTGGCTGTAGGGAGCACCAGCACCTGCACGTACTTATCCGTAGAGCCGAGCTCGATACCACTCACGTTATTATCATATACAAAGCTGCTTTCTGCCGATTCAGGATAGAAACTGTAATCCAGGACGTGCTGCTCACCGATGATAACCCCGGTTAGGGGGCATCCGGCAGAAGCTGCGGCATCTGCACCGGGAGTTACAAAGTGGAATTCAACGAGGCCTACGCCATATTGCATCTGATCCACAATTGCAGCAGACCTGGTTGCCGCAGTGATGGAGGGTCCCTCGTTATAGTACGATAGAATGTTACCCCATGTAGAATTCTGAGGCTTGTACTGATCCTTCACACTATCTTCGGCAGACGTCTTGATAGTGCTGTTTGCGTAGTACCAGAGGCTGGGAGGATAACAGTACAGGGATGTCGGGACAAGCGAGATGTTGACTCCGTTAAGGAGTTTTACGAACCTGTGTCCGTTCCACCACATACCTACCGATCCCTCGGGGATACCATAATTGGAAGGGAAACCTACTCCTGCGCCATTGCGGACCGATTGAAGCGTGGAGAGACGCTCCATTACAGTATTGATGGCTATAGGATTGGCACCGTTATACAAAGAGAGGGCCCCGAGGATACTCTGGTCGAAACGATATAATGTCTGATACGAACAAGCGGATATCTCGTTCTCGGCTGCAAAAGCATCGAGGAAGAACAGGATGTCTGCATCATTCGATGCCTGCAAGGCTTCTACGACGCCGTTCAGGGCGGCGATCAGATTGTCCACGGTTTGTCCGACATATGAAGCATCCGAAGGCTCCAGGACAGGTTCCAGACTGAAAGAAATATCGTCAGTCGAACTCGGATTATCGAGGCCGGAAGGTATCAGGACTCCGTTTCTGTGCTTCGCTTCCCTTGAATAAAGGTAACCATCGTCGGTCGCTTTACCATAGGCGAGCACGCGGTTCATATTCTTGGGAAGAATGGCAAAATCATAAAGGTGGGAGTTGTTGTTGGCCACGAGGCCGTTAACTCCGATAGTGGGATTCTGGATGACCACGTTGCGGTCCCCCAGCCTGATGCTGCTGCCCGCTACGGGGCTTGCCGATTCCGTCTGGAAAGGAATCACATACACCCGTTCAATGCCACGGAAAGAAGATCCGTTCTGGGTAATGGCAGCAGTCATCTTCGTGGCAGTATCCTCAGGAACGTCACCCGGCGACCTCAGCGAAAGGGCCAGGGATAGGGCATTGTATTGGTTGTCGACACCCTCCCTTTCCAGCGAGTGCGTGCACCCGCTGGAAAGAAGGGCCGACATAACCAGTAGTATGAATGCCAATCTGACGTTCATAAGAGTCGAGGCTGCTAGAGATTTACGTCGAACTCGAATCCGGACTTCCACTCAAGGTCTACGGAAAGGCCGAGAGACATCTGTGCGGAACGCAGATCAGGAACGGTCAAATATGCATGCTTCAAGGAATTGGCGTTCAGCTTGAAGTTCGCAATGGTCATATAGTCCTGAATGAACACGCGTGCGATCTCCTTGGAATCACCGGCTTCCTTGCCAGAAGGAATAGTATCACCGGGAAGGTAGATAGGAGGAATCTGGCGGGTTGCAGAAGCCCAATTGACAGTGGATCCACTTTTAGGAGAGGCAGGATCGAGCTCACCCACGAGGTAGAAGGTTCCGCCTGCCGGGATGATGTTGTCCTTCCCCCAGAAAGCGTCACCGCCATTCACGAACTCCAGGGCGACCTTTACCTTATTCTGGCTTTCAGTACTATTGTAATTGTCGAATACCAGAGTGTAATTGGGAGCCTCAGTAGGGACGTGGGCGTCAGCCAAATTATCATCGTAGATGACATGATTGAAAAGCGAAGGGTCGATAAGTGCATCAGCTCCGGAATAAGTGCCAGCGTCGGGAGAAGTATTCTTGCGGAGGAACTGCCAGTCCATCTGATTGTTCTGCCCGCCGACGAGCACGCCTTTGAGGGAAAGCTTGGCATCTGCCTTGCTGAAAGTCTTGTCAGGCTCCCCTGTCATTGCTTCACGGTTGTCAGCGTAATCTGTGAAGGGAGCAGCTTCGTCGTACACGAGGTTGGTCTTCAAAAGTGCAACGCCATAGCTGATGTTGTCGCGGACTGCAATGCCGCGGGTACTCTGCTCCACGACACCGATTCCGGAATTCCATCCCTTGGCGATCCAATTGTCGTTAATCTGCCAGGGATCCACACCGTTGACGAAATCGCCGACGACCAGACCGTCCTTCGTAGAAATACGGATGGGAGAGTTTACGCAATAGGCAAGCTCCACCGGGTATGAATAGTTCCTGGGGTCATAGTCGACGCCGGCATTCAGGAGTGCCTGATTGGGATGCCTGTAACCCATATTTCCGGTTGTATTGTCGTATTCAAGCTGAGCCGCTCCCTCAGGGATGTTGAAGTCAACGTATGGATACTTGTTAAGGTCCTTGGCTGAGCCAAACTGGTCTGTCCATTGAGTCTCAGTCAAAAGGCTGCTGGTAGTAACGACAAATGTATGTATATCAGAGATGGATTTGTACTCCCAACTGCCATTGAAATAGTTATTGATGCGAGTCTCGATTGTATTGGCAAGGCGCTGGGCATTGGCTTCCTCAGCATTGCCGGGGGTTGCATTGATGATGGATGTCACGACACTGTACATATCCTGCATCATCTTCTTTATAGCAGTGGATGAGCCTGCGCGGTATTCGCCGGGCTTGATGTAGGTAAACTCGGAATATGCACGGCCGAGGGATTCCTCAAGAGCAGTAAGCGGGCGGGCCGTGGTCACACCGCCAAAAGGAATGGTGGTCCCGTGAAGATGACCGTTGTTATTCTCATAGAGGATGCCCAGTTCACGCCAGGAAATGGGGTCGAGTTCGGTATATATAAGATAGGCAGGATCTGCTGTAGTCAGCGCAGAGCATTGGCTATCCAGTATACGATTGAGCACAAATGCCATCAGGGCACCGGTCTGATCGTAGGCAGTAATGTCGGCATCAGTGTCACCAATCCTGCGGGCAAGGGTGAATGAGGTGTTCGAAGGAGTGTCCGAAACCACATAATCCATATGACCTTCAGCATTGTGGGCACCTTCTTTCGGAGCTATGCCATAAACCATGACGGAATTGACTCCCGTAGGCACCGACATCTGAAGAATACGGTTGGAACTGGTGGTCTTGTTGGCGGAAGCGGTAATATCTCCGGAAGACATAAGCGTCGCAAAAGGATAATCCTTTTCTGCCTTGAGGCTTGGATCAAGCACGTACTTTAAAGATGTAGTTCCATTATAGGATTTGAAGAGGAGCACGTGACCATTGTCGATTCCGCGGAAATTGCTTGCCTGCTGCACTGCTTCGGGCTTCATCTTGGTCTGTGGAGTGCTGGTGTTGACACTGATCACGAACTGCGTGGTGACCTCCTTGGTCTGGGGATCGTAGTTCGGATTAACCGCGTTGTCCCGCAACGCCTCTTTGGTGTTGCAGGCAACGGATGCGAGGGCTATCGCCCCGACAATTGAAACTTTGATAAAATTACGCATAATATAATAGTTAAATGAATAATCTACAATGGCACATCGTGCGAACCTCCCTGCTTCCAGTCCAGGGTAACGGATACGCCTACAGAAGTGTCGTCGGTGGAGAGGGTTCCGTCGGGCAATATACGGACGCGGACAACCCTGAGCTCACCCGCGCGAAGAGGCTGGCTGAATGCCAGACGGTTTTCCGTAACAGTGTCATCCTCCAAGGTGACGTATACAACCCACTCCCAGAGAACCTCTTTTTCATAATCCGAGTCGAAAGGATCCGTGGTCTCTATAACCACCTTGCTTTTGGGATTAGGATCCCTGGAAGGGAACTGCACGGTTACGTAGAGATTTTCAGCATCTCCCTCTACTGGAATGGTATTCGCCCTTACGAGAGGGCTGGAGTCAAAGACATAGCTACTGTCTGCAATGTTGAACGAACTTGCAAAGCCTGTAGAAAACGCCTTGAAATCCTTAATCTTGGGTGTGCCTTCGGCGGTATTGTCCAACACCAGCGCGGTAGCGCAGTTTGCCATATACAGGTTGACATTGAACGATTCATCCTTATTGTCCAGGACAGTCATAGGATGCCTGGCAGTGAAAATACCGGTAGTATGGGAGTCGATAACCTCAGGGTCACCGTCTCCCTTCTTCTGCACCAGACGGGAAGACTTGCAATAGGTCTCGTCATGCAGGCTCACAACGTCATTGTTCTTTATATTTGCAACTGCAAGGTGCATATATTCGCGTGCAGGAATATTCAAGGTATAACTCGCCTGATTCGCATCGATGATATCCGTGAAATGCCCCAGCGACGGCATGGGAGTGACCACATCATAGAAGGACAGGTCCACGTCGTGGGCATGGTCCGAGAAAATGCTCTTGAGGTTATTCGTGAGAGCCGTCGCCACGTGAACGTCTGAAGCAAGTTTGAGTTCAGTCCCAATCTCCATCTGGATGTTGGTGACAAGATGCATTTCGTAGTCGACTTTGAGCTCGTCGGGGCAGCCGCTCATATCCTCGTCAACCAGGCTGCAGCCGGTTGCAAGGATAATTGCGAATATGCCGAACAAACGTCTCATCACTTTCTACTATTTAAAACCTCCTCCAGCTGAATAAGGTTGCGCGATGCGCTTTCATCTCCTGCCTCGGCGGCCTTGCGGAGCACTTCCAGAGCATCTGCCTCGCGGCCGTTGTAGAAGAGGGCGATGGCATAGGCATTGGCACTCCTGGGATCATCCCTCTTGGTCTCCAGCACCTTGAGGGCCCCAGCATAGTCACCGGAAGCCATCATATCGATAGCAGAATTGATTTCCCTGGCACTCTCGTCCGGCACGTAATCGTAGTAAATCCTGAGGTATCCGGAATTACGCTGATCCTGAAGGACGTTTGTCTTGAGTTTCGCGAACAAAGTGCCACCATCTTTTTTCTTGAGGATAGCTTCGCGCTTGTTAACGTCCGGTTCATTATCTATGACATCCAGTACCCACTGCAGCTGCTCCAGGGTAAGACCTGCGCCGCCACCTTCCAGGACAAGGTCATTGATCTGGTCGCGGAATTCGCTCCAGGCCTCTCCCCCGCCCACTGTCTCAAACAAGGAATCCGGGATGGAAATACGTTCCTGGATGTATTTCTGAAGAGATTTGGCGCGCTCATCTGCCAGCCATTCATTGTGCGACAGACGTCCGTCTATTGACGCCAGACCCACAATCTGGATAATCTTCACGCTGGAAGTGGTATCCGACATTATCTGCGTAGTGACATCCAAAATCTCGTCCAGAACGGCACCATTGTCACGGTGATAGTCTTTTTCGCTGAAGTTCCTGAGCAGGCGTACCTTATCCAGCTCGTAGAATACATAGAGCGCACCTTCTTCCTTGCGGAGTATGCGGTCCGGCGTATAAGGGCGGTACTCGCTCATGGGACGTAGCACCGGATGCGTCTTTTCCAGCTTTCCAGCTGTCCCTTTCCATTCTTCCACGATAGGAAGCTCAGGCTCGAATTTCTTGGGAGGAAGGATTTCCTGAGGCTGAGGCACATCCTGTGGTATCGTAAGGGTATCGGGAACCTCGAGTTGGCGGACCGCCTCTTCGAAGGACTCCCTCCGCTTCTGGCGCCTGGCCATATTGTAAGACAGGTTGACTCCAAGCTTGGGGATTATGACGGGGCCCTGCTGTCTGCCTATTTCCGCGCCGCAATAGGCACACTTGAATTCCCTGGCATCCGCATAACCGGCACCCACGCCGGCTTCAGCCTCCAGACGCCAACGGTCGGATAGCCACCACGACCAGCCGGCGAACACGCCAAGGCCGTAGAAATCTCCCTGCAGGCGTTTGTTGCGCACGCTCGGATACATTCCGAACGGGAACTGCACTGCGCCCACGTTGTAATGGGTGTAAATAAGATCCGACCCGAGAAACAGTTTATTATAAACTCCGGATGGCCAGAAACGGAACTCCGGGGCTATGAGGAGATGTCGCCACTTCTTTTCCACGGTTTTATCCCAGTCCCAGAGGAACCAGCGGGGCCAGGGTTTCAGCCCGGCATTGAAGCCGACGGAAATGCGATCTCCAATAGGAATTTCCAAGCCAATATTGGGTGTAGCGGAGGCTGCATAGGCAATATTTGTGCGAATCGCGATGCCTTTGTAGAGGGCCGTACTGTCCCTCGGCACAGCCGGAGAGGCTATGGCAGAGAAGATTGATAAACAACCTAAGGTGGTGATAACCAGAATGATACTAACCGCCCTATGTCTTACTAATCCTGAAGCTATCATTTTTAAGTCTACAAAGGTAATAAAAATTTGCCTTTTTTATTACATAAAAAGCCCAAAAAAAGTGCTTTGGAAGATATTCTGTTGCCGTAATTGCAGATTTACGAAATAGTTCCTATTTTTGTAAGTTAATACAAAAGAAAGCAATGGAAGAAGAACGAAAACTCAATTTCCTTGAAGAAATTATCGAGAACGACCTGAAGTCCGGCAAAGTCAAATCCATCCTCACCCG
>JAEEGL010792564.1_pt1 | contig 15179 bp, 12 predicted proteins | sample 9134231 | NCBI WGS metagenome assembly JAEEGL01 (sample SAMN16246548, study PRJNA631951) | gut metagenome | biome: gut microbiome; feature: rumen; material: fiber-attached | host: Bos | place: Iran: Karaj | collected 2018-10 | reverse complement strand
TTTACTTACCACTTCAAATTATACATTATAATCTGATACTTTTTTGTATGCATATAATGCAGAAGCAGCTAATCCAACGATAACAAATACTACTGAAGTACTTGCACCAGCATAAGGTAAAGAACTACTATTTGTTGTAGATTTGTTATAATTACTTGAATTATTTGTTGTGTTATTCACAACTCTGTTTGCTGTGTTATTTGCAGTATTATTAACAGCAGCTACGGCATTTGCTGTATTGTTAGCAGCACTTGATGTAGTAGTTGGTGTTATTTTAATTGTACCTGCACTTGTGTTGTCGTTTGATACTTCAGTTGCAAAAGATGTCAATGTTCCTAATACTAATGCAAATAAAGTAACTACAACTAAACTTACTAGAAATTTCTCATTTTTTAACATACTCTTCATCTCCTATACTTAACATCTATAAACATTATAACCGAACCAAATTTTCAATGCAAGCATTTTTTGGATTTTTTTCAACATTTTTTCCACAGGTTGCCTCGAACATGTTGACTCAGCTAATATCTACCAATTGTAAAAATTAAATTACTTATACGTTAAATTTAAATAACACGATGTCTCCATCTTTCATAACGTACTCTTTTCCTTCTGATCTAACCAATCCTTTTTCTCTCGCAGTAACCATTGAGCCATCTGCTTTATTAATTAAATCTTCATAAGAAATAACATCGGCTTTTATAAATCCTCTTTCAAAATCTGTATGAATTTTACCGGCTGCTTGAGGAGCTTTTGTGCCTTCTTTAATTGTCCAAGCTCTTACTTCTGGTTCGCCCGCTGTCAAATATGATATCAAACCAAGAAGTTTATAACTTGCTTTAATTAATTTGTCTAAACCTGATTCTTCTATTCCTAATGCTTCAAGCATTTCTTTTTCATCTGCTTCATCCAATGCACTTAATTCTTCTTCGATTTTCACACACAATGGAATTACTTCAGCGTTTTCTGCTTTAGCATATTCCCTAACTTTTTGTACATTGACATTTGCATCTGGATTTGCAACTTCATCTTCAGAAATGTTTGCAACATACATTACAGGTTTCATTGTAAGCAAGAAACAATCATGAAGAACTTCTAATTCTTCTTCAGAATAGTCTAATGTTCTTGCTGGCTTTCCTGCATCTAATGCAACTTTAACTTTATTTAAAGTATCTAATTCAAATTGATATTTTTTATCACCTTTTAAAAGTTTTACTGCTCTATCAATTCTTTTTTCAATTGTTTCTAAATCAGCAAATATTAATTCTAATGTTATTGTTTCAATATCTCTTACAGGATCTATTGAACCATCAACGTGAGTAATATTTGAATCTTCAAAACATCTAACAACTTGAAGGATACTATCCGTTTCTCTTATATGTGATAAAAATTTATTTCCTAATCCTTCACCTTTACTAGCACCTTTAACTAATCCTGCAATATCAACAAATTCTACAACAGCTTTTGTAACTTTTTTAGGATTATAAATCTCTGCAAGCTTATCTATCCTTTCATCTGGAACAGCTACAACTCCAACATTTGGTTCTATTGTACAGAATGGATAATTTGCACATTCAGCACCAGCTTTTGTTATGCTATTAAATAAAGTACTTTTTCCAACATTTGGAAGACCAACAATACCTATTCTCATATCGCTCTCCTTATTTGTTCTTACAGATATCTATTATAATACTTTTTCCGTCATAATACAAGAGAAAAACAAAAAAGATGAACTTTTCGTTCATCTTTTTTATTATATTATTTATAAACTTTTTTGAAGAATCTTCTTTTATATTTTGGAATTTTAATTTTATCCTTAATATGAATTTCTTTTGGTTTTACATATATATCATATTTTTTATATTTAAATCTAAATCCATTAATAAAGTCTATAATTATTTCATATAAAGTATTTTTATCAAAATAGTTAAATGGAAGTATTCTATAAATATAGCTACTATTGATTAATATTCTCACTTGTTCATAATTGAATTTTAAAATTGTATATAATTGTTCTAAATCATTTACCTTACCACTTGGAACATTTACATCTTGAATCTCATCAATATGACTTTTATGAATTCCAGATAAATCTATAATTATTGAATCTAGTAAATATTTAAATGCTAAGAAGTATTCATTTGAATGGAATAATAATACTGAAATGTAATAAGTATATGAATTTACTTTATCCCAATCTCTTTTAATAATTGCTGCTTTTCTAAGATCATTTATTACAACCCATAATGAATCACTATTATAATGAATATTTGATACTTCATATACTCTAGTTACATCTTGTTCTGATAAATTATAGTGAGTCTTTTTATAATTTACATAGTAATTTATATCTTTAATATTTCTTTTATCCCACATCTCAATACTATCAAAGAAGATAATATTATTATTTTTCATAACCATAATAATTACCTCCTTTCATAGTATATTCCCTTTTTTATATTATACCACAAAATCGCTCAAAAATAAACTCTCTCTAAGGTTGAAGGGGTTTTTTATTTTTTTTAAACTACGAGAAGGCAGCCTAAGCTGCCTTCTCTTCGTTACTTATTTGATTGTTACTTCACCATTCTTTCTAAGCTTCAGGTAATCCTCGACCGGTATGCCGACCCACAGAGTTGTAAACCCCACGTGTCTGCAGCTTTCGTGTTCGGAGATGACCCAAACTGTCATTTCGCTATTTTTCTTCTCGGGATAGTCCTTGAGAATCTCATCTCTAAGGAAGAGAATATGCTCTACACTATCGTCGTAGCCACAAGTGGCGTAATGAATGTCAATAGTTCCTCTATAGAAAATTCTTCTTACTTCTTCATCACTCATCCGGAATGTATTTGCATCAATCATTTTAAGTACCATTTTAATTACCTCCAAATATTTATTTCCAGCAGATGATACTTATATACGAAAAAGCGAGATTTTCTGCAAAAGTATAAACTTTTTGCTCTTATTATTATAGCATTTTTAAAGCAAAAATGCAATTTTATGTAAATCAGATTATAAAAGCAAAAAAAACAGCAGGTCTTTATTATAAAGACTTGCTGCCTATATGGGTTAAATCACTTTCTAAATACCTCCCGGAAAAGCTTTTCTGCATCTTCCTCATCAGAACACTCGATCCTTACAATGTCGCCTTCAATAGACCACTTTGTTCCAAACTGTTCGAGTCCCTCTAAATATGTTTCGATATAACTCTTGTACATTTCGGCAGCGACTGGACTCGGCTCCTCGATTTTAAGAGTAACAAATCTCCCATAGTTAGGTTCGATAAGTTTGATTGGAAAAGATGAGTTTGGTAATTCTTCTGGTTGTCTTAATTTGGATGATAATTTGTTGAAAATGCCCATTTGTTTTCACCTCCATACTGTTTCTGGAGGTTTACATAGCCCCTCCAGAAATATCTTAAATGTATCTGGCTTGCTATGTAAGCATGTTAGATATTGGTATTATAGCACAATTTGAGCCAAAAATCAAACTCAACATAAAAAGTCTTGTATATGATTTTATATACAAGACTTTTTAATGGAGCCAACTGCCAGAATCGAACTGGCGACCCCTTCCTTACCATGGAAGTGCTCTACCTACTGAGCTAAGATGGCACTATTCAGCTTCTTCAATTACTTTACTTGCCTTTTTTCTTATTCTTTGAATTGCATTATCAACAGATTTTGCTGTTGATTTCAATTTAGTTGCTATATCTATGTAGCTATCTCCTTGAACAAATAAATCTAAAACCTCTTTTTCAAATTTAGACAAGTTTTTATCAAGAGTATCTTCTATAGATGTAAAATACTCTCTTTTTGTTATTGTGTCTAGTGGATCTTCTGCTGTCTTTGTATCTAATACTTCCATTACAGATGTATCGTCATTTTCTTCAAAAGCAGAGACATTTAATGAAAATGATGAATTAAGCGGAATATGTTTTTGTCTATTTGACATTTTTATTGCTGTTATTAGTTGTCTTTCAATACATAGATTTGCAAAAGTTTTAAATGAATTGTCTTTTTCTGAATCAAATGCTTTTATTGCTTTATATAATCCAATCATTCCTTCTTGAACTATATCATCATTTTCTCCGCCCACTAAAAAAAACTTTGTGGCTTTAACATTGACAAGGTTTGAATATTTTTCTAACAAAAAATTTTGAGCATAATTGTCTCCAGCTTTAATTAGATTAATTAAGCTTTCGTCAGACATATCTTTATATTTTTCATTAAAAAGAATATCACTATTTGCCACTATAAAGTACCTCCAAAGCAATTTCTACGGCTATTATATGCACAAATCCCTTATATGTCAATACTTTAGCATTAAAAAAAGGAGTACTTCCCTTGAAAATACTCCTTTTAAATATTATTTTGCATAATCTACTACACGAGACTCTCTTACAACGTTGATTTTAATTTGTCCTGGATATTCCATTTCATTTTCTATCTTCTTTGCAACTTCTCTAGCTAGAATTACCATGTTGTCATCATTAACTTTTTCAGGCTTAACGATAAGACGAATCTCACGTCCAGCTTGGATAGCAAATGATTTATCAACACCATCAAATGAATTTGCTATTTCTTCTAGCTTCTCAAGTCTCTTAATATAAGCTTCTAAGGTTTCTCTTCTAGCTCCTGGTCTAGATGCCGAAATTGCATCAGCAGCTTGTACTAAAACAGCTTCTAATGTTTGTGGTTCAACATCACCATGGTGTGCTTCAACTGCATTAATAACAATTGAATTTTCTTTAAATTTCTTTAATACTTCTACACCAAGTTCAACGTGTGTACCTTCCATATCATGATCTAATGCTTTACCAATATCATGTAATAGTCCAGCACGTCTTGCAATCTTAGGATTAATTCCTAATTCTTCTGCCATTATTCTTGCTAGGTTTGAAACTTCTACAGAGTGGTTTAATACGTTTTGTCCATAACTTGTTCTATATTTTAGTTTTCCTAAAAGTTTAACAACTTCTGGATGAAGGTTATTAACTCCTGCTTCTAAGCAAGCTCTTTCACCAGCTTCTTTAATTTCTTCTGATAATTCTTCTCTTGCTTTCTCAACCATTTCTTCAATCTTTGCTGGATGGATTCTTCCATCGTCAATTAATTTTTCAATGGCCCTTTTAGCTATTTCTCTTCTTAATGGATCAAATCCAGAAATAATTACAGCTTCTGGTGTATCGTCAATAATTAAATCAATACCAGTTAATGTTTCAAGAGTTTTGATATTTCTACCTTCTCTACCTATAATTCTTCCTTTCATTTCATCATTTGGAAGTGAAACAACAGATACTGTTGTTTCAGAAGTATGATCAGCTGCACATTTTTGAATTGCAAAAGCAATTATCTCCTTAGCATTTTTAGATGATTCTTCTTTTGCCTTTTCTTCAGAATCTTTAATAAGTTGTGCTTTTTCATGAGCTAATGTCTTATCTAATTCTTGTAATAATTGTTCTTTTGCTTGTTCTTCTGATAGTCCAGATATTCTTTGAAGAGTTTCTCTCTCTTCTCTAATTAAATCTTCAATTTCTTTTTTGCTTTCTTCGTTTTCTTGTATTTTTCTTTCTAATTCTTTTTCTCTACTATCAAAACTAGATGCACGCTTTTCTAAGTTCTCTTCTTTTTGTATTAAACGTTTTTCTTGTGCTTGTACATCGCTTCTACGCTCTTTAATCTCTTGATCCAATTCATTACGAATTTGAAGAACCTCCTCTTTTGCTTTAATTAGTTCTTCTTTTTTCAAATTTTCAACTTCTACTTTAACATTATCTAATAGTCTTTTTGCTTCTTTTTCAGCGCTTTGAATTTTTGATTCAGCAACCTTTTTTCTAATTAAAATACCTATTGGTATAAAGACTATAGCTGAGACAAGGGCAGTAGCGATGATAATTGTTGTTGTTGTCATCTTTCCTACTCCTTTTCTATTAATTTTTCAATGTACAATTTAAATATTTCTATAAATCGTTTTGTTGTTTATATAAATTTATATTGTATTTATTTTTACAAATACATTTTATATGTATTAAAAAATATAGTCAAGTAATTTTTGCCTGATTAGATACAACAAACATAAAAACCACGTAGTATGAACGTGGTTTTTATAAATCATTATATTAATTAAGCTCTTGGATGAGATTTTTTATATATTTCTTTTAAACTTTCATTTTGAAATTGCATATATACTTGTGTTGAAGAAATATCTGAATGACCAAGCATTGATTGAATAGCTTTAAGATCTGCACCATTTTGTAATAGGTGTGTAGCAAATGAATGTCTTAAAACGTGTGGAGTTATATCTTTTGATATATGAGCTTGATCTTTATAATATTTAACGATTTTCCAGAATCCTTGTCTTGTTAATCTCTTACCATTGATATTAACAAATAATGCTTCTGTATTTTCGTCTTTTATTAATATTGGTCTTGCTTTCTCACAATATTCCTTAAGTGCAGCAAGTGATAAAGATCCAAGAGGAATTGTTCTCTTTTTCTTTCCAGCTGTGCATGTTACATAGCCTTCACTTAAACTTACATCAGAAACATTTAGAGAAATTATTTCTGTTACTCTCATTCCTGTTGCATAAGCAAATTCTAACATAGCCTTATCTCTGATACCTTTAAGGTCTACTGTTTTTGGTTGATCTAAAAGAAGCTCAACTTCTTTAGATGTTAATATACTAGGAGCTTTTTTCTCTACTTTTGGAGCTTGAACAGCCAAAGTAGGATCTTTTTTTATCTTCTTTGCTCTAATCAAATATTGATAAAAAGATCTTATAGTAGCTAAGTTTCTAGATATAGTAGAACTTTTCTTATCTTCATTTTTTAAATATTTAAGATAGTCATTAATATCAGCGTCATCTATTTTCAAATAATTTAAACCATTTTTTTCCACGTATTCTTGGTATTGTAAAATATCTCTTTTGTAAGATTGTAAAGTGTTTGATGATAACTTTTTATCATTCTCAAGAAACTCTAAAAAAAGTTTAATTTGCTTATCCATTTCTATCTCCTCATTCCATTTTCATTTTAATTAATTAATTTACATAAACCATTTCTTTTATATCAAAATTTTGAGCAAAAGTAAAGTCATTTTTGAAAAAAAGTATCATTTTTTTGTTTTTTTCTTTACTTTTCGAGTTTTAGAAGCCCTCATTTTACTAAAAAGCAAAAAATCTACATAATTTTTTCATTATGTAGATTTTTCTCTATGTATCTTTCTTAAAGGAATCTAGGTTTCAATTTTTCCGTAATTTCCACCGCCGCCTTCTGCTATGTGCATCTTTCCTTCTTTTACTAACATGATATTATTAGCTATCTTTTCACCAACAACGCCTTCAATATCATCTTTAGATAGTTTGTGTAATATTGTCATTTCTGTTCCAAATACATCTAGAAGTTTATCTACTGTTTTGCCACCAACGCCTGGGATAAATGTTAAAGGCACTTGATATACGTATGGTGGACGATTTGCAGGACTCTTTGATACTTTCTTATCTTTTATTATTTCTATTCTATCAAAAACTCCCATTGTTATATTTTTGCTATCACATGTATCACATAAGGTAACTGGAGCTTCTCCTTCAATTCTTTTACCACATTTTTCGCAATATGTTCTATGATATTTTCCAAGTTTTGGATCCATACCATAATTTGCTATGATTTTTCTTCCATCTTCTCCATATAATACTTTCTTAAATTCTTTAAAACTTACACCATCAACTAGCATCTTATTGTATTCTCTAGCAATTCTTGGAAGTGAATGAGCATCACTATTTGTTAAAAATGTTTTATTTTCAAGCTCAGATATTTCATCTGCTAAGTAAGTATCAGCAGAAAGACCAAGCTCAATTGCTGGCATTTCATCAAACTTTTCTTTAAATATTCTTTTTAATGATGAAGTACAATTTCCATAGAAAGATTTAAATGGTGTAAAACAATGTGCTGGAACTAAAATTCCATTATATTTCTTTACAATATCTATTAATTCATAAGCAGATATATCAGCTCTTTGTGTGCTTAAAGTTATATTGTGAATGTGATGACTCATTTCATTTGAAAAGCCCTTGATATCTTTTAATGTTGGGAAATAGCAACAGTTATGTGCTGTACCGGTTTTTCCATCATCATTCTTTTCTGATGTTTCAACTTCAGAACCTAATATAATACATACTTTATCTTTATATATGATTCCACCATCTTCGATTTCATATGCATCACCAGATTTTAGAAAATTTTCTATATCTTCTATAACATATGGTGAGGCACAGTCGATTATACCTACCATATTGATTCCTTTTCTTTCAACACACTCTTTTGCAATATTAGCAAAATTTAAACTTCTTGCACCAGTAATTTTAATTGGTTTTCCATTTTCTGTTCTACCGATGTGAACATGCATATCTGCGTATATTTCAAACATTAATTATTCCTCCCATAATTTTTTCCAGCTCGATTATATCATTTGATTTTTCCATTTTCAAGCAAGAAAAAAGATGGGCTTTTCCCATCTTTTTTCATGTATTATATAAGTAAATCTGTAAGCCGGGTTCTGTCGTGAATAGTCATTTATCTAGAATATATATTGCTATATATTTCAAGCCACTCAAATCGAGAAAATGGCGAGCAGCCTTAACTTTCTCTACAAGGTGTTGCTCCAGATGGGGTTTACACTGACGCAGCTTATCACTAAGCCACCGGTGAGCTTTTACCTCACCTTTTCACCTGAACCACTTACGTGGTTGTTATTTTCTGTTGCACTTTCCCTAAGGTCACCCTCGCTTGACGTTATCAAGCATCTTTGCTCTGTGGAGCCCGGACTTTCCTCTCATGAAGTCTTTCGACTTTCATCAGCGACTATTCAATTTACTTACATTACTATTTTACTATAAATTTTATGTAAAGTCAATTTAGAATGCCCCCATTTTCTTTAATGCAAAATAGATTCCTACTAAACAAGCAATAATAATTAACCTAAAAAAGAAATATCTTTTCTTAAACTCTATAACTGTTGCCTTATCTTTATAATACTTTGATTTAGCAATAACTATCTCTTTATCTTTTAGTTCTTTCGGCTTTTTCTTAAACAATGTTATTTTATGTTCAACAGCTTCTATTAAAGGTCTTTCTTCTCCATCAACATATTCAATAGTATATGCGTAAACATTAATAAATAAAAATTTCCACTTTAAATAACATTCTTTAATAATACCATCATAATAATCACATAAATAAAGGGTCTTTCTTCTTCTACGTACAGCATCAAGAGCCCATACCAATATGATAATTAAAATAGATGCCAAAATAAAAATAGCTAGTTTCATAGCATTCTCCTATAAAAAAATGGAGCTCGCGGACAGAATCGAACTGTCATCTCTGGGTTACGAATCCAGTGCTTTTACCCAATAAGCTACACAAGCATAAAATTATTATAAACTATAATTATTTCAATTTCAATAAAAAAATAAAGGAGGGGTGCTTTATCATTTGCACCGCCTCCTCATTATCGCTCGACTAAGTCATCTACTGCTTACAAAGTCACCGCACCGCCACGGATGCCAGAAAGAAGTATCCGATTTGGAACAGTAAGACTCGCAAAACATGTTGTCGGAACAGTATTTACATCTGGCCGATTTGCCATGTTTATACTCGTACTCAATGATTGCATCGATGATCTTCTGTCTTGTTTGCTCTTTGATGGCTTTAAACCATGCGGTGATTATCCGGATATAAATTCTTACTTTCTCCATCAATCATCTCATCTCCTTCTATAGTTTATTCGAGCATAGAAATATTATAGCACCTTTTTATGTAAAAATAAAGTTTTTAATGTGAATTAAGCATGAAAAAAGCCATTTACATAAATGTAAATGGCTTATATTTATTAAAAATAATTTATTCTTCTTCAACTGTATTTTCTGCTTCAGCAGTATCTTCTACTCCTTCTTGTTCTTGTTTTTCTTGTGCATTTGTAGAATCTTCAGGATACTCAGTTATTGATTCATAATACTTTTCATAATTTAAATTGTATAGATTAATTTCTTCTCCGCTTCCATCAACTTTTAATAGATTAATATATCCATCTGTCTCATTGCTGTCTGTAAATAGAATATAATCTCCAACTACATTTATGAAATTAGAATATGTTTCAAATGTTTTTATAATTTCAGGTGTTTGATTTTCATCTTTTGTGTTTACTTTATAAATACATACTGTTGCTTTTTCTTCTTCATTTTCTGGCACATTGTAATTTAAATAATAAACACAATCTTTTGTAGCATTCATATTATATGCAGTTGCATCAACAAGAAGTGTTGTTTTTGAATTTGAAAGATCGAACTTACATAATTGTTTTGATTCATTTGCATAGAATAATGAGTCTCCTACTATGTTAACACCATATAGTCTTGTGTTTTCAATTATTTGTTTTTCATTATTTCCCTTTATATCAGAAATATATGTAATATAGTTATCTTCTTTTTCATTTAATCTATTATAAACAATGTATTTATCAGAAACGCATAAATATCCAGCTTCGTTTTGAATTAATACTTTCTTATCTGATCCATCTGTATTCATTGTATAGATATTGAAATCTTGCCCAATATAATAAATTTTATCTTCGATAACATATATTTCATAGCAATCATTTGCAAATTCATTATCATTAATTACTTTTAAATCAGTTCCATCATAATTAATTCTATATAATTTGTTATCAGTATCATCCTCTTCTGAATATGGTTCACCAGTAAATGATATGAAATATACATATCCATCTTTAGCATTTATTGATAGAATATCACCTGTTGTTTTGAATAATTCTTTTGGCTCAGGTGTCTTATCATTATATTTTATTTTATATAAGCATACAGCATCACTTTTTTCATTTGGTGCAACATAAAAAATACTAGATCCGCCTTTAGCAGAATATCCATAATTTTTAATATTACCGATTGAGTTACCAACTTTAGTTTTACTGAAAATAGTTTCTTTAACTCCACCATTTCCTTTGCTTATTGGAAAACAGAATAATAGTAGCAATAGTAAAATAACAACAGCAGCAATAATAGCTATTTTTATAATAAATCCTTTGTTGCTTACTTTTTCATTACTTACTTCTACTTCATCACCATTTTCTTCAGAAGTATTTCTTTTATCTGCTTCTTTTTTACATCTCTTACAAAGCTCTTCACCATCATCTGGTATCTTTTTCCCGCATTTAATACAGTTCATTTTTTCCTCCCATTAAACATTAATTGTTCCTGTAAGTTTTAAGTAATTTAAAATTCTAATCAAATCTAACATGTCTATACATCCATCTCCAGACACATCTGCGCTTGAAGAAATATTAGTATTTATTTGTTGTGTTAGTTTTAAATGATTTAAAACCTGAATTAAGTCTAACATATCGACATCACCATCGCAAGAGGTATCACCTTTTTTTATTATACTATATGATTTATCTTGATATGTTGCTGTAAATCCAGTTCCAACTTTTCCGCTTTTTACTTCATTTCCATTTAAATCTTTAATTACTACACCATCAAACTTGTTTATGAAAGTTGAATAATCTGCTATAGCTGATAGATAAAATGTGCTATCAACTAATACAACATTTGCTATGTTTCCATGATTATCTGGTTCACTTGGTGTTGGATTAGGTGTAGGAGTTGGAGTTGGAGTAGGTGTTGGTTCTGGATCAGGATCTGAACCAGGTATACCATTAGCACCAGCTGAAGTTCCTGTTGAACCTTTTGAAGCTAAAACTACTTCTCCGCCAATTTCTCTTGCTGCATATCCAAATGTACCATCTTGATTAGATACAATCATATCCCAATAATAACCATCAACTTTATCTGAAGCACGTTTCAAAATTTTGATTGATTCATTATTATTTAATTTACCTATGGCCAAAGCACTCTTTGAACCAGCTGCTCTAACTGTAAGTGATGTAGAAATATGTTGTACTACACCATCTTCATAATTTATTCTATTTGTTTCACTTGTTTTTGGTCTTGCACAAGCTGAAGCAGGCATGTTCTCAAAAAGTGGAACAACAAATGTAATTGCTCTTGAATTTACATTGTCTCCATAGTACCTTTTAAGACTTGCTCCTTGTGATTGTGCAGCCATTATATTTGCTTGATATTGATAAGAGAATAATGCTTCTTGATAACAAACATTAAATTTTTGATAATAAAGAGTTGTTTGTTTTCTCCTATCCATATAATTTTCTTTTAATATTTTAGAACCACCTAAAATAGATGCTCTAATTGAAGTCCAGCCATTGTTTTGAGCTGTTCTTAGTCCATTATTAATTATCGCCGCTGTTCCATTCCCATACGAACCAACATTGAAATAATTATAGCAACCAACATAATTACCGTTATATCCCCTTCCTGCGGTTAGTGTTGTACCGTTATTTCCATGTTCGTTGATAATTTTAGCAACTAAGAAATAACCGTTAATATTATACAAAAGACTTGCATCATATATTGCTTGAATAGCCTCTGGGTTATTTAAAAATGCACCTTTTCCTTGTACTACTCTTGCTATATCCTCATATGATACATCACTGCCTTCTAAATTTGTAAATTGGAAAACATCACTTTCATTAAGTGAATTTCTTGGATCCATCATATACATGATAGCTTCTCTTGAAGCACAACATAATGACCCATTATCAAATCTTTTTTCTCCACAAATAGGACAATACCACATACCACCATAATTTGTTCCAACAGTAAACAAATTAAGTGGGCTATATCCATGGTCTTGATACTCACCATTTATAGCTTGTTCCCAATCTAGACCAGTATAATATACTTCAAAGTTAAAATTAGGATATTTAGCTTTTAAATTATTGATCATTGTTTTAAAGCCAGGATATTTTGCATCTTCAATACCATTTATATCATTAGTTCTTGTACCTGCTTGCACGCCAAAAGACACAGTGCTTCCAGCAATTATAAACACCAGAACCAGAGCAAATATTAAGATGAAAACTCTTTTTCTTAACTTCATTTGTAAAAAGCCTCCTAACTCTCCCTTTTATCATATAAATTATATAAATAACCCGTTATAAAGTCAATCTTTCTAACGGGCTATATGGCTTTTGTAATCAAAACTTAACATTTCTATTTTGCTTGGAACCAACTCTTACCTTCATCAATCTCAACTAGTAGTGGAACTTTAAGCGTTATTACGTTTTCCATGCAAGATTTTAATATTTCTTTTACAGCATCTACTTCATCTAGTTCTGTCTCAACTAATAATTCATCATGAATTTGAAGAACAATTTTTGATTTTAATCCTCTTTCATTTAATGCTCTATAAACATCAATCATAGCTTTTTTCATAATATCTGCTGCAGTACCTTGAATTGGTGTATTCATTGCAGCACGTTCCCCAAATTTTCTAACCATGAAATTGTTTGAATTTAGTTCTGGAATATATCTTCTTCTATTAAACTCTGTTTTGACAAATCCTTTACGTTTAGCACTTTCAACAATCTCTGTCATGAAGTCTCTAATTCCAGAATATGTATTTAAGTATTGCTCAATATATTTCTTAGCTTCTTTAACTTTCATATCAGTTTGTTCTGCTAAACCAAAATCACTTATTCCATAAACAATTCCAAAGTTAACTGCTTTAGCTCTGCTCCTTAATTGTTTTGAAACCTCTTCAACTGGAACATTAAATATTTGTGATGCACAGATAGTGTGAATATCTTGTCCTGTTTTAAATGCTTCTACCATTATTTTATCTTCACTCATATGTGCTAAAACTCTTAACTCTATTTGTGAATAGTCTGCATCTAAGAATATTTTTCCTTCTTCTGCTTTAAATGCTTTTCTTAATTTCTTTCCAAGTTCTGTTCTTGTTGGAATATTCTGAAGATTTGGTTCTGTACTAGAAAGTCTTCCTGTTGCTGTAACAGTTTGGTGGAAAAATGTATGAACTCTTCCGGTTTTAGGATTAATAAATGGAATCATTCCTTCAACATAGGTAGAATTTAATTTTGTAAGTTGTCTATATTCTAAAATTTTGTCTACAATAGGATGTTTATCTTTAATTTTTTCTAATGCATCAACATCTGTTGAATAACCATTCTTTGTTTTCTTAAATGGTTCTAGTTTTAATTTTTCAAATAAAACTTCTCCAAGTTGCTTTGGTGAATTAATATTAAATTCATCATCTCCAGCAAGCTTATAAATATCTATTCTTAATTCTTCAATTTTTTTCTTTAATGAATTTCCAAACTTAATAAGTTCTCTTTCATCAACATATACTCCATCATATTGCATTTGCGCTAAAACTTCTGCTGTTGGCATTTCTATATTAGTAAATAAATCATAGGAATCTATTTTCTTAAGCTCTTCAGTTAAAACATCTTTTAACTTTCCAATTGCATATGCATATACGGCATATTTTTCATTTGGTAAAATCTCTTTTGCGTTTTCTTCAAATAAAGATGTTTGCTCTTCATCTTTAGCTGAATCTTTAGAACCATAACTTGAAATATCTAGTTCTAAATATTGTATAGCTAAATCTTCTGGCATATATGCATTAGTAATAGAATTTAATAGGTACCCCGCAATAGATGTATCAAATACAACATTTTTAGGAACAATACCAACTTGTCTTAATAAAATATTATCCCTTTTTACTTTTGATCCAATTTTTGCAATTTCTAATGACTCAAATACTTCTTTAAAATCATTTTTGTTAAATTCTAAAGTATATACAGCGTTTTTTTCTTTATCATATACATTAATATATTTAATCTTTTCTTTAATAATGTTATCTTCATCATTTTCTTCTACTGTTTCAAAAGCATATATTAATTCTTTTTGATTATTAATAACATCTATAACTTCTTTTGGACTAGCTTCTATTTTTTCAAATAGATTTTCAACATCTATCTTTGGAGTTGTAACTTGGTTTTCTAATCCAAAACGTTCGATGTATCTATTAAATCTAAGCTCCTTAAATATAGCTAAAACTTCTTCATTATTCCAATCTTGAACTTTAAGGTCTTCTATAGTTAGTCCAAGAGGTGCATCTAAAATAATTGTTCCAAGTTTTTTAGATAGAAATGCTAGATCTTTATTTTCAATTATTTTCTCTCTAGTCTTTCCTTTAACATCTTCTGCTAAACCTTTATCTAATT
>JAEEGL010136102.1_pt1 | contig 15179 bp, 12 predicted proteins | sample 9134231 | NCBI WGS metagenome assembly JAEEGL01 (sample SAMN16246548, study PRJNA631951) | gut metagenome | biome: gut microbiome; feature: rumen; material: fiber-attached | host: Bos | place: Iran: Karaj | collected 2018-10 | reverse complement strand
TAGTCCTTCTCTTCGTCTGAAGCGGTCTCGTAATGGACGGCGGCGTCCACCTGGGAGCAGTCGTCGAAGCCGCACATGACGGCGGCCACGGCGGGCCTGGTCAGGCAGTAATGGAGGCACTGGACCGGGGTCAGGGTGACGCCGAAGGGCGATCTGGCGGGATCGAAGAGCCTGCCGCCTCCGAAGCCCTTCATGACGGTGATCCCGACGCCTCTCTCCTCGCAGAGCCTGTAGAGCTCGGCCCTGTCGGGATCGATGCCCGAGAGCCCCTCCGTGTACTCGTCGGACAGGGTATCGTCGATGTTCTCGCTGGGCGGCCTCATGTCGAAGGCCGGATTGATACTGAAGAGTATCATCTCCACGAGGCCGGATCTTACCGCCTTCTGCGCGACCAGGGGGTTGTGGGTGCTCATGCCGATGTGCTTTATCACTCCGTCTTTCTTGAGCCGCAGCACGTAATCGAGATATTCGCTGCCCTGTATGGAGTTCCAGTCCTTCTCCTCGTCGACGTAGTGTATCATTCCCAGGTCTATGTAGTCGGTCCCCAGGCGCGCGAGAAGGTCCTCGAAGGCCTCTTTGGCGAGCTTGGGGTCTCTGGTGCGCACGTACTGGCCGTCCTGCCAGGTGGAGCCTATGTGGCCCTGCACTATCCATTCGCTCCTGTGTCCGGCGATGCCCTTTCCTATGCTGGTCCTGACGTTGGGCTCGCTCATCCAGCAGTCGATGATGTTTATGCCCTGCTTTCTCGCGTATTCTATGACCTCGACGCATTCGGCCTCGCTGTGGCGCTCGAGCCACTCGCCGCCGAAGCCCACCTCGCTGACCATGAGGCCTGTGTCTCCGAGCTTTCTGTAGTTCATCCCGTCCTCCTTATCATGATCTGAATATGCTTATCAGTTTATTATCTAAATATTCGCGGATCTTCGCGGCGTTCCCGGCAGCGCGCCGATCCGCAGATAAATTATATCAACAGCGCTTCATCCGGACAAGTACGCCGTCAGGGACGGCGCCGCTTACAAAAATCTTTATTCCCTCCCCGAAATGATATATCATCATATTGTTTCGGGCCGGCCCCGCACAGGACGGAAAGAACGGCCGCGCGAAAGGAGAGAACATGGGAAACAGAAAGTATTTTGAAGCGCTCGAGCTCCGCGGAGGAAGGATCTACACCGGCGAGGCCGCGGAATTCCCCATGACCGAGTACAAGTTCGAAAACGGGAATATCCGCGTCATCCATAAGGAAGAGACAGAATGGCTGCCCGACGGAAAGGGCGTGATACGGGGCGAAGACGGATACCTCAAAGAAGGCGAGTTCGCGGAAGGGACCCAGGTCGGCACGGGGAGGTGCGTATTGCCCGGGACCTACAGCTTCACCGGGGAGTTCTCTTCGGAAGGGAACCCGATCGAAGGTGAGATGAAGCTCCCGAACGGCGACGTGCTGACAGGTTCCTTTGTGAAACGCAGGCTCCGGGGCCCGGGGACCATCGTTTTCAGCGACGGCAGCAGCGTCAGCGGCGAATTCCGAGAAGATGATATCAAAAACGTGATCCTGAAGAAGGCTGACGGGACTCTGATCAGGGCGGAGAGATTCAATATCCACGGCAGCGGAGAGGCTTCGGTGACCTGGCCCGACGGCAGCAGCTGCAGCTGCCACATCAGTGAGTGGAAGCTGGACGGCAAGACCGTCATCACTACCCCCGCGGGCAAAAAACAGCAGGTCAGGTTCCACAACGACGTGCTCCTGGCAAGAAAGACCGTCCCCTACAGGGGCGGCGTCTACGAAGGCATGTGCGCGGGAGATGCGCCCTTCGGCAAAGGCAAATGGACCACAGAGGGCGGCGACGTCTACGAGGGAGAGTTCTGTGAGCGGGGCTTTGACCTCTGCAAGGGAAAGGTCAGCTTCGCGGACGGCGGGAGCTATTCCGGAGAGCTTTGGAACGACGGCATCAACGGGCAGGGCAAATACACCTGGCCCGACGGCGACGCATTCATCGGCTCGTTCAGCAGCGGAAGACCCTACGGCCCCGGCCGCTTCATCCACGACGGGCAGAACGACTTCGTCAGCGATATAACAAAAGAGCTCGAAAAGCTCGGGAAACGGTAGAAGGGACGCTCTCCCCTATTCCTGCGGCTTTTCCTCACCCTCGAGCGCGACTGACGCGAACTTGGTCATGAGCACGGCATAGGTAGCGGCGAACACGCATGAAGCTCCGATCCTCACTCCCTTTTTGCATTTGGAGGGGAGAAAGCTTCCCGCGAGCACGCCCGCCGAGCAGACGCAGAGCTTGATCAGGGCCAGGTCCTTCCAGTCGCTCTTCTTTATGTACCTGTCCGCTTGATCCAGCAGCTTGTTGATATCGATATCGACGTTCATAAAAGGCCTCCTTCGTCCCGACTGACCGCGAATAAATCCTTTTGTTTTATTATATCAGCAGACGGGTCCGCCCTCAACGGGAAAGAGGCGCTTTATTCCCGGCGGCGGATGATATATAATCATTGTGTATGGGCCCGATCCCAGACACGCGCGATACCAAGCGAAAGAAAGGAAGATTGTTTATGGATATCCTGCAGGAAGTCAAAAGATACGAAGAGTTCATGATCGCCGAGAGGCGTCATTTCCACCGCCATCCCGAGCTCAGCGCAAAGGAGTTCGAGACCATGGAGCACATCGACGCTCTGCTCACCGAATGGGGCATCCCCCACGACGTGATCGAGGACGGCGGCATACTCGGCTATATAAACGGCGGCCGCGAAGGACGCACCGTGCTCCTGAGGGCCGACTGCGACGCCCTTCCCGTCGAGGAAACGGAGAACAACCTCAAGGGGCCCAGGACCTGCGTATCAGAGAATAAAGGCGTCATGCACGCCTGCGGCCACGACGGCCACATGGCGACCCTCCTCACCGCCGCCAGAGTGCTGAACGACCATAAGGACGAGCTGAACGGCCGCGTCGTCATCATGTTCGAAAGAGGAGAGGAAGGGACCCACAACGTCATCTGCCTGCACCGCTGGATGGAGGACCACGGCCTGAAGATCGATTCCAGCTACGGCAGCCACCTCTACAACGCCCTGCCCACCGGGAAGATCGCCATCAACGACGGACCCGTGATGTCGGGCATCGCGGCCTTCGGCTTCACCATCACCGGCCGCGGCGGCCACGGTTCCAGACCCGACCTCTCCGTGAGCCCCATAGACGCCTTCGTCGCCATCTACAGCGGCATGAACGCCCTGCGCATGAGGAACGTCTCTCCCTTCAGCCCCCTGACCTTCTCGGTCGGCAGCCTCCACAGCGGCACCGCCAACAACGTGATCCCCGACGATCTGCGCTTCGGCGGGACCATCAGAGTATTCGATCTCGCCAGCGGCAAGGCCTACATGGAGCAGCTGAAGAAGATGGTCCTGGAGACCTGCGCGGCCTACAACTGCGGCTGCACCATAGACAGGCTGCAGGGACCCGTCAGCCCCGTGCTCAACGATCCCGACTGCGCGGCCTTCGCCCGCGGGGCGGTCGCGGAAGTCCTCGGCGCGGAGCATGTCACGACCTGCGAGCCCTGGATGGCCTCCGAGAGCTTCGCCTTCACCCTCAACAAATGGCCCGGCGTCTTCGCCCTGGTAGGCATGGCCGACCCCGGGGCCGGCAGCGGCGCGGCCCATCACAACGCGGCCTTCGATCTGGACGAGAAGGCCCTCGCGTACGCGGCGGCATGCTATGTCGCCTACGCCGTGAACTTCCTCAAGGACGGACCCGACACCTCGGAAAAGGTCTTCAAGGGCTCCTTCACCGAGATCTACGCCGCCAGCAGCGCCAGAGCGGCGGAGATGGCCTACCTTAAGCACGAGACCGACGTCCCGCCCTACAAGGCCGAATAAACTCAGACCTGAAGACAAGAAAGCCTGCGGGCTGTCCCTTTTCGGAGGGGCGTCCCGCAGGCTCTTTAATTGCCTTATTTTATTCGGCGGTGATGAGGCAGATGGGGACTATGTCCCGCCTTTTTATCATGTCTTCTATGGTGGAAAAGACCGTATAGGGAGCGTCTGAAGCGAAGTTCCAGGCTCTGATCTCGCCCTTAAGGCCCAGATCGAGCATCACGGTATGTATCACCAGGGACTTCCCGCCCCACCAGAAGCTCAGAACGCCGAGACGCGAAGCCCTGAGCAGGGCGTCGAAATCAGCGGCTTCGCCGCGCCCGTGCCAGCGGACCGAAAGGCCCTTCTCGCGCAGTATGTCCGCGACGGCATAAGGAGAGGCGCCGAAAAAGCCCCCGAGGCTCGCGCCCTTCCTCTCGAACTCGCTGATGAGAGAGGGCAGATCGGGCCTTCTTCCTCTCGCGCTCAGCACATTGTAGGCCGCCATGACCTCGCAGCCGCTCCTCTTCATGGAGGAGATCCCGAAGCGCAGGCGGTCGGTGAGAGCCCCGGCGCCCTGGCGGGTGAGCAGGCCGGACGGCGCGGCCTCTTCCAGCCTCTTCTCGTTGCGCCTCAGATTGCCTCTGCTGAAAAGGCGGGCGAGCCAAATACGCCCCATGGCCTTTCTGCCGTAGAGCAGCTCGTATACCTTTCCCGAAGCGCGAACCCGCGCGGCGAATCTCTCCTTCATGGATATATAATAATGCCCGGCGCCCCCGTCCGCAATGTTTGGGCCCAAATCCACGATTTCTTCACAATTGCTTCAGCCTTTTATAAAGAAATCCCGCTATCATGATGGCGGAATGATGGGGGCAGGGCGCCTCTGACAGGCGGGCCCCTTGCGAAAGGACGAAAAAGAGGAATATCATGGCAGTGAATTTCAAAAAGGCGGCTAAGGGAGACGCCGCCTCCATAGAAGAGATATACGGCAGCTTCGGCGGACGCTTCAGCGCTCTGGCCGAGCTCCTCTGCCAGAACGGCCCCGCGGCGCAGAAGGCCGCGGTCGCGGTCTGGGAAAAGCTCATGAAGGGCATAAAGGACGGCAGCGTCGCGAGCGACGAGGCATTGCTGAGCGAAGGTACTAAGGAGCTGGTGAGCGCCTGCCGGACGCTGGTCTCGCGTTCCAACCCCAAGGCCTTCTCCAAAGGCAATCTGCAGGAGACGGACGAAGCGCCTGAGGCTGCCGGCGCTCTTTTCCCCGGCGATCCCGTCCCGGGACTGGCCAGCTTTTCCAAAGCCTTAAGGGCTCTGGATCCCCTGCAGCGCTTCACCGTGGTGCTGAAGACCCTGGGTCTGGGCAGCGCTAAGACCGCCGAGGCGATGGGCCTCAGCGAGGGGGAAGCGAACAGCGTATACGCGCAGGGCCTCCCTCTGCTCGAGAACGCTCTCAAAGCGCAGGCCGCCAAAGAATACAGTATAAATATCCCCAGGGCCGACCAGCTGGCCGACCTTCTGGAAAGGGGCCTCAAGGCCGCCGTTCCCTCGGCGGGATCGGACAGGTCGGTCAGGGTGCTCTTAAGGAGCTTTGAGGTCGAGAAGCCCAAATGGCAGAGATACCTGCCGGTCGCGGTCATCGTCCTCGGTCTTTGCGGCGTCATCGCCGGCGTCATGGCGACTCTCAACAAGGGCGATGAGTCCCAGGATCTCGCCTCCCTCGCCAACGTATCTCCCGACAGCGCCATCATCGCCACCATCGAGGTCGAGGATTACGGCACTATAACCGCGAAGCTCGACGCCTCCGCCGCGCCTCTCACCGTGGCCAACTTCATGAAGCTGGCGCAGGAGGGCTTCTACGACGGCCTCACCTTCCACCGCATCATGGAGGGCTTCATGATACAGGGCGGAGACCCCGAGGGCAACGGCACCGGCGGTTCCGACGAGAACATCAAGGGCGAGTTCAAGGCCAACGGTGTCGAGAATCCCCTCTCCCATACCAGAGGCGCCCTCTCGATGGCCAGGAGTCCCTACGATAACAACAGCGCCAGCTCGCAGTTCTTCATCGTCCATCAGGATTCGACCTTCCTCGACGGCAATTACGCCTGCTTCGGCTACGTGACCGAGGGCATGGAGGTGGTCGACGCCATCGCCGCCGACGCGAAGCCCACAGACGACAACGGGACCATCCCCAAAGACCAGCAGCCGGTCATCAAGAGCATAACCGTGAGCATGCAATAAGGCCTGAAGCCGCGCGGAACGCAAAGCGAACGCGTGAAGACAGGAAAAAGAAGAGCCCCGAAGCAGTACAGCGCTTCGGGGTTTTAATTGCCTTAGATTGATACCGGCAGCCTGCGCGGCGCGGCCGCGCTTTGGTCCATGCTCACGCCTGCGGCAGCACCAGCAGGGCCTTGAAGAGGTCTCCGTCCACGGCGATGGTGAAGCTTCCGTTCATCATCTGCGTGAGATCCTTGGCGATGGAAAGGCCCAGACCGCTGCCCTCGGTATTGCGGCTCTGGTCGCCTCTCGCGAAGCGCTCCATGAGCTCGTCGGCCGAGATGTTGAGCTGGTCGCGGCTGATGTTCTTGATCTGCAGGCCCACGTAATTGCGGGAGCCCTCCTCGAGCCTCACCTGCGCGATGTCGACGTAGACGCGGCTGCCCTCGAGGGCGTATTTGCAGACGTTGTTGAGGAGATTGTCTATCACTCTCCACAGCAGCTGCCCGTCGGCTCTGACCATGGGGTATTCGCAGTTGTTCTTGACTATGACCTCAAGGCCTCTCGCCTTGAACTTCTCGTCGGTCTCGCCCAGAGCCTGGTCCACGAGCTCCGCCATGTTGATGTTCTCGATCTTGCAGGGCAGGCTCCCCGAGGCGGCCTTGGCGGCGTCGAAGAGATTGTCGGTCAACTGCTTTAAGCGCTGGGTCTTCTGGTCGATTATGTCGAGATACTCCGGCGCGTTGGGGCTGTCGAGGCCCTCGCTCTTGAGCAGGTCGACGTAGCTCAGCATGGAGGTCAGAGGAGTCTTTATATCGTGGGAGACGTTGCTTATGAGCGAGGTCTTGAGGCGCTGGTTCTTCAGCTCGTTCTGCACCGCGATGTCGGCGGCCTGCGAGATGTCGTTGATGCCGGCGGCCAGGGAGTCGAGCTCCGCGTTCATGCCCCTGGTCCCCTGCTCCACGGGGATCTTATAGGTGAGATTGCCGCTCCTGACCTCTTCCACGCCCTTCTTTACGGCCTCGAACTTGGCCATGGTCTTCGGGGCGAAGCCGCTCAGTATCGACTTGCTGCAGCGGCTGAAGAAGCCCGCGACCGCGAGGACTATGGAGCCTAAAAGAGAGGTCCGCCAAAAACTCTTCGCCTTGATCTTCCTCACCAGGGCGAGATAGAAGTTCACGGCCAGCCAGAAGAGCGCGAACATGCCCGCGCCCAGCAGGATGAGCATGTTGTCGTTGGGGACGCCGCTGATGCGGGCGTAGTTCTCTATGTAGGGCTTATAGAAGCCGAAGTAGCTCTCCGAGCCCAGCACCTGCATCACGGGTATCGCCAGATACGCGCCTGCCGCGGCGCATATCAGGGCCAGGACGATGTGGAGCTCGCTCCACACGCGGTCGAACCAGCCCAGATAGACCGCTCCCGACTCCGTCCTCTTGTTCTTTCCCGCCATGCCGGTGAGCAGAGCGATCAGCATGAGCGTGAGCAGGCCGAAGCCCGCGCAGGCCAGCAGCGCCATGCCCTTGAAGGATCCCCTGCCCGCCTCGTCGACGTACTCGGCGGCGAAGCTGTAGATGTAGCGGTCGAAGACCGTGGCGGTATAGAGCCTGAAGCTCATGGCGGCCGCCGCGGCGCAGAAGCCGCAGCAGGCGGCCGAAGCCGCGCACAGTATGCCGATGAGGCCCGAAAAGAACAGGCCGCTCTTTTTCTTTACGATAGTCTCTTCCATATCTCCTGCCCGCGGCCCCCGGCCGCTTCGATCAGATCTTCTCCATCTTATAGCCCACGCCCCAGACTACCTTGAGATATCTGGGATTCTTGGGGTCGATCTCGATCTTTTCCCTTATGCGTCTGATGTGTACGGTCACCGTCCCCTCGGTGTTGATGGAAGGCTCGTTCCATACCGCCTCGTAGATCTGCCCCGTCGAATAGACCCTGCCCGCGTTCTCGGTCAGGAACTTGAGTATGCCGTATTCGGTCGGGGTGAACTGTATCTCGTCGCCGTCGAGGGTGACCCTCTTGGCGTCGTCGTCGATGATGAGGCCCCCGGTGTGCAGCAGCTTTCCCCTGTCTATGCCTGCCATGCTGCCCAGATCGGTGTAGCGTCTGATCTGCGAGCGCACCCGGGCGACGAGCTCCAGGGGATTGAAGGGCTTGGTGATGTAGTCGTCGGCTCCGATATTGAGGCCGGTGATCTTGTCGTAATCCTCCGACTTGGCCGAGAGCATGATGATGGGGATGTTGTTGTCCTCCCTTATCTTCATCGTCGCCTGCACCCCGTCCATATTGGGCATCATGATGTCCATTATGATCAGGTGCAGGGGCTCTTTCCTGCTGATCTCCAGGGCCTGCAGTCCGTCGTAGGCCTTGAAGACGGTATATCCTTCGTTGCGGAGGTAGATCTCGATGGCGCCGGCTATCTCCCTGTCGTCGTCGACCACGAGTATGTTTATCTCTTTATTGGTCATGATATCCCCTTTGCACTGCCAATGATAAGCGTCAGATATTAAAAACAGAGCCTTAAAAACTTACGATTTTGTTAAGATTATTCTTTTCCGGGGGAGGAAGGGCTCTCCCTGCCCGCTTCCTCCGCCGCCTTTCCGCTTATGCGGCGTATGGGAGCGGATCTTCTGGCCCTCAAACGGTCTCCCAGGGAATCGGCCGCCCTGCCGGCGGCTTCCGCCGCCTTTCCCGCCGCCTCGGCGGCCCTTTCCGCCGCTTCAGCCGCGATACCGGCCGCTTTTCCGGCGGCTGCCGCCGCCATTCCCGCCGCCTTGCCCGCGGCTCCCAGAGCCTGGGGAAGCACGGGATTCGCCGGCATCAGCTCTTTGAGCATCTGCTCGGTGACCTCCAAAGCGAAGCGCTTGGTCTCCGAGGACTTGCTGAAGGATCTGAGGAGCCTGGCGGCCTGGGTGATGCGGTGCTCGTTGAGGTCGGTGAGAGTCACCGCCCCGGTCTGGGCGAAGGCGGAGAAGAACTCGGTGAGGAAGGCCTTCCTCTCCTCGATGGTCATGGAATCCAGCACCGCCGTCATGCTGTTCTCATAAGCCTCGCTGCTTTTGGAGAGCTTGCCGCTCCTCACGAAGGAGGTCCCCTTTACATGCCAGAGGAAGCCGTCGTGAGAGGCCACGCCCAGCCTGTCGCACTCCACGATCTCAAGATCCTCGTCCTGGGTGAGCAGGGTGCCCACGATGGAGGTGGTCGGCAGTATCACGTGCAGCTTCGGCTTGATGCGCAGATAGCCCGGTTCCTTGAGGAACTCCGGGTTGAAGCCGGGCCCGTCGTTGGAATAGACGGCCTTTATGCGCTTCTGCACGCGGGCGGGAGCGAAGGAGGAGGCGAAGACCGACATGTTGCCGCCCTTGGAATGCCCGCCCACGATGAGGGGGCCTCTGTAGGCCGAAGCCGCCCAGAGCAGGTAGTTGAGGGCGTCGCGCTGGGCGGGGATCTCCTTCTCCACGGCCATGAGGAAATTCTCCTTCCAGGCCAGGAGGGTGTCGTCGGTACCGCGGAAGCTCACGTACTTGCTGCCGTCCGGCAGGCTCACGGTCAGGGCCGAGAACTGCTCGGTGTCCTCGCTGTCGAGCACGCTGACGTAGCCCGAGAGCTGAAGATCCTTGAATCTTTCGGTCTTCGGCAGCCTCTTCACCGCCTCGGAGACCGATCTGGCGGCGAGAAGGCCCAGATAATCGCCCTTCTCGCCGTATTTTTCGTAATAGAGCTCCAGAGCCCGCCCCAGGGGGACGGGATCGGCCCCGGGGCCGACTATGCCGCTGAAATCGTAGCAGCCTATCTTGCATATGATGTAATTATCGACCTCGTTGAAGGGCGAGACCTTGAAGCTCAGATCCCCTCTCCAGTCGATATAATCGAAAATATCGGACATTTTTACCTTCTTTTATCTCAGTATCTTTCTTCTTTCGGGAAGGCCCTCAAGGAACTTCTCTATCTGCGCGGCCAGGAGCCTGTGTCCCGCCGGGTTGGGGTGCAGCCCGTCTAAAAAGAAGCGCTCGCTTATGGCCTCCACCCTCGGTTGCAGCCCCGAGGAGGCGTAAAGATCGAGCAGGGGCAGGCTGTAGAACTCCGCGACCTCCCTGATGGCCCTGATGTAGTCCGCGTAGGGGAAGGTCCGCAGAAAGCCGCTGGGGCTTATCGGCCAGTCCTCGCATATCCTGTGCAGGGGCGTCAGGATCACGATCCACGAGTCCGGATAGCGCTCGATCAGGCCCTTCATGAGGGTGTGCAGGGCCCCGTAGAAGGACTCCGGATCCCTGTCGTCCATCTTTCCCAGCCTGGCGTCTCCGTGGCCGAAATCGTTGGTCCCGCCGAAGACCACGACCGCGTCGGCGTCGGCGTCCATCGAAGCGTATCTGCCGCAGAAGTCCTGATCCCATTTGGCCTCCGCGGAAGGGAAGTGCTGGGGTGCGATGCGGGTCCCGCCTATGCCGTAGTTGCGGCAGACGGCGCCGGTATCGGCGGCGATGAGGCTGACGAAGCACTCTTCGGGCTCCACTCCGTGGCCCTCGGTGATGCTGTCGCCGAGGAAGTTTATCTTGGCGTTCCTGAGTTCCATCTCGATCCCCCCTGTGATCGTTTAGGGTAAAACGGGCGGCGGTCTCATATGCCCGCTAACATTATATTTTATCGATTATACGGACGCTTTTCAAGACGGAGGCTGCATATGCCGGCAGGATCTTCTGCTCCTGAGCGATGTCTCATAGTTTTACAAATCCTTCTTCATGGGATATAATCTGATGTAAAGAAACGGAGAATGAGGAATGAAGCCGGTAAAAAGCAAATTTGGCCTGCTGTACAGGGCTTATAAAGAACACAAGATACACAAGAGACACGCCCGGGTCATTGCGAGGGTCGCTTCGTCCTCGGGACGTTCCCGGGACGCCGCGGTCAGCGCCGCCGCTGTCGGGAAGGTCTGGGGGCCCTACACGAAGGTCGATCCTGTCTGGGCGCAGGTCTACGCGCAGATCAACGACATCGCCAGCCCCTATTATTTCCCCTCGGATATCTGGCGCATACTCCTGATACGCATGCGCAGGGACAACCCCGCCCACAACAATCAGCCTGACAAGAACTACACCGACATCTTCTTCAGGGACTGCGTAAAGCTCCCGGGGACGGTCTTCCGCTGCGTCGGCGGGACCCTGCTCGACGCGGACTATAAAATGATAGGCTGGGAAGAGGCTATACGTCTCTGCGTTGGATACGGCGAGCTGGTCATGAAGCCATCCGTCGACTCGCAGGGCGGCAGCAACGTATTCTTCATAAAAAGGACCGCGTCCGCGGAGGACTTCGCCGTGGAGATAAAAAGGACCGCGCAGAAGCTGGGCCGGAATTATATAGTCCAACTACCCCTAAAGCAGCATCCCGCCATGTCGGCCATGAACCCCGATTCCGTCAACACCGTGCGCATGCTGACCCTGCTCTGGAAGGGAGAGATCAGGATCATCGGTTCACTGGTGCGCGTGGGAGTAAAGGGCGTGAGGATCGACAATCCCCACACATCCAACGGGGTATCCTGCGTGATCGACGAAGAGGGCTTCCTCAATAAGACCGCCTACGACAGAGACTGGAGGCCTCACCTCGAGCTTCCGTCGGGCCTCGTCTGCGAGGGACTGCGGGTGCCCAATATCAAAGCGATAAGGGAAAAGGTCACGGAGCTGCATCAGAGGATACCCTACATCCACATCGTCGGCTGGGATATGGTCGTCTCCGAAGACGGCGAGCCGGCTATGATAGAAGTGAACACCGGGGCGCCGGAGATCTACTTCCATCAGATCGCCGCGGGCCCCATCTTTGAGCCCGAGCTCTTCCGCGATATAATGGATACGTATTTCAAAAAATAAGGAGGATCGCAACTATGATGAGACAAGAGATCGACAGGATGTCCGAAGAGGGCAAGGCGATATTCGAGGCCTGCTCCGACAGCATCTGGTCCACCCCCGAGCTCAATTTCACCGAGCACAAGTCCTGCGAGGCCGCGAAGAAGGTCATGGAGGACCTGGGCTTCAGGGTCACCTGGCCCTTAAAGGACATGGACACCGCCTTCATCGCCGAAGCCGGTCATGGCAAGCCCGTCATCGGCATCCTGGGCGAGATCGACGCCCTGCCCGGCCTTTCCGCCAAGGCTGACACCGTCCCCCACGAGCCGGTGGAGCCCGAGGGCAACGGCCACGGCTGCGGACATAACCTGCTGGGCTGCGGCTCCATGGAGGCCGCCTGGCTCCTCAAGAACTACATGGAGGAGCACGGGCTGGAGGGCACCGTCAAGTACTTCTGCTGCCCCGCCGAAGAGGGAGGCGTCGGCAAGTACTTCATGATCGAGAGAGGAGCCTTCGACGACGTCGATCTCACCATCAGCTGGCATCCCAGCGCCTATTTCGGCATCAGCCAGAAGGGCAAGTCCATATACATCGCCAACTTCAAGTTCTACGGCATCCCCGCCCACGCCGCGGGAGACCCCTTCCACGGCCGCTCCGCTCTCGACGCCCTCGAGCTCATGAACGTCGGCGTGCAGTTCCTGCGCGAGCACGTTGAAGAAGGGACCAACATCCACTACGCCATCACCAACACAGGCGGCAGGGCCGCCAACGTGGTCCAGTCCTACGCCGAGGCCTCTTATGTGGTGAGGGCCATGGACAATACCAAGCTCAGGGAGGTCTTCAGGAGGGTCTGCCTGGTCGCCCAGGGAGCCGCCACCATGACCGAGACCCGCTTCGACGGTCCCGAGATCGTCAGCGCCTTCTCCTCCATCGTGCCCAACGAGGTCATGTCGGACGTGCTCAGGAAGAACATCATGGAGGTCGTCCCCGTCGAGTACACTCCCGAGGAGATCGCCTACGCGAAGAAGTTCCAGGCCGTCGGCACCAGGCCCGACGCCGAGGACTACATGGACCGCCATATCGAGGAGGGCGTCCCCGCCAGCACCGACGTGGGAGACGTCAGCTGGGTGACCCCGCTGGTCTACCTCCGCTGCCCGACCGTCGCCAACGGCACCCCCGGCCACAGCTGGCAGATCACCGCCCAGGGCAAGGGCTGCGTGGCCAAGAAGGGCATGCACATCGCCGCCAGACTCATGGCCAACACCTGCATCGACATGCTCGAAAAGCCCGAGCTCATCGACGCCGCCAAGGAGGATTTCAAGAAGAAGCTGGCCGGCCGCACCTACGCGGAGGAGTGCCTGATGCCCAGGGACAGAAAGCCGACTCCGATCTACTAAACACAAAAGAAAAAACGCGGGGCCGTCCCACCCGGGACGGCCCCCCTTTTTCATCTCATATGGATCAGATGAGTATCAGTTTATATGCCTCGTCGTCCAGGAGCTCCACCCTGCCGCTCTCCCTTAAGAGCACGGTCTCCTCGAGGTAGAAGCGCAGGCGCTGGCCGTCCCATTCGGGCACGTCTCCGCCCACGTTGAACTCCAGCGCGTAGGCGGTGTTGGGCCTGACGATGTTCTCGCCCCTGCCGGGCACGGACTCCTGCTTGTCGTAAAGGCCGATGGTCGGTCCCGACGAGTGCACGAAGAGGCCGATGGGATGGGTGTAGAGCGAGGCGTCTATGCCCTCAGCCGCCGCGGCGGCCTTGGCCGCGTGGAAGACCTCGTTGCCCGTGCGTCCGAACCGCATCTCGGCCGCGGTGAGGTCGGCGAACCTGCGCCCAGCCTTCACTCCCTCCCTGATGCCCGCGGGAGCCTCGCTCTCGCCGGGCCTTAAGACGTAAGCCAGGCGCTGGTGGTCGGTCGCGAGACCCAGATATATTATGCCCGCGTCGTAATGGAGCAGGTCTCCGTGGCGTATGACGCCGGTCTTCATCACGCCCTTTTCGCCCCGGCGCTGGAGATTTACCGTGGTCCTGAAGCCCTCGGGTATGCCCATTTTGCTGAACTGCTCGACGCACCACCATTCGACCTCTTCGGTAGTGGTGATCCCGGGCACTATGACCTCTCTGGAGAAGGCCCGCGACATGATCTGGGTCGTGACGTCATATACCGAAGGATACATGGCCAGCTCTTCTTCCGTCCTGGTCTCCACCCAGCGCACGGCGAGCTCGTCGGCCGGGACCAGCCTGTCCGCCATATCGCCCAGCTCCTCCCTGAGGCGCAGGTAGAAGGCCGCCGAAAGGCCCGAGGTGATGGTCCCGGTATCGGACAAGTTTATCCCTATGGTCTTCGGATCCTTTTCCCTGATGAAGGCGGCGATCTGCTGCCACTGCAGGCTGTTGTCGAAATCGAGCTGCCTGTAGAAGCGGGTCAGGTGCGCGTTGGGCTTGTTGATGCTGTAGCGGCCGTAGCTGCCGTCCTTTTCCTTCACGATGGCGAGGCAGGTCGTGCGGCTGGCGTGCAGGACGATGCTGGGGACGAGGCTCGCGAAGACCGGATCCTCGTTGTACTCGCCGGCCAGTATGAGCCACATGTCGATCCCGCTCTCCTCCATCGCCTTCGGCAGCACGGTCTCGAGCCTTTTGAGCTTTATCTCGTCTTTGATCTCGTACTGCCTCCTCACCGGCAGTATATCTATCGTATAGTCCTTCATCTCCTCCTCCTTTTTTATTTCACTATACCACATATCGCCCCGCGCTTCATAGCCCCCGCGGCCTGTCCGGGCGGCAAAGTATGCGTCTTGCCCAAAGGGCGGATGTTTATTATAATCAGAACGTCAGATACATGCTTTTTCGCGGGCGGAGGAACGGTCTTGAGCGGGCTTTTGAACATCACGGCAGGATACGGCGCGGGAGGGGGCGCGGTCTTGGGCGGCGTGCTCCGCTGCCTTGCCGCGCTCCTGGCCTATATCATCCCCGCCCTCATAATACTTCTTCCGCTGCGCTTTTTCACGAAGCTCCCCCCCTTCATCTTCAGGAAGCTCCTGCACATCGTCGCCTTCAGCTGCGTCACTCTGACCATACTGGCGGCCGAGAGCTGGCAGTCGGCCTCTCTGTCGGCGCTGACCGTCGCGGCGGTCGCCTATCCCCTGCTCAAAGCCTTCGAGAACAGGCCCTGGTTCCCCGGGCTCTTCGTGGAGAAGGAACCGGGAGAGATCGTGAAGAGCATGCTGATGCTCTTCCTCACCTTCGCGGTCCTGATCGCCGTCTGCTGGGGCGTCTTCGGCCGCCCC
>JAEEGL010000094.1_pt1 | contig 15179 bp, 13 predicted proteins | sample 9134231 | NCBI WGS metagenome assembly JAEEGL01 (sample SAMN16246548, study PRJNA631951) | gut metagenome | biome: gut microbiome; feature: rumen; material: fiber-attached | host: Bos | place: Iran: Karaj | collected 2018-10 | reverse complement strand
AGCGAAGAGTGTGGGCGAAGAAGTTTCAGCGAAGAGTGGGCTGCAAAGAAGTGGCAGCGAAGGAGTGGCAGCAAAGAGCATTACTGACATTACAGACCCCACCCCTGCCCCTCCCCTTGAAGGGAGGGGATGGCTGCGCATAAATCCTTTCTGCAAAGGGTCAACTGCTATATCATTGCCAAAAAAATAGTAATAATTGCTACTGCCAAGACTGCCAAAGATTTCCTAACTACATGCGTGCAGCCCTGAGCATGAAATAAACCCCGAAAGCTATTGTCTAACTTTCGGGGTTCTTTTTTGGTATGATACTGCCTCCAAAATTTGCGAGAGAGGTATGACTGTTATTTCAGCACTTTCTTCCTTCCGTTCAGTATGTAGATGCCGCTGCTTGTTGGCCTTCTGCTTAGCTTCCGACCGCTGAGGTCGAACCACGTGTCGTAGGCGTTGGCAGGCTGGATGGTGGTTATGCCGGTGGTTGTGTTGTCGCCGCCGAAGTTGACGATGACGGCTTTCACGTCGCTGTCGCTCTGGCCTGTTGTGATCGCTGGCCATGCGTGTCAAGTCGGGTGAAATCATCCTCTCTTCGCGCAAGGGCGAGTATGTTGCAACCGAGTAAACCGCTTCGCTGCCATGAAAATCAAGTTCTCAGCTAACTTCTGGGTAAGGCTGTGGCAGATAGTTGCCGCAGCCATTACCGCCGCCATCACTGCAGCCACCACCACCAGCTGCATGGGGCATGGACCGTTCTAATCTCTTGTTTCCGCTTTCAGTAGGTTACTTTTCATACTTGTTTCATATTTGCTTGTGCTGTGGCGTCACCGGGAGGCGGCGCCACAGTTGCGTACTTATATGCTGCTCGCCGATGAAACTTACGAATGTACGAATGTACGAATTGCTATCATTTTCGGCACTTTTTATTGCCGTTGCCCCTTAAGGGTAAGGATTTTTGATCCATCGTGCGTGATGATTAGTTTTTTTTTGTTAACTTTGCAGCGAGATTGCGGTGGCATGAGACGTGTCGCCGGAAGCCGGAATACTTATGTTGCCCGACCTAAATATCAGAATACCATGAAATATTGTGAATTTTGCGGAGCACCACTCGACGATGATGCTCTCTATTGCACCAAGTGCGGAGCCAAGCTGAGCAACACTCAGCCTGATGCTTCACAGACTGACGACGCGCTTCAAAACCCTACGCTCTCACACACTGCCACCCTTCCGCATGACAGGAAGAGTGAAAGACCAAAGCAGCAAACGGCGGTCAGAACCGTGCTCTTGGTGTTGCTGGGCGTCGTTCTCGTGGCAGGAGTGGTGGCCGCCGTCTTGCTGCTGGGCCAGACAGAGAAAGCGGACGACAGGGCCATTGACGAGACGGAGGAGTATGTAGAGCAGAGGAAGTACACGCTGTATGGCGCCGTAGACAAGTATCCTATCTACATGAAGCTGACCATCAAGGGCAATGTGGCTACCGGCTCTTACTACTACGAGAGCCAAGGCCCGGGCAAGCTGCTGGACTTGAAGGGCATCTACGACAACAGCAAGCTGGAATTGTTTGAGACCAACGAGAACGGACAGCAGACAGGCCATTTCAAGGGGCAGCTGAAAAAGGGCATCTTCATCGGCGATTTCTACGATGCAAGGGGCAACAGCATGCATTTCAGATTGGAAGAATGATGCGTCAATCTACGGCGAAGCAATTGTCTTTAGCTCCTTCAACCTACATTATTCACGAATATGATGTTGAAACCACCTCTTTCTTCTTTGCCTGCGGCGCAACGTGAATATGCGCGAATGACACGCGAATGTTTCGTGAATTTTAAATTATTTGCGAATGTTTCGTGAATTTTAAATTATTTGCGAATGTTTCGTGAATTTTTAATTATTTACGAGTATTCGCGTGACATTGGCGCACATTTGCGTAGCGTCGCAGACTTATAAAAAATTTCCATGAATCATTCAAGTTAACTCCCAATGATAAGAAAATATCTACTGATGACCGCAGCCTGCGCCCTGGCAGCTTTGAGCACATTGGCGCAGCAGAACACCGCTAACGTCGGCTTGGGACTTGTCACCATCAACGACTCGGTGAGCGGCGTGCAGCTCTCGCCGGTGTCGAACATCGCAGAGAACGTCAGGGGCCTCCAGCTGTCAGCCTTCAGCAACGTGGCCTACGACGGCATGAGGGGCGTGCAGCTCTCGGCACTCAACAACATCGTCATCGGCGAGGCCAACGGACTGCAGCTGTCGGGATTCACCAACCAGAACGTCGGCATGCTGAAGGGCGTCCAGATGGCCTTCCGCAATGCCACCGACACACTCAGCGGCGTGCAGATAGGACTCTTCAACTACGTCGCACACGACTACCGCAAGGGTGTGCAGATAGGACTCATGAACTACTCGCACGACACACGCTCGAAACGCTACGGGCTCGTCAACGTCAACCCCGACACACGCATCGACCTGATGGCTTTCGCCGGCACCAGCTCGAAGGCAAACATGGCAATGCGCTTCCGCAACCGTTCCACATACAGCATCGTAGGTGCCGGCACGCACTACATGGGGCTCGACAAGAAGTTCTCCGGCACACTCTTCTACCGCATCGGACAGTATTTCGAGCTCACGCCCAGACTGTCACTCAGCGGCGACGTGGGATTCTTCCACATAGAGACCTTCAAGGAGCATTCCACAGAAGCACCCTCGCGACTCTACTCACTCGAGGCCCGGCTCAACATCGACTACCACCTCAACGACTCATGGGGCATCTTCGGCACTGTGGGCTTTGGCGACACACGCTACTACCACCACCACGACCACTTCCGCAGCCGCATGATAGGCGAGGTGGGACTCACCTACCACTATGGCGGCTTCAACGGCGAGAAGGAGCGCACGCTGCGCCTGCACTCCGAAGAGGACATGAGGGGTGGCGACGACAGCCGACTCGCACTCGCACAGAAACCCAACCTGCTGCGGACTGCCAGCATGATAACGGCCCTGAACGTCTTCGTGAACCGCTTTGACGACTGGGCTCTCGACGAGGAGTTTCCAAGAATCACCTGGCACAGCATCGGCCATAACTTCAGGCACGCTTTCGTGTGGGACAACGACAACTTCAACTGCAACCTGTTCGCACATCCCTACCACGGCAACCTCTACTTCAATTCTGCACGCTCTAACGGTCTCAACTTCTGGCAGTCCTATCCCTGCGCCTTGGGAGGCTCAATGATGTGGGAGTTCTTCGGAGAAATCACGCCGCCTGCCATCAACGACCTCGTCGCCACCTCCATTGGCGGCACCTGCATAGGAGAGGTCACCTACCGCATCAGCGACCTCTTCTACGACGACCGCGAGGTGGGTTTCAGCCGATTCCTGCGCGAGCTGGCAGGCACCCTCGTCTCACCCATGAAGGGACTCAAGCGACTGCTCACCGGCGAGGCGTGGCGGCAGAAGAGCCACCACTACCTCTACCACGACTACAGCCGCATACCCGTGCACTACAGCATCTCACTCGGATCACGCTACCTGGCCGACGACCGCGCACTCTTCCGGGGCGAGCACAACCCCTACCTCGAATTGGCCATGGAGTATGGCGACGCCTACAACAACGACGAGAACAAGCCCTTCGACTACTTCCGGGCCAGCGCCACCTTCGGATTCTCCAGCAACCAGCCCGCCGTCAACCGGCTCAACCTCCTGGGACGCCTCTGGGGAACACCCATCGCCGACACAAAGAAGCTGGAGGCTGACTTCGGCATCTTCCAGCACTTCAACTTCTACAACTCAGAGGCTGTCAAGGACGGCACCGACCTCATACCCTACCGCATCAGCGAGGCAGCATCGGTAGGGCCGGGCATCATCTACCGCTTCCCTGCCATCGAGCAGCGCATGAACCTCGAGCAGCGCATCCTGCTCAGCGGAATACTCCTCGGAGGGTCACTCAGCGACTACCTCTACATACAGGAGCGCGACTACAACATGGGCAGCGGATTCTCGGCCAAGATACAGACGCACATGGACATGAAGAAGGTGGGATACATGAACCTCGATGCCAACTATTTCCACATCTTCACCTGGAAGGGCTACGACCGCTCGGAGTGGATAGGCAAGGAGGGCTTCGAGCTCGACTACATCAACGCACAGGGCGACCCGGGCAACACACGCATGATGGCCTTCAATGCCAACTTCGGACTCTACCTCAGCAAGCACGTGGCCTTCGACCTGCGGGGCAGCTACTTCTGGCGCCATGCCCACTATCGTGACTTCCCCGACGTCGATGCCAAGACCTTCGAGCTGCGCGCAGGACTGACCTACAAGCTGTAGCATTACAACACCGCCAAGTCAACAATAGTGGAGAATACGTTAAAGAACAATAAAAGTTACCCGATGGTAAGTTACCTTCGGGTAACTTTTTATACTGTTGCGGTTGGGATAGGGCATAGTTACATAGCTATTTATGTGAGTTAATAGTTGAATATGCTCGATGGTCAAAGGCTTGAGGTAGCCCTATTCTCCCCCTTGCAAAGGGGGAGTTAGAGGGGGATTCATTTGCGCATAGGTAGACCCACCCCATAAGTCCCGAAGGAACGGTGGATTACAGGCGGGGGCATCGCCCCTGTGAATAGGCGACGCCCCCATAAGTCCCGAAGGGACGACGGAAGACGATGGTGAGCACCAATCGTCCAGGCAGGGACAACGCCCCTGTATCATGGCCCCCCCCACACAAAAGTCCCGAAGGGACGACGGAACTCGGGAACAAACAAACCGAGTTAGCGACGTAACTATGTCTTATTCCAACAGCACGAAAGCTCTCCCTACTCATAGCGCATGGAGCGTGCGGGGTGTATGCGTGAGACGAGATAGCTGGGGCCTACGAGGACGAGGACGCTGATGAGCAGTGTGGCGACGTTGAGCAGGAGGATGAGCGGCATGTTGAGCTCCATGGGCGCCTCGCTGACGTAGTAGGTCTGTGGGTCGAGGCTGACGATGCCGGTGGCTTTCTGCAAGAGGACGATGCCGATGCCGATGATGTTGCCCCACAGCAGGCCGCGGCCGATGATGAAGACGGCAAACCAGAGGAAGATGCGGCGGATGGTGGCGTTGCGAGCGCCGAGGGCTTTGAGCACCCCAATCATCTGTGTGCGCTCTAAGATGATGATAAGCAGGCCGCTGATCATGGTGAATCCTGCCAAAGCGACCATCAGGGCCAAAATGATCCACACGTTAATGTCGAGCAGGTCGAGCCACTGGAAGACGTTGGGGTAGAGCTGGTGGATGGTGACCGAGGTGAGGGTGTTGCCCTGGCTGTCGAGCCGCCCTTTGTGGAGGAAAACGTCGGTGATGTTGCGGTCGGTCTGCTCCAGCTGGTCGAAATGGTCGACGATGACTTCGGCACCCGAGCACAGCCTGCCCTTCCATCCGTTGCGGCGCGCGGTGACGAAGAGGTCGGCGATGCAGAAGAGGTCGTCGAAGCGCTTCATGTTGGTCTGATAGACGGCGCTGACACTAAAGGCGAGGCGCGTGACGTGCTCGCCGATGAAATAGGCGTAGATGATGTCGCCAACCTTCAGCTTCAGCTTCTGCGCCATAGTCTTCGAGATGACCAGCTGGTAGGGATGCGCTGCGGAGTTGGCCTCGCCCTGCAGGGGGTTGGTGTCGTGGAAGGCAGGCAGCTGCCCCTCTACGATGCAGTCGCTGAGGAAGCTGGTGTCATATTCCGGTCCGATGCCCTTGAACATCACTCCGAGGAAGTCGTCGTCGGTCTTGAGGATGCCCTGCGTCATGGCGTAGCGCTCGACGTGGCGTACGCCGGGTATGGCTTTCAGCTGCTGCATGAGGCTGTCGTTCATCTCTACGGGCTGACCGACGGGTGAGCCGATGGAGCGGACGTTCATCACCTGTATGTGGCTGCCGAAGCCTGACACCTTGTCGCGGATGGTGTGCTTGAAGCCCAGCACCACGGCAACGGTGACAATCATCACCGCCAGGCCGATGGCCACGCCTGCCGTAGCGATGCGAATAGCCGGACGGCTCACTTTCTTGCGGTCGTCGCTCTGGCCATCTATGCGCCGGGCTATGAATCTCTCAACTTTCAAAACTTAATACTCAACCCTCAACTCTCAACTCTCAACCCTCAACTCTCAACCCTCAACTCTCAACCCTCAACTCTAAACTCTCAACTCTCAACTCTCAACCCTCGCCCCTCATCGCTCAACACTTAACTCTCAACTCTCAACCCTCGCCCCTCATCGCTCAACACTTAACTTTCAACTCTCAACTCTCCCCGGATAGGCTTCGAGGGCTTTCTGTAAGACGACGAGGGCACGCTCCAGGTCATCCTTCTTCAGCACGTAGGCGATGCGCACCTGGTTGATGCCGGCGCCCGGCGTGGTGTAGAATCCTGCTGCCGGTGCCATCATCACCGTCTGTCCCTCATACTCGAACTCGCTGAGACACCAGCGGCAGAACTTCTCCGCATCGTCGACGGGCAGCTTCGCCACGGTGTAGAAGGCTCCCATGGGGATGGGCGAATAGACACCCGATATGCGGTTGAGGCCGTCGATGAGACATTTGCGCCGCTCTACGTACTCGTCGTAGACGTCGCGCAGGTACTCCTCGGGCGTGTCGAGTGAGGCCTCGGCCACTATCTGACCGATGAGTGGCGGCGAGAGGCGAGCCTGGCAGAACTTCATCACTGCACGGCGCACCTCGGCGTTCTTCGTGATGAGGGCGCCGATGCGGATGCCGCACTCTGAGTAGCGCTTGCTGACAGAGTCGATGAGGATGACGTTCTGCTCGATGCCCTCGAGGTGGCAGGCGCTGATGTAGGGTGAGCCGGTGTAGATGTACTCGCGGTAGACCTCGTCGGAGAAGAGGTAGAGGTCGTATTTCTTCACCAGGTCACGAATCTGGTTCATCTCGCGGCGGGTGTAGAGATAGCCCGTGGGGTTGTTGGGGTTGCAGATCATGATGGCGCGTGTGCGCTCATTGATGAGCTCTTCGAACTTCTCCACCTTCGGCAACGAGAAACCCTCGTCGATGGTAGTGGCGATGGTGCGAATCTTGGCTCCGGCCGAGATGGCGAAGGCCATGTAGTTGGCGTATGCCGGCTCTGGCACAATGATTTCATCGCCGGGGTTGAGGCAGGAGAGGAAGGCGAAGAGCACCGCCTCGCTGCCGCCGCTGGTGATGATGATGTCGTCGGCCGTGACGTTGATGTTGTATTTCGCGTAGTAGCCGACGAGCTTCTCGCGATAGCTGAGGTAGCCCTGCGAGGGTGAATATTCCAGGATGCTGCGGTCAACGGTTTTCAGCGCGTCGAGGGCCACCTGCGGCGTGGGCAGGTCGGGCTGTCCGATGTTCAGGTGATAGACGCGTATGCCGCGCTTCTTGGCAGCAGCGGCCAGTGGAGCCAGCTTGCGGATGGGCGATTCGGGCATCTCAAGCCCGCGGACGGAAATCTCCGGCATGTTTCTTTGAAGTTAAATGGGGAGTTATAGTGGAAGTTATATTGGAAGTTAAATTGGGAGTTAAATTGGGAGTTAAAGTGGAATTCTTAATTCTCAATTTTCTCAATAATCTTTCCACCTTCCTCTATGGCCTGCATGTTGAGGGGTATGAGGCTGTGGTGGCGCTCGGGCAGCGTCTTCTTCAGTGCTTTCTCTACGCCTCCGGTGCCCACCACAGGACAAACGTGCAGCAGTCCGCCTAAGACAATCATGTTGAAGATTTTTCCGTTCTTCATCTCGGCGGCCTTGTCCATGGCGTCAATCTTGTAGATGTTGATGTCCTTGCGTGTCGGCGGGTTGAGGATGCCGTAGCTGTCGTAGATGAGTATGCCGCCGGGCTTCAGCTTCGGCTCAAACTTCTCCAAAGAGGGCTGGTTGAGCACGATGGCGATGTCGTACTTCGAGAGGATGGGCGAGGAGATGCGCTCGTCGCTGACGATGACGGTGACGTTGGCGGTGCCGCCGCGCTGCTCGGGGCCGTAGGCGGGCATCCACGTCACTTCCTTGTCTTCCATCAAGCCGCTGTAGGCCAGAATCTTTCCCATGGAGAGCACGCCCTGGCCTCCGAATCCTGATATGATGATTTCCTTTTTCATGGTTTTCTCTTCGTGATATCGTGATAACGTTTCGTTATAACGGAATAACGCAAATTCATTATTCCGTTGTGTCCTTCAGGTCTCCCTTCGGATAGAAGGGGAACATGTTCTCCTTCATCCATTCATTTGCCTTTGAGGGCGTGAGCTTCCATCCGCTGTTGCAGGTGCTGACAAACTCTACGAGTGAGCTGCCCTTGCCGTCCATCGATGCCTGGAACGCCTTCTTCAGCGCTTTCTTGGCCTTGAGGATGCTGGCCACGCTCTCCACCGACTGGCGTGTGACGTAGCAGGTGCCTTCCAGCTGGGCAGCTATGTCGGCCATCTTCAAGGGGTAGCCGTGCAGCTTCGGGTCGCGGCCGTAGGGGCAGGTCGAGGTCTTCTGGCCCAGCAGGGTGGTGGGAGCCATCTGTCCGCCCGTCATGCCGTAGATGGCATTGTTGACGAAGATGATGACGATGTTCTCGCCGCGGTTCAGGGCGTGGATGGTTTCACAGGTGCCGATGCAGGCCAGGTCGCCGTCGCCCTGATAGGTGAAGACGAGACGGTCGGGCCAGCAGCGCTTGATGCCCGTGGCGATGGCGGGAGCGCGTCCGTGGGCAGCCTCCTGCCAGTCGATGTCGATGTAGTTGTATGCGAAGACGGCGCAGCCTACGGGGCTGACGCCTACGGCCTTCTCTTCCATGCCCATCTCCTCGATGACCTCGGCGATGAGCTTGTGCACCACACCGTGCGAGCAGCCCGGACAGTAATGCATGTTATTGTCGTTAAGCAACGTTGGCTTCTTGTAAACCAGGTTCCAAGCCCCACCCCCGGCCCCTCCCTCGGGGGGGAGGGGAGTAGTTACATTTTCTGTCTGATTGTTATTCATAACTATCTTCAATGTTAATTAGTTCTTCTTTTATTTGCCTGATAACCTCCTTCGGGTCGGTATTGACTTCCTCATTGCTGAAACGTATCACACGGTAACCTTTACTCTCCAAATAATCTGTCCGCCATTGGTCCTTGGCCTGTTGCTCCGGTGTGTGATGGTATTCGCCATCAACCTCTATCACCAGTTTTAGCTGTACGCATAGAAAATCTGCAATGTAGTCACCAATTGGATGCTGTCGTCTGAACTTGTAGCTTTTGATCTCTTTACGCAATGTATTCCATAGAATTCTTTCGCTTTCGGTCATTTCCTGTCTGTTATGCTTGGCAAACTCTTTTAGCAAACCATATCTGTCAGGAGCTGCAGTCTCAAACTTACGGTTCATTGGGAATAAGTCAAATGACTCCCCTCCCCTTAGCGGGAGGGGTTGGGGGTGAGGCGTTTCAATGCTTCCACAATCTCCTCTGGGTCGGGCACGATGCCGCCGAGGCGTCCGAACTGTTCGACGGGCACGGCGCCGTTGATGCTGAGGCGCACGTCCTGCACCATCTGTCCGGCGTTGATCTCTGCTACGAGCACGCCCTTCTTGTCCTTGGCCAAGGCAGCTATCTCCTTCGTGGGGAAGGGCCACAGCGTGATGGGACGGAACAGGCCCACCTTGATGCCCTCAGCACGGGCCAGCTCGACGCTCTTCTCAGCTATGCGGGCAGCAGAGCCGAAGGCCACAATCATATATTCAGCGTCGTCCAGCTGCTGCGTCTCATAGCGCACCTCTTTCTCCTTGATCTCACGGTATTTCTCCTGCAGGGCGAGGTTGCGCTGCTCCATGATCTCAGGCTTCAGCTCCAGCGAGGTGATGACATTGCGCTTGCGGTCCTTGGTCTTGCCTGTCGAGGCCCAGGGACACTGTGCGATGACCTCCTCGTCGGTGCGGCGGGGCTTGAACGGCGGCAGCACCACCTTCTCCATCATCTGACCGATGACGCCGTCGCTGAGAATCATGGCCGGGTTGCGATACTTGAAGGCCAGCTCAAAGGCCAGGTCAACAAAGTCGGCCATCTCCTGCACGGAGGCCGGTGCGAGCACGATGACGTTGTAGTCGCCGTTGCCGCCGCCACGCGTAGCCTGGAAATAGTCGCCCTGCGAGGGCTGTATGGTGCCCAGGCCTGGACCGCCGCGCTGCACGTTGACAATGAGTGCAGGCAGCTCGGCGCCAGCCAGGTAGGTGATGCCTTCCTGCATCAGTGCCACGCCAGGCGAGCTGCTGGAGGTCATGGCACGCTTGCCTGCTCCGGCGGCGCCATAGACCATATAGATACTTGCCAGCTCGCTCTCAGCCTGCACCACCTGCATACCCGTGGTCTCCCAGGGCTTCAGCTCAGCCAGCGTCTCGATTACTTCACTCTGCGGCGTGATGGGATAGCCGAAGTATCCGTCTACTCCGCAGCGGATGGCAGCGCGGGCAATGGCCTCGTTGCCTTTCATCAATACGACTTCTTTCTGTTCCATCACTAACTGATTTTCTTACGATAAACTGTGATACACCCGTCGGGGCACACGATGCCGCAGGAGGCGCAGCCCACGCAGGCCTCTTCGTTGACGGCTTCTACATAGGGATAGCCATGTACATTGACCTTGCCGGCGAGCGCGATGACGTTCTGCGGACATGCTTCCACGCAGAGCACGCATCCCTTGCAGCGGGCGGTGTCGATGACGATGGCGCCTTTCATTTTTGCCATATCGTTTAGTTTAATAAAATGTTACCTTTCGAAAAGTCGTGCAAAGGTAGTAACATTTTGCGATATGGCAAAGGAAAAGAACGAAAAAATGCTGAAAAATGCCGAAAGGACAAGGCATGTCATTTTGTTGCCGTCCTGCGTCGGAACTCTGCACAGGTGATAGCGGTGGCTATGGCTACGTTGAGGCTCTCGGCGCCGGGGCGATACTGGGGGATGAGCAGGCGGTGGGTGACCAACTGGCGGATGTCTTGGCTGATGCCGTTGCCCTCGTTGCCCATCACGATGATGGCCTCTTGCGGCAGCTCCTGCGTGTAGATGTTGTCGCCGTCGAGCAACGTGCCGCAGACGGGTAGGGTGGTGTGGCTCAAGTATTCTTTCAGGTCGGTGTAGCTGATGGCAACGCGTGCAATGCTGCCCATCGTGGCCTGCACTACTTTCGGGCTCCAGGCGTCGGCGGTGTCGAGCGAGCAGACAATGCTGTCGATGCCAAACCAGTCGGCAATGCGGATGATGGTGCCCAGATTGCCGGGGTCCTGGATGCCGTCGAGGGCAAGGGTAAGCGAAGCCCCCCCTACGGCCCCCGAGGGGGCTTCATTACTTCTGTTGCGGATGCTGAACACGGCGAGCACCTGCTGTGGATGCTGCAGGAAACTGAGCTTGCGCAGCTCGTCGGGAGTGAGAGTTGAGAGTTGAGGGTTGAGAGTTGAGAGTTGAGGGTTGAGAGTTGAGAGTTGAGGGTTGAGAGTTGAGAGTTGAGAGTTGAGAGATGAGAGATGAGGGTTGTGGGTTGAGAGATGAGAGTTGAGAGATGAGAGTTGAGAGGTGAGAGATGAGGGCTTCGCCCATTCCTCGGTGGCATAGATGGCGTGAGGCTCGAAGCCTGCGGCGAGCAGGTCGCCAACCACCTTCGGCCCTTCAGCCACAAACAGACCTTCGCGCTGGCGATATTTCTTCATCTCCAGCTGCTTCACAAACTTGATTTGGTTCTTGCTGATCATAATCAATAATGTCTTCTTAGCTCCCCTCCCCAGGGAGGGGGTGGGGGTGGGCCACTATATTCTCTCTACCTGCTTTACCCCCTTCACGGTGCGCAGCTTCTTAATCAGGGCTTCCAAGCGCGCCGTGTCGCTCATCATCACGGTGAGGTTGCCACGGAACAGGCCGTCGTGCGAGTCGATGTTGATGCTGCGCAGGAGCAGCTTCTCGTCCTTCGAGATGATGCTGGTGAGATTGTTGACGATGCCCAGGTCGTCGTTGCCGATGACGCGCAGTGTGATCTGGTATTGCGACTCACCCTTCCCGCTCCATTTCGCCTTGACGATGCGGTAGCCGAAGCGGCGGCGCATCTCCGGCGCGTTGGGGCAGTCGCAGCGGTGTATCTTGATGCCGCCGCTGACGGTGACGAAGCCGAAGACATCGTCGCCGTAGATGGGGTTGCAGCAGTGCGCCAGCTGATAGTCGACGCCCTTCAGGTCCTTGCCGATGACGAGCACATCTTCTGCATGGTGCGTGGTGAGAGGCGAGAGGCGTGACGTCTCTAAGACAAACTCTTCAGCCGAGCGGGTGTCGGCCACCGGGGCTTTGTCGCCCTGTTGTATCTCGATGTATTTGTCGATGACCGTAGCCATGTCGAGCGACTCTGCGGCGAGGTCGCGATAGAAGTCGCTGGCCTCTTTGTAGCCCAGCTTTTTCATCGTGCGCATCATCACCGACTCCTCCAGCTCTATCTTGCGGTTGCGGAACTTGCGTTCCAGCATCTCTTTGACCAGCAGGGCGTCCTTCTGCTGTGTCTCTTTCAGGGCGAGGCGTATCTTTGCCTTGGCCCTCGACGTCTTCACAATGTTGAGCCACTCCTGCTTCGGCCGCTGTGTGGTGGAGGTGAGTATCTCCACCTGGTCGCCGCTGTGCAGCTGTTGCCGGAAGGTGACCACCCGTCCGTTGTCGCCCTGCGAGCGTCCTTCTGCCGAGCGGATGCGTGCTCCGGTGCAGGCCGAGCCCACCTTCGAGTGGATGTAGTACGCCATGTCGAGCACGGTGGCCCCTTGCGGAAACTTCATCAGGTCGCCGCGAGGGGTGAAGACATACACCTCCTCGTCCTGCAGCTCCATGCGCAGCTCGTCCATGGCCTGCAGACCGTCGTCGGCGTTCTCCAGCATCTGCCTGATGCTGCGCAGCCATTCGTCCATGCCGCCCGTGTCGGCCTTCACGCCCTTGTAGCGCCAGTGGGCTGCCACGCCGCGCTCGGCCACCTCGTCCATGCGCTCGGTGCGTATCTGCACCTCCACCCACTTCTGCTCAGGGCCCAGCACGGTGATGTGCAGGCTCTCGTAGCCGTTGGACTTCGGCACACTGAGCCAGTCGCGCATACGCTTGGGGTTGGAGGTGTACATGTCGGTGATGATGGCGAAGGTCTTCCAGCACTGCAGCTTCTCCTCCTCCGGCGGACAGTCGATGATGATGCGGATGGCGAACAGGTCATAGACGCCCTCGAAGGCACACTTCTGCTTCTTCATCTTCTGCCAGATGGAGTGGATGGACTTCGTGCGCCCCTTCATGTGAAACTTCATGCCGGTGGCTGTCAGCTTCTCGTTGATAGGCTTGATGAATCGCTCGATGTAGGCGTCGCGGGCAGCCTTGGTGGCGTTCAGCTTCTCCTTGATGTGGTAGTAGGCTTCCGTCTCCAAATACTTCAGCGACAGGTCTTCCAGCTCGCTCTTCAGCTTGTAGAGACCCAGCTTGTGTGCCAGCGGTGCGTAGAGATAGGCCGCCTCCTGGCTCAGCTCCCGGCGTGCCTCGGTGTTCTCCGTGTCGCGTATCTGCCGCATGATGTTGACGCGTGCCGCAATCATGATGAGGATGACGCGCATGTCCTCGGCCAGCGAGATGAGCAGGTTGCGGAAGTTCTCGCCCTGCGTGCCGGTAAGGGCGACATTAGCCCCCCCTACGGCCCCCGAGGGTGCTTCATTTGTCTGTTTGTGGAGTGATGTGTCCCCCTCGGGTGACGAAAGGGTGGCTTGTGGCGTCGGGTTTGCCATCTCTATGCGGTGCAGCCCGTGGAGTATGCGCCCCACGGTGGGGCCGAACTCACGGTCGGCCTCGTCGACGCTGAGGGCCTCGCTCTCCACGCAGGGATGCAACAGGATGGCCACGACGGCGTCGCGGCGCAAGCCTATCTCGTCGACGGCCAGCAATGCCGTCTGCAGGCTCTGCACCACAGGGTTCAGCCCGAAGGCGTCGCGCTGCACCTGTCCTTGCTCGATGGCCGTCATCAGGTGGCGGCGCAGATGGGCCTCGTCGCCTTCGCGCAGCGAGGTGGCTATTTTCTCTTTCAGCTGTGCGTAGAGCTGCAGTGCCAGCTCTCTTTCGGCGGTGGTGAAGTCTATGTGTTGTGTAGTCATGTTCTGCATTTATCGCGTTTGCTTTTGCAAATGTACGAAGAAAAAAGCAATTGCTTGTGCTGTTGGCCTTTTATTTTTGAAAAATTTGCATTTTGGCGGTGGAAGTGTGGTGAACTCTGATCTACCTTATTTGCGGATATGATGATGAATCCACTTCTTTTTCCTTTGCCTGCGGCCCTCCTTACACATATTATAATAATGATTCAACTTTCGCAAGTTTTGGAGTTAAAGGAGTTAAGGGAGTTAAAGGAGTTAAAGACAATAGCTGGGGATGCACAGTAGCATAGGATCATCGGCAGGGTGACATCGTTCGATGCCGAGGCATCAAATAGTGGTTGCCAGCCATTTCATAATTGCAGGTGATTGTAAAGATTTTTTCTCAAAAAACAAGTCTCTGAAAAAACTCAGAATAGAAAAAATAAGGGTCGTCCTTACACTGAAAAACGGAATTCTTTTTTGTTGGCAACGTACTTTCACGGACTTATTCGGACAATAGAGACAAGGAAATCTGCGCACTTTGCGGAAAATGTGCAGCTTTTTTAGCATCATAACAGACCTGTTTGTGAATTTTTCGAGCTCATTTATACTCAATAAGAGGCTCCGCAGTAAAATTCCGCAAAATGAGCCTTGTTCGCCATTTCGCCGATTGACAAATATTTAAGAATTTTGCCTCCTCATGGCGAGCCTCCCCATAAAAAAAGGCAATGATATAGCAGTTGACCCTTTGCAGAAAGGATTTATGCGCAGCCATCCCCTCCCTTCAAGGGGAGGGGCAGGGGTGGGGTCTGTAATGTCAGTAATGTTCTTTGCTGCCACTTCTTCGCTGCCACTTCTTTGCAGCCCACTCTCCGCTGAAACTTCTTCGCCCACACTCTTCGCTGAAACTTCTTCGCCCACACTCTTCGCTGACACTTCTTCGCCCACACTCTTCGCTGCCAGGATATTACTGATATTACAGACCCCACCCCTAACCCCTCCCCAGCAGGGGAGGGGATGGCTGCGCATCAAAAGGGACTGTGCTATAGCAGTGCCCACTTCTGAGCAATGATATAGGTGTTGACCCTTTGCAGAAAGGA
>JAEEGL016737914.1_pt1 | contig 15180 bp, 14 predicted proteins | sample 9134231 | NCBI WGS metagenome assembly JAEEGL01 (sample SAMN16246548, study PRJNA631951) | gut metagenome | biome: gut microbiome; feature: rumen; material: fiber-attached | host: Bos | place: Iran: Karaj | collected 2018-10 | reverse complement strand
TTTCCTGAATGCAACATTTCTCTTATATTATTTATTATACACATTTCATACGTGAAAATAAAGATTCTGTTTTGATAAATTAATAATTAAATACAACAATTATGTTTGCATGATTACCGCATTTTTAACAAATTTTCTGCCAGTATGATATAATATATATCAGATATTAACGATTACAGTATTCTTAACTAATAAGCACTGGCAGGTTATTTGAAACGGGGGTTCACTCACTATGCTGAAAAAAATAATAGGTATCATTCTGGTAATAATCGGTGCAGGCCTTGGTTTTTTGCTGTTCATGAATAATGATGACAAAACAAGGGAATCCATGATGAAAGATGCGGTATACGTGGAAAACGGCAAACTGCTGAAAACTAATGAAGGCAGGATAGTCATCGTCACGGGGAAACCCGTAATGCTGGAAGGGGCGGTGGACACAGACCTGAATCTGTCCTTTAATACGCCTTTCATTTATCGCACACTGCAAATTTACAAAAACGTGGGAAGCGTCAGTGAAAAGAAAATGAAGTGGACCTCCACAAACTTTGTAAAACGAGGCAATACTAAAATTACCGATGGCAAATCATTTTATGGTATTATTAAACTTGGTGATTATATTATTGGCGGGACTATCCTCAGCAATATTGGAACCATTAGTTCCTTTACTAACTTTTCTGAATCAGCGGCCCGGCGCCTGGGTTTCAAAATACAAAACGTAGCCGGGAACCAGTATCTGAGTGAAGCTCTGGTAGGTGGTGGGATAAATGACCGGGGCAATTTCCTGTATGAGGGACGGATACGCATCCACTACGACTATATTGACATGAACAAGGTTGGGGAGAAAACCTTCGTTGGTATCCAAAAAGGAAACAGACTGATCTCCAAGGATGAGGATGACATCATTTACGGCGAAGTCTTTGACGGTATCCTTACCAGGGACAGGGTTCTTGAAAAAAGCAGACGCAACGCCTCCCAGGCTAACATTTTCGGATACATCTGCTGCGCCCTCATGATAGCAGGAGGCGCCTATCTTTTTGTAAACGCGGATTAACGCGCATAAAAGCTGTCTTATGCTTTATAAATCTAATGTAATGTAGAGTTATAGCTTATTATATATTTCTGGAAAGGAGTTCGGCGCGATGGAAGAAACCCGAAAGATAATGAATCCTCTTCGCATTTATTGCAAGAACTGCGGCGCCCCCGCCGGCTTCGACATTATCCGTCAGACATACAGCTGCCCGAACTGCGGCCAGGTTTCCGGTCTGCCGGAAGTCGAGAAGAGCATGACCCAGTGGCGGGAGCTTCATAAAAAGAATATGAAAGCGCGGACGGAAGGCCAGCAGCTGGAAGAACACGCCTGTCCCACCTGCGGGGCGCAGGTGATCATCAAGGCTGGCGAGGCAACCGGGGCCTGTGATTTTTGCGGCAGCAAACTGGTTCGCAGAGATCTGATCAACCCCGAACAGCTGCCGGAGCTGATCATCCCTTTCTTTATCACGCCGGAAGAAGCAAAAAAAAGGATGCAGCAGTGGGCGCAGGATAACGCGAAAACGCCGGAAGGCGAGGCTGTGCTTGCCAACATTGATAAATTTAAAGGGTACTATCTGCCGTACCAGCTGGTCCGGGGGCCGGTAGGCGGCACGGTAACCCGTGACGAAACATACCGCCAATACTATTGCGACGGTTATCTGGACGGTACGGCGGTGAACACCTCTAAACAGCTTGACAATCTGACATTAAATGATATGGAACCTTTCGACTGGTCGGAAGCCCGTCCCTTTGAATACGGTTACATTGCCGGCCAGAATGTAAAGCTTGCCGATATCTCAGGTGCCCAGACGGAAGAACGTATCCTGTGGGAAGTGAAAGAGGATTTCCTGCCGGAAGTGGAACGGGTCATGCAGACCGAGGGCGTCTACATTGATCTGAAATCCGGTAACCTGCTGACAATTCCCGTACTGCTGCCTGTCTATTTTATCAAAGCCAAATTTAAAAACAGGGGAGTAACCGCGGTCATGAACGGCCAGACCGGACGTATCGCCGTCTCTACCGGGCGCGAGAAAAGATCTAAGCCCTGGCTGTGGAACTGGTTCCTGTATACCTTAGGTACTTTCCTTCTTTTGACGTTTTTATTTGGAAACGTCTACATGGGCCTGATGTGCACCTCGGTCCCGTTTATCGTTTACGGAGTTATGTTTTCGCAAAGCGGTGATGAAGTGGTACGCCGCATTGTCTTAAAAACAGAAGCGGCCAAAGCGGAGCGCAAAGGTAATGCGCTTTCCATCGCGGAAGGGGAAGAAGTGCTGGAAAATCCCTACGACAACACCCCGGTCTTCCGGGAGAAAAACGATGCAGGCGAACTGGTACCGGTGCACCTGCGCTTTTATCCTCTCAGCCGGATGATTTCTGTAGTGGTGAACACCTTCATCACCATTTTCCTGCCCGCCATCATCGCGGCCGTGATCCGTCTGGCTGATATGAAAGACGGTGAACGGTTTATGGACGGCTTTGCGCCGGAGTACGGCGCAGCCTGGTATACGCTTGTTTTCATCATAGTGCTTTTATATTTGTCCAAAGGGCTGCGTATGGACGCGTATGATCATCCGTATATTTACGAAATTCTGGAAAACGGCAAAGAAAAACTGATAGGCGACAGTGATTCCCGGAAGCTAACCGTGCTATCCATGTTTGGAGTAGGGCAGAAGGATTCCGACGGCGAGAAGTGGGGTCTCATTAAAATGTTATGGATGATGGGCGGTGTCGGCCTGTTTTTGGGCGGTACATTTCTGTTCATTTTAATCGGCAGTGTGGCGGCAATTTTGAATTGAGAGCCGAAGTATTCTTTTGACCTGTGAAGTAAAATCTGTGAAACCCCTGACGAATTTCTCTGCAAGCTTGCCAACATTTTTGGAAGCTGCGCAAAATCATTTTTAATGGAGTCTTGCATGATGAAAACTTTTATCACAACAATATTTAAACTAATTTTGAGTACAATACTTTTTGTTGCTTTCTCTTTACCCTGTTTTGCGGAAGTGCGGCGGGTACCAGCCCATCCTATCGTGGAGCAGGGGCTGACCGCGATCACGCTGGATGTGGAAGGCGCGGAAAATTTCCGGTACACAGGGCAGAAAGACAAAATGCACATGTACCTGGGGAAAATCAAACCGGACAGTAATATTAAATTTGTGATCCGGGGCACGCTGAAGGACCAGAAAGAGCTGCCCATCACAGACCGCACCTGTCTGATACGCATGCAGGTGACCGTCAAAAAAGGCGACACGGTTCTGAAAACCCAGAACTTCCGCAAAGAGAATAAAAGCAGCGTGTACCTGGATTACAAGGTGCCCAATGATGCAGATACGCTGGAAGTCATTGAAAACTTTTCTGTGACCAACAAGAGCGGGGACAAAAAGTTTGACCAGAAGGTAACCACCATCAACAAGCTGATCCTGACCACGACGGACGATGGCAGCGGTACTGTTACGGGTACACTGGCTAAAGACAAAACCGGGGACAAGAATACAAACCCGGACGGTATGGATAAAAAAGACGCAGGCAGTGAAAAAAACAAGGATAACGTTGCCGGCCCGGACAAGAAAGACAATACTAAAACTGCCGGCAGTAACAGCAAACCCATAAAGGCTGCCGGTAATAAGAATCCCAGCCCTGAAGAAGAAGAAGCTGCGGTGCGAACCACCCGCATGATTTCCGGCTCGGCGTTTCTGGTCTTCCTAGCCGGTATCGGCATTCATTTCTTTATGAAAAACAGAAAGAGCAACAAGATTTCCGCGGAAACCAAGGCGCGCAAAGAAAGGTTACGCCAGCAGGCCATTGCAAAACAAAAAGAAATGCGGGGAAAAGAGACGGTATACGCAAACGAAGCCGGAAGCCAGGCAGAAAGCACAGCTGCCGCGGCGGTCATGACACAGACACAGTTCTGCCGGAACTGCGGCGCACCCTTAAAGCCGGGAACGAAATTCTGCGAAAATTGCGGAAGCAAGGTATAAAGAAACTGAGGAAAGGCGGAATAAGACGATGAAAAAACTTGTAACTTTTTTCCTGCTTGTGTTTGTACTTATACACAGCACTGTGTTTGCAGATAGTATTCCTGACAGCGATAAAGGGAACCTTCCTTACGGAACCGGTACCGCGATATCAGTTGAAGGCCCCAACGGCGCCGGCCCGGACGTGCGGGATCCGAAGTATTACGAAGCAACAGACAAAGTGTTTCTGGGAACCTGGGAATGCACCAACGACATGAATTCAAAGCTGACCATCAAGGAAGCCAATCCGCAGACCGGCGGCTATTACGCTGATTTTTTCTTCTACCGTCTGGCCCATGCCGACGGCTATGCCAACATCGCTGAAGGGAATAAGCTTTCCATCAACCAGGGTTCTGTCAACGACGACCAGAACTTCCGCGGCATTTTTGAAAAAACACAGAACGGTATCCGTTTCACCGTTACCGAGTCCGGTTTTAATTACCTGAGGCCGGGCGAGATATTTGAATATAAGAGGATGGACGGCAAACCTGCCGTTGCCGATTCGGACATCCTCGGCACGTGGACATTGCGGAGCTGGGTAAATGCTAAAATTGTACGTTACGAATTTACCAAAGAGAACTGGTGGATCGCTTACGCGCCTCAGTGGGCCGGTCCTGATCCAAAACCGAAAACCAACGAAAACGGCGTGTATAAAAAGGTAGCGGCAGGTTCTTATAAAGTGATGCACGAAGGCAACTACAATCCTATCTTTAAATTATACGATGCCACCGGAAAATTTTATGCTTATATTTCCATCACAGATGATGCGAATGCAGGTGGCAAAATGCTGTCTGTTAACGGGCGGGACGCCTGGTTTTATAAAGAATAAGATTTTACAAAAGCGAAATGAAATGATAGAATTATTTCGTTAATTGTTTTTGTCATTCATGAAGTAATATATATTTTTTAACCAAAGGAGGATGTTGCTATCATGAACAAAGTTACCAAAGGTTTACTAGCCGGCGCCATGATCGTTTCTTTGCTGGCGACCGTGGGCTGCGGCGGAGATGACAAAAAGAAAGAAGCGCCGAAACCGGCGACTACCACCACGACGCAGAAACAGGATAAGGCTCCGGAAGTAAAACAGGCTAAGGTCCGCCCGGTTCCCAAATCCAATCTGTACAGGTATGCGGTACATCTGGATGATGTGAACAAACTGCCGCCGATGACAGACGAAGTCATTGCGGAATTTGAAAAACAGGCCAAACCCATCAAAATCGCAGAGAAAGATCCTAAAAAGGGTCGTAACGGTATCTGGACATTCAATTCTTCGCCGCAAAAGAAAGGCGCACAGGTTTACACGTATCGTTGGACTGCTGAATTGGACGGGCATCACGACAGCCAGTTTGAAAATGACAAAGGAAAAAAGATTAACGAGCAGCACTTCGCCCATATCGATATGACCACCGACGGCAAAACGGAAAAACTGCGCAGCGTACGTGTGATTAAGTATCATGTAACCAAAGAAACAGGCGAAAAAGGCAAGCTGGAAGAAATTTACAAACAGACTTTTAAATAAATTAGTAAATGTCTAAAATGGGGCGGTAACAAAATAGCCTCACTAAACCGGCATCCGAAAGGATGCCGGTTTATTTTTTATTGCCAGACCAGCTGTAACCGGGATAAGTCTTATTATCCGGTTACATGTTTACGTTAAAATGAATTCCTGCAATTTCCGTCTATTATCATAAAAGATATGATATAATATTTAAAAAGGACTGATAAATCGAATTATCACCATTAAGCGTTTTGTTTATAAAAAATATATTCACTGATTTTTATCCGGAGGTGGAGTGCAGGATGAAAAAGAAGGTACAGTTTTTCGCATTTTTTGCGGGTTTATTTTTGATGATCATCTCGCCGTTTATCGTTTGCGCCGCTCCCGAAGAGATACAGCCTGTAAAAACAGGTGAGTACCATTGTGTTTCTTATCCCGGTGTAGGAACCCGGGTTCTTACACTGTTCCGGGAACCGGACGGCACTGTATATTTTTCTCTGGACGGAAGAAACAGCTACGGAGTGAAAATGAAAAACGCTTTTAACCGGGAAGGACAGTGCTGTACACTGGCCGGCGTTTTCCGTCAGGAAGGAAGGAAGGGGATTCTGGACGCGGGGGCGGTTGACTTTTCGCATCCCATGGAATTGCGTCTCCATCACAGGGCGCCGGTTAAAATAATCTACCATGCGGAAATCACAGGCGATGAGATACGCATTACCCAGGAAGAAAAAGAGAAGACGGGCTTTACTGAATATATTAAACTGGAGGGAACTTATAAGTATAAACCGACGGATACGAAGACCCTCGTCATCGACAGCGCACTGGCCCTGTACCGGGTGGAAAACCTGCCCGGAAACGCAAAGAAAGCCGGCTTCGATCCCAGGAAAATCGTAGAGACAGAAATACGCTCTTTTGAGGACAGCACTTATAACAATTCCACAAGTTGGTCTGTATCCGTATTTACTGAAGACAGGCAGCATTACGATTACTGTGTCGCTTTGAACGGCCGGGAGATATACAAACTGACGGGGATGGGCCTTTGGCTCATTGTAAAGGATGGCATACCCTGTGAAGGAGAAATTCCAAAATAATTTTGCAACGATTTGGTCAGAGGCTTTTCACGGCACAATGATTTGGGGAAGATATATCTTTGTTTGTTAACCTTGTGACTGCTGTTATAAAACATTTTGGAGGTAATTCTCAATGAAAAAAAGATGCTTTTTATTGCCGGCTTTTTGTCTCACAATTACTTTGTTCTGTTTAGCAGAGAATGTGACAGCCGCGCCCGCTGTCAGCAGAGATGCCTTTAAACCGCAGAGCACGGTAAACGAAGCTCAGTACTGGCCCATAGCGGAACGCTATCATAACAAGGACGAAGTATGGCCGCCTGCAGCCGGACGGTATGAACGGAAAAATCCCAACGGGCTGTGTAATGCCTATATCAACGTAACCGTATTACCGGATCAATGGCCGGTAGTTAATCTGCACGCCTGCGAGTATAACGGTCCCAATGATGAACACGGCTGGGAAGCGCTGGATACCAATCCCGGCATCTGGATGGGCGGTTCCATACAGCCTGCGCAGATGGGCCTGGCAGCGCGTTTTATTGTCGGTGCGAAAACGATAGGCATGTACAGGGGAAACGGAATACCGGAAATGCTGCCAAATCAGAAAATCTTTATGAACAACAGCGGCGTTAAATCGTTAAAGAACCGGATCATCATTGGTTATCCCGGAGATAAAGTAACCGGCCTGCCAGACGTCCGGGGCGAGTACGTGCTGAATAAAACAGCTCCGGCTGTGGCTGATGAATATTCCGCCTATGCATTAATTGAAAACATGTTCCGGGATGAAACGAAGACCGATTTCTTTGATAAGAACCTGCAAATTAAACCGCAAGCTATTACAGGCAGTGAAGCAGCCCCATATAATAATTTGATCGGTGATTCCGGCTTTGCCGTTAAAGTGTTCCAGAACGGCGAGCTGATCCGCACGTTTATCGTGCCGCAGGACCTGAGCGCCGTATACCGCTTTGAAAGCAACGGCAATTCCGTTATGATATACAATATCGACGGTTCCAAAGGTTGAGGCACTGAAAACAGAAGAGCAATTTTTATTTACCTTGATAAACGCTATTCTTTTGAAGATGCAGTAAAGTTCAAAGAACTATCTGAATGTGCAGGAAGGAGTTGATAAAAAGTGGAGACCCGTTTTGGATCCCTGGGAATTTTCCTGGTCACATTCTTTATCGGCGGCGGCATCATTGATACTGCCTTTGATAATACTACTTCCTATCTTTCCTTTGATTTTATAGTCCCAATGCTGCTGGGTCTTTTTATGGTATTCGGTTCCTTTGTGGTTTTACGTGCGCTGGTGATCCCTGCCTGGAAAGACAAAAACTACACATTAAAGAAGGAATTGACGGATATGGTAAAAGAAGACCAGACCGGCAAGGGTGACAGCGATTCGACGGAGCGGTTGATTACTGATTTCCGGAAAAGCTTTCGCTCGTTTTTTGATACCCCGGGCCTGCCGGAGAACAGCCCGCTGCAAAACACAGCGACGCAGCTGTACTGGCATATTCTATACCTGCAGAAACGCCGTATGGAACAGTTGGGCATCACCATGGACTTCGATGCGGTGCGTAAAAGCTACGGCGGGGTATCGGTAACCAAAAACAGGCACTTCGACGGCAAGTACATAATCACCGACGCTAAAGAACGCATTGAAGCAACCCGCGAATATAAAAAAGACAATCATGTCATCCATAAGAAAAAGGACAGCGAACTGGCGCATTACAGCATGCTGAACGCGAAGCAGGCTGCAAAAGAAAACAGTATCATCTGCCCCAACTGCGGCAACCCGACCACCCGGGAAAACCTGCTGGACGGCTGCGATTACTGCGGCACTAAATTCACCGTGGAAGATCTGGGCAACCGGGTCAGCAGTTTCGGCCTGCGACAGGATTACCAGGTCGCCTACGATAAATACACAGATGCCCGGAATCATTACGGGGCCCGCGCGTTTTTACTGGGCGCCGTGCCCATCTTTATTTTGTGCATGGTTTATGGCCTGTTTGTGATGGATGAATTGGACGCAGGCCTTTTTATGCGTTTCACGGCCACGCTCTTTACGGCGGCGGTTTGCGCGGCGCTGGCAGGTTATATTGCAAAATACGGTTTCTGGGTCTCCCTTTTTCCGATCCTGCAGTTGAGACAGTCTTTAACTTATCGCTCCAAGAAAAAACTGGACGAACTGAAACAGCGCGAATCGAAAAATGATGCCATAGAGAAAGAGATACGCGCCTTTGACAAACGGTTTTCCCTGGAAAATTTTTTCAGTAATATCCAGAACAAACTGGCAGCGATCCATTATGCATCCACCGGTTCCCAGGCCCACGCCTTCGCCACAGTGGAGCTTTCCCCTTACCTGGAGTGCTATAACGACGTTGTAGATATGGATGTGACGGAAATGGAATTACTGGATTTTACCATCGATGAAAAGTCCCAGCACATCCACATGAAAGCCCTGGCCAATCTGACGCGGGTAAACGGTGGAAGTTGCAAAGAAACAGCAGAGGCCGTAGAACTGCAGCTGATCAAAAGCGCGGCCTGCAAGACCCAGGCGGTTTGCGGTCCGTCTGTTTTAAAATGCAGAAACTGCGGGGCCAGCATCTCGCTGCTGAACGGCGGCAAATGTGAATATTGCGACTCGGAACTGAGCCTTTGGGAACACGACTGGGTGATTGCGGACTATAACGTTTTGTAAAAATGATGACAGGAGGCGAAAAACCTATGAACAGACTTTGGAAATTGTTATTATGCGCCAGCCTTTTTATGACAATAATTTTCAGCAGCGGGTTGGTAAGTGCGGAGCCAAAAGCAATCGACGGAAACTGGCCGCCGGCATCCGGTGTCTATGTGCGTAAAACAGCCAGCGGGATTCCCAACGGGCGGATCGATGTAATGGTTGTTAACGGGTTCTATAATAATCCCGCTGTTATTGTAGGAGTTGAAAGCCGCAACTACGAAGGCAATACCCATGAAGGCTCCGACATGGCGCCCCGGATTTATATCGCAGGCCACATGGACGTAGGTCTGAACTCCGGAGAGGTAATTCTGACCCACGGTTATACCGACAAGCGAAACCCGGTGCCTGACCCCCAAGTTCTTCCTCTGATGACTTATATCGTTTATGACGCAACGGTAAAAAACAAAGCAATTGCATTAACTCCGCAGTATTTTGACGGGGCTAAGACCCGCGCTATGCGCACCGATCCGGATCTGGCCGGGACCTATATGTATGAAGGCGTTTACAGTTCTCCTTCCGCGTTTATGGCTATCGCCTGGGTGCGTCAGCAGAACCCGAAGCTGACCGGACTGGAACCGGGCCGCGACTACCGCTATGAAGACGGTTATATAGATGACGTGAGGAAGATCAGCTATCCGGGTATCCAGGCAATCAGGCCTCCCATTGCGCCGAAAGAATATTTCGAATTGAAAGCATATGACGGCGAAACGCTGGTGCAGACATTTTTGGTCAGCCGGGACTTTAATCAGATTTACAGAATCAGGCCCGATGGCGACGCCATGTTAATTTTCAACAACCAGGGTGGAGTAGGCTGACTGCCTGAACAGTGAGGCGTTGCAATTATGAAAAAGTTTTTAGCTCCATTTTTTGTTTTTTTTCTCTTTATCATCAGTTGTATTATCCTTCCGTTGCCGTCTCATGCAGCAGTTACTCCCGATACATCCGAAATCCGGGACGGAATACGGTTTTCGGAATGTGTACGTCCCTATGACGGCGGGGTGCTGATTGCCAATTACGGTTCCCAGCATAAAATGCCGGGCATTGATGAAATTAAGGGTTATATCCTGTACCAGAAGAATGGGCAGACTAAAACACTGATTCCGCCCGGGGTCCTGCAGTATCCGTCAGGCATAGCGGTAAAGGACGATTACCTGTTTGTCTGCGACGGCGAACATCTTCGCGTTTATCAGTTGCAGCACCCTGAAAAAGCGCCCCAGACTATCACGTTTCCTAAACCCTATTGGCTGAAAGCGGCTGCTGTTGACGGAAACACGCTGTATGTTTCTTCGGACAACGTGGGGCAGATTTTTACTCTTGACATCACCCATCCGGAAAACATGAGCCGGGTGCAGCCGAAAAAATGGCTTGAGCTCCAGGGTGTAAAATGTATGGCTGTGGGTGATGGGGTTATGTACATTACCGCGCTTCCAGAGAATGGTCCGGACGTGGATGAAACAAAAGTAGAAAATATTATTTTCTGCGTCCGGGATCTGAAGCATCCGAAAGCGGAAACGTTTTTCAGCCGAAAAATGTATTCCGGCGATCCCGCTGCCGATAAAAACATTTCTGTATACTACGAAGGTATCACGCTTTCGGAAGACAATTACGCGCTGTATATAACAGACCACCGGGTAAAAACGGGAGCGATCCTTGTGATTGACATCGGCACCAGGGAAATGCGTGTGATTTATGAAGAAGAGGGACTGGACCCTTCGGATCTTGCACAGGCGGAAAAAGCACTGTTCATTCCCGATATGAAGAACCATCGCGTGCTTAAACTGGAATTGTAAGGAGGTGCTTCTTATGGGATTCTTCGACAGTTTATTCGGCAAGAAGAAAGAGGAAAAGAAACAGGAAGTGAAGCGGAGCTGTCCTGTCTGCGGCAAAGAATTTACCGGCAAAGGCATGGACGTGAATGACGGTATCATCTGCATGGACTGTTGGGGACTGGTGTGCGATGACTTTGAAGCCGGCATCATGGACGAAGACAAAGAATTTTACATTGCTCCCATCAAGGCAGCGGTACTTGCCAAAAAAGGTGAGCTGGCTGCCGATAAAGAAGCAAAAGCCAGAAAACCGGAAGTCTGTCCCATCTGCGGCGGCAAAATGCCGAAGTTCATGACGATGGAAGTAAAAGACGGATATATCTGCGACGAGTGTTTCAGTAAGTTCAATAAGCTGGAAGAAGACGGTGAAATCGATAAAGAGATTGAAAATGTTACGTTGAAAGAACTGTCCGCCCTGATTGCCAAAGTTGATAAACAGAAAGCCGCAAATGAAAAGCGGAAGGAACAGGATGCCTGTCCCGTCTGCGGGGCCAACGTATCAGAAAAGTCAACGGGTTCCTTGTGGGGCGATATCAAACGCTCTGTTAAGGATGAGATTCCTAAATTTGTTTTGTTGAAGGACAACCAGAAAATCTGCGCCGAATGTGCGGGGAAAGTGCGCCTCCTGTATCCCATCCTGTACTCGAAGACATACGACGGGGACGGTATGTACAATGGAGCGCACATTGACACACTGAATAACATCACGTTGCCGGAATTCCGCAAAGCCTTAGAAGATGTAAATGTAAAACGGAAACAGCTGGAGGAACAGTATGGCAGCTGCGAAGCAGTCATATCCGTAGGCAGTGTGGGCAGGGATTTTGAAAATGTACGCAGCAACCCCGGTAAAAAGGAATACCGCATCAGAGGGAAAATCTTGTACGGCAAAGCTTCCAAAGGCAATCTGATCCATGTGAACCGGGACGGTTTCAATTGTACCATGCGTATAGAACGGCTGCGGCAGATTACCGGATTTGAAGAATACAGCGGAAACGCTGTTGACAGTGTCGGGGAAGGGTATTATGCCATCGTGACGGTGGCGGAAGATACTTCCTGCATTTATCCGGGCGATACCCTGATCATTGTGTGAGCGGAGTAAAAAGCTTAACAAATTATTTTCATTACAATTTATGACGCGGGCTATCCGCGGCAAAATGGAGGTCAGCATGGGTAATAAATTATTGCATAAAGGCTTCTGTCCCGTTTGCGGCCAGCCAGTCTTGAACGTAACAAGAATGAAGGACGGAAGCATCTGCACAGAATGTGCCGCAAAAGTACGGGTGCTGTTCCCGGTTCATTACGAAAAAAGCACAGTTAAAGGTTATAACTCTGTATGCGTCGACCCCTTGAAGGATGTTCCGGTAAACGACTATGAAGAAACTATGCAGAAAGCCCGGACCTATCGGGAATCGCTCCGTGAAAAATATAACGGGTACAACGCGGTGTATGTGGTAGACAACGTGGAAACCGGACAGGACAGCGGTGCGTTCGCGTCTCCTGTCCTGAATGTATACGGACACGTACTGTACGGAACGTTTTTCATGGAGGACGATGCGTTGCTTCTGCACGGAGACAACCAGATACAGATTTCCCTGCTTTACGGCAAGATGATTAACAGTTCGTCTCCGGCTCCCATCACGTACGAAGATATAAAAAGCATAGGACGGAAAGATAACGATCGCAGTTTCATTTTCCGATGGCAGTATGACGGCACGGCACAGGAGGGATATCCCTTCCAGTTTGCATTCACCAATAAGAATCTGCCTGTAGAGGCCGGAGATTTAATTGTAAAGTAAGGTGAATCCGGGTACCCGTATAATATTTGTACCCATGCGCAGAATTAAGGATATGCTGATTGCTTAAACACATTGCCTGAACAGACAACAAGTCAGCTGTAATTTTTTCCAATATAAACATTTATGTGAGGAGGCCTGTTTATGATGAAAAAGAAAATGTTAGCGTTAGCGTTAGCTGCTTTCGTAGCATGTGGCTTAGCCGGTTGTGGCGGCGAGGAAAAGAAACCGGCGCCGAAGCCTGAAAACAAGCAGACCGCAAACGTCAAAAAGGACGAGAAACAAAAGGCTCCGGAGAAAAAAGTAGATCCGGCAGTAAAACACGCACAGGAAGTAATGAAACTCCCGCATGTTGCTAAGTATGACAAAATGTCCAAAGACGCTTATCCCCACCTGAAATGGGGCAGCACCGGCTACAGTTACAAAGACTATCCGGGCAAGGGCAAGGAAGGCAAGAATGCTTTGCTTGATTACGGCGAAGTGTTAGCCGGTTTCCACCGGACCCTGTCCAGCGATGACAGACCTACGTTCAAGCTGGATGATGGCAGGGAAGTCAAAGGATCGGAAAATTATGATATTAGTGTGTTGGTAGGCGGCTGCAAGGGTAACTGTGTCATCGAAGCCACAAGTACCTATACCAAACGTCTCGACCCTGCTTCTTACAAGAAACCGATTGTTGAGAAGAAGGTTCTGCAACCCTTTGACAAAACCTATGTGCGCCATGATGAAAACGGCAAGAAGTGGGTTACCCATGAGAAATGCGGAACAAAATAATCATTACGATTAAAAGTCAGGGAAATTATTTGACCGCTCTTTTCACCTTTCACTTTGAGGAGATGATTTCGAATTATGAAACGGATTCTTTTATTATTACTCACCATGGTTACCATACTGTTTTCCGCCAGCTGTTTTGCCCATACTATGCCCGAATCTGAATTATACCTGCGGGGCGTCGGACCCAAAACAACCCTGGCTCAGGTCAAAACCGTCTACGGTGAACCTGTCGGCAAAGACGAATTTAAAGGCGATGGCGTGCGCGTCGTAACCTACGATTATGGTCCTTTGTTCAAAGTATTCGCCAGAACCTATGCGAAAGATACATCGCCGGAAGAGAATTTAAAAATTGTCGGCTATTCGGTAAAAGATAAAAATATAACCACGCCGTCCGGTTTTTCGGTGGAAATGCCATATAAGGCAGTAGTTAAAAAGTATGGACCCGGAGAAAAATTTACAGACTATGACGGAAGAATCGGTTATATTTACAGTTTTAACAATGGCGTGACTTCGTTAACATTTTATGTAGACAAAAATGATTTGATTTCTGAAATCCATCTGGGGACGGATTTTTGATTGTCTGCAAATTCATTTTTACCGGGCAGTGTTTTCTGCCCGGTTTTTGTTTTTACGCGAGTTATGTTATAATTTTTAATAATATACTAATCAGGCTAAGGTGAATTCATGTACCCATGTGTGGAATGTAACAGGAAAAAATTATTGCAGAATATAGAAACCGTGGCCCGGATGCTGCACGCAGAGAATAAAACCATGTGCGCGGTGGTGAAGGGGTTCAGCGCGGATGAAGCGGTTATGCAGATTCTGGAAGAAAGCGGATGTGACTGGCTGGCATCTTCCCGCATTGAGGATCTGGCGAAGCTTCAGACGCAGAAAACAAGGCTTTTGATCCGGTTGTCCCAGCCCTGTGAAATTAAAGAAGTTGTTTGTTCGTCGGAAGTAAGCTTTGAATCGGAATGCAAAACGATTTTGCTTTTACAGGAAGAAGCCGGGAAACAGAATAAAACTCACGGCATCATGCTGGCTATCGACATGGGGGATTTGCGGGAAGGTATCTTTTATAGAAATCTTGAGGAGATTGATGAAGCAGCGGCAATAGTTTTACAGTCGTCAAACCTGCAGCTGCTTGGCGTGGGCACGAATCTGGGCTGCTTCGGCGGTGTGATTACAGATGCGGCCAACATGCAGGGTCTTATAGAGGTGGCAACTCATATCGAACATAAATTTTCTTTCACGCTGCCTTATATTTCCGGCATGAGCACGGCGGCCATGGAAATGATTGAAAACAAAACCATGCCCCTGCGGGTGAACCACGGACGTTTCGGTGAAGCCTGGCTGTTAGGATTTGATTCGGTGGACAACCGGAGGCTGACTTATCTCCACGATGATGCGTTTCTGTTCAAAGCACAAATTATCGA
>JAEEGL016124767.1_pt1 | contig 15180 bp, 14 predicted proteins | sample 9134231 | NCBI WGS metagenome assembly JAEEGL01 (sample SAMN16246548, study PRJNA631951) | gut metagenome | biome: gut microbiome; feature: rumen; material: fiber-attached | host: Bos | place: Iran: Karaj | collected 2018-10 | reverse complement strand
GTGCAGATGCAGATTTGAGCTTAGCAAGTGGATGTTTATGGTTTACCATGCAGTAGTATTTTCCAGAATGGAAAGGTAGAGCCTGGATTTCTGGTGTAGTTTCGATGCTACGGAATGAAACCACTACATCACATACATTTTTTTCCAGATAAGTCTTTGCTTCTTCAATAGGAATCTTGATAGGCTTTACATCTATATCAGGATCTCTAGCAATCATCTCAGGAATATAAGGAAGCAGACACTGAACATCGAGTGGTGCTGTATAACCGATTCTAAGTGGAAGTGATTTGTTTGACATTTCAGCTTCAATAGTATCGATCATAGTCAAATATTGTGTGTATAATACCTGGGCCTGCTCATAGAAGAGTGTACCAATAGGTGTAGGCTGAATAGGAGATACGGATCTGTCAAAGAATACAGCATTAAACTGGTTTTCTAATGAAGATACATACTGACTTAGTGCAGCCTGAGAGATGTAGTTTCTCTTTGCAGTCTTCGTGTAATTTCTGGATTCATACAGTTCGATGAATAATTTTAGCTTTTCTACTCTCATTTTTTCTTTCTCTTTCCTTTATGTAACTTATAATTACCATAAAAGTTTAATTCAGTTTTTATATATTTGCAAACAAAATCTATATATAAAGAATTTTTATGAATATATTTGATGCAATTGAGTCCAGAATTGCGTATATTATTTCTATAAGAGCTTTAAATGTATATGAGGGAGGCTGACGATGGAGAATAAATTTTTTCCAGAAGTAAGAGGAAATTTGGCATTTGGATGTATGAGACTTCCTATGCAGGGCACAGAAGTGGACTATGTTGAATTTGAGAAGATGATTAAAGCGTTCTTTGAAGCGGGCTTTAATTATTTTGATACAGCACACGGATATATAAGCGGAAAGTCTGAAATAGCTATTCATGACTGTCTGACTACGAAGTATCCTAGGGAAAAATATATCCTTACAGATAAACTCACCGATTCTTATTTTAAGAAGGAAGAGGATGTCGTGCCTTTCTTTGAAAGTCAGTTGGAGATTCTCGGAGTGGATTATTTGGATTTCTATCTGATGCATGCTCAGAACAGAGAAAATTTCAAGAAATTCAAGGCTTGTCACGCATATGAAACAGCCTTTAAACTTAAAGAAGAAGGAAAGATTCGTCACGTCGGAATCTCTTTCCATGACAAGGCGGAAGTCCTGGACCAGATTCTGACTGAATATCCAGAAATTGAGGTTGTACAGATTCAGTTTAACTATCTCGATTATGAAGATCCCTCTGTAGAATCCAGAAAAGTATATGAAGTCTGCGAACGACATAATAAACCTGTCCTGGTTATGGAGCCTGTTAAGGGAGGAAGACTTGTAAATCTTCCAAAAGAAGCGGATAATATACTTAAGTCATTAAATGGAGGAAGCAATGCCAGCTATGCGATCAGATTTGCAGGCAGCTTCAAAAATATGGCAGTCGTTCTGTCTGGCATGAGTAATCTCGAACAGATGGAAGACAATATTAAATCTATGAAGGATTTCAAGCCTTTGTCTCACGAGGAATTCGAGGCGGTTGCAAAAGTACGTGCAGTCTTTGAGGGGCTGAACCTGATACCATGTACTTCTTGCAAGTATTGTATTGAAGAGAATGAATGTCCGATGAAGATTCGTATTCCAGATATGTTTTCATCATTAAATATGTATGAGGCATTCCACGACTGGAACTCTTCTTTTTACTATAACGATGTTGTGGTCGGTAAGGATCACGGAAGGGCTTCTGATTGCATTAAATGCGGAAAATGTGAGAAGGTTTGCCCACAACATTTGGAAATCAGGAAGCTTCTGGTTAAAGTTGCGGATACTTTTGATCAGGGGTATGAGCCTGAAGACTAGAAAGAGGTTTTTATGTTTAAAAATACACTGAAGATTGATGGAATGATGTGTTCTATGTGCGAAGCGCATGTTAATGATGTGATTAGAAAGGTAGTTCCTGACGCAAAGAAAGTTTCCAGCTCACATTCGAAGGGAGAGAGTACCTTTGTTTCTGAGTCACAGCCTGATGAGGAAACACTTCGAAATGCTATCGCTGAGACTGGATACAAGCTTTTAGAGATGTCTAGCGAAGAAGGTGAACAGAAAGGCTTTCTGGGAAAGCTATTTGGAAGATAAATAGTAATATAGTTATATATTGGGGCACTGATGTTTTTTAAGGGGATTTATATGGGAAAAAATATCAAATTAATCAAATGTAATGCCTTGTTATTAATCTTTGTACTAGCTTTAAGTTTGTTCTTATCAAATCTGACTATTGAAAGCCATGCGGAAGAAAATGATGTGATATTGCTGGGCAAATTCCAGAATAATCATTTTGTTGCAGCTTCAGGCAAGGGGAGTAAGAAATTCAAAGGGCTCGTTATCGGTTTTTCAAACAAAGTGAGTAACGAAAAGATAGTACTTCCTACAGTAAGCGGATATACGAATGATTCTAATCTTTCAACAGAGAATTATTCTTATATCGTTAAATTTGATGAAGACAAAACTGTAAAGCAAATCGCGGAAGAATATATTAGAAATATCGAGTTCCAGAATACGACGACAGATACTGAAATCTATGCGATTATGACAGAGAATATTCCGGCAGGAAAGACGATCTATCGAGCTGCAAATAACCATTTCTACCAGTATGTGAACTATTTCTTTGGTGATTATAATGGCACAGGAAAGACATGGATGGAATGTTATAACATGGCAAAGACGATGACTTTTGCCGGACGTCAAGGTTATCTGGCTACGATTACCAGTGTAGAGGAAGATCGTTTCGTGCATGATGCTTCTATGGAGGTAGGTTGGTTAGGTGGAACGCGTATCCAGAATCCTGATGTAGAAGATGGAGAAATGTTCTATACATATCCTGATCCGGGTGCAAATGATTACGATGTTTCAAATACTACTAATAGACCGTGGTATTGGGCATGTGGTCCTGAAAGAGGCCAGATATTCTATAATAGAGCGAAGACAACTACAGCTGACAGAGCAACGCATGATGCCGAGAATATAGCCTTGGGTTACTATTTTAACTGGAATAGAGCGGGCGCTAGATATGAGCCTAGTAACCAGGGTGGCGAGAACTGTTTGACTACGCTTAGAATTGAAAATGGTTATGCTACTACAGATATCGAAGACTATAGCTGGAATGATCTGCCGCAGAAGACAAATGCGTTTACTCCGTATAACGAATACAAGCCACATGGTTTCTTTGTAGAATATGGTAATCTGACAGAAGGAAATGATGATAATCTACAAATCGCAAATTCTGACCTGCTTACATATTTTGGGTTTGCACCTCATACTGTAACCTTTGATTTGAACGAAGGGGATAGTCTTAGTTTTGATTCAAAGATTATAGCCACTGGAGAGAGTTATGGTGGACTTCCTACTGCAACAAAGGCGGGAAAGAGATTATTAGGATGGTTTACAGAACCTGATGGTGGAACAGAAGTAAAAGCAAATGATTTATATATGCTTCGTGATGATCAGACGCTGTATGCTCACTGGGGTGATGTTCCGGAAGAACCGAGCGTAGATGAACCAACTCAGGATAGTGGGGCTACAAATATTGTAGCAAAAGCTGCTGAGAAGACCGGAAGTAGCGTATCGGGGGCAGGAACTCCTGCAGAATCAAAAATAAAGTCGCCAAAGACAGTAGGGGCTGATAGATTTACATATCAGTTATTCTTGATGGCGTTTATGGCTTTGTCGGGAGTTGGATTATATAAAGAAGTTTTTCAAGTTAAGGGGGAGAATCATGACAAGTCAAAACTTCAAAACGGGGCTAATCAAAAGCCAAAACATTAATGTATGGTACATGGGAGCAAAGGAAAATGTCGAAGAGTGCGAACAGGTTATAAAGACTTTGGGAGTCAATTCAATAGTAGACATGGATGAAGTTCCAGATTTCTTGGAAAACCTCGATCTCTATGGTTACTTCGAATGTAAGGAGCCTGGATATGAGGCAGATGTTGCCAGACTTAACAAGACTATGTCGCGCAGAATGCGTCTCATTTCAGATAATACATGGATGGGGGCATCTTTGCTGGCATCATTAAAGAAGTAATGTAAAACGGTTGATTAGTATTTCTCAGTAAAATAAAAGTTCCAATTGTGAGGTATGATTTCGCAATTGGAACTTTTTTTATTATATGTATTATATTCTATAAACGAGGCCTTCCGTTAGGATGTTTTTTATAAAAGGCTTGTCTTTGCTTCTCAATCTGGTTTTCACCGAGCATGCTGTTGACAAAGATGGCGAATAGCACACCTCTAAAGATGCGAACAGGTCGAGTTGGATCTACGTATCGACGTCTGTTTCTTCCGTATGAAAACAGAATAGCGGTAACTGGCAGAGAAACGATATCTGCTATTATTATCGAGATGATGATAGAAACCAGTAGAAATAGAATTAAACCTAGTACGAGCGCGCTATCGTATTTTGAAGTATTTGGAAGCATGCCTGATTTCGCGAGTATGCCATCATAATAAATGCTAAATGGTTTTAAACCGAATTTGACAGTGTTTATAAATGCTATAACTGCGAGAATCATCCAGACACCGCGTCCGCGTACGATAGCTGGATCATATGGATCTGAAATGATGATTGAAACGATGAGCGCTGGAACGAATAATACTACTCCAAACAGATAGAACAGTATAAATGAGCGATTCTTGCTCTTTGCAAGTGCTGCTGGAATCAGCGCTAATATCAGTGAACTGAAACCTAATATTGCAGATAGATTATTAAGTGTCATATATTCCTCCTAGATTAAGATTAATACAGCTATAGCAAATATGATGATCAAAACGAGTGCGCACAGCACGATCAAGACAACGTTTGATATGCTTCTGTTTTGCGAGTGGTAGTAACGTGCGTCACGTATATCGTTTCGCGAAAAAAGCATTTTTATAAGCAGAGGCTTGCCTAGTAAACTTCTGATTAGGCGAATAATCAGGAATAATCCAAAGGCTTCAAATATGAGAATGGTATATGTGAAGGCCTGGATTGTTTTTTCATTGTTCGGCATAAACAGCATATAGGCAATTAGGACGCCTATCATGAGTAAAGCAGTAACTATAATTCCGAATGCGTGAGCTGCGTTTCGGCCTGCTTTATTGATGGATGTAGGATCATCAGGATTGAATCCAGCGGCGGCAGCACCTGCGATGATAGAAGCCTTTCTGAAAACGGATTTATCAATGGAACTAAGCTTGTCTTTCTCTTCGTTTTCTTTGTCATATTGCGCTTGTTCTGCTTGTTTTAAGTTTATGTAGTCGTTTATTTCGTCGAGCTGTCGCTTTAATTCGTCCTCGTTGATGTACATTGGTGTTAACCTTTCTAAATTATCATTAGGTTTAGAATACAGGCATTTTAAGGTATCGTCAAATATATTTTGGTTTATAATTTCTTCCCTTGCCTATGGATTAAAATTGCAATATTATGAAAGGCGTGCTTTTTGCATGAGAGATAGATTTAGAAAGTAAGGTAAGAAATGGAATATAGAGCAATTGCATTAGATTTGGATGGAACACTTCTAAATAGCGATAAAGAGATCAGTAAGAGAAATCGCGAAGCTATTCAAAAAGCTGCTGAAGCTGGTGTGCAGATTATTCTCGCGTCAGGAAGACCTATTCCGGGAATGAAGAGGATAGCGCACAAATTGAAGCTTGAAGAATATGGCGGATATTTGCTTTCTTATAATGGCGGTATGATTTCAAACTGTTCTACAGGTGAAGTTCTTCGTCGTGAAACAGTCCCAGAAGAGTGCTATAAAGTGATAGTTCATACCGCAAACAAGCACAATGTAACTGCGCTTACATACGATGCAGATGGAATTATCACAACTGATGAAACAGATAAATTCGTACAGCTAGAAGCAAAGATAAATTCTATTCCAGTGAAGCAGGTTTATCCATTGGATGAGGTTGCAAAACTGGACCCTCCTGTAAAGTTCCTCTGTGTGGGTGAGCACAAGGTTCTTCGCGAAGTTGAGGCGGAATTGAATGAGAAACTTCAGGGAGCTGTAAATGTGTTCTTTTCTGAACCTTTCTTTATGGAAATCACTCCAAAGGGAATCGAAAAAGCTTCCTCTCTGGAGTTCCTCTTAAATAGATTGGATATGGATGCGAAACATCTGATTGCGTGTGGAGATGGATACAACGATATTCCGATGATGAGATATGCCGGCCTTGCAGTAGCGATGGAAAATGGGCAGGATGAAACAAAGCAGTGGGCAGATGTAATAGCTCCATTAAATGATGAGGATGGAGTTGCATATACTATTGAGAAATATTTGCTGCCTCAATCTCACAGATGTTAATGAAATCGCAGTTTCCACAGATTTCGTGAAGTTTGCCGGGGATGATGATGTTCTCTTTAGATGCTTTAAAGAATTCATCCATGGTCATATGTTGTCTGGAATGAAAATGGTTCTCGCGGGAAACTTTTTCGTCGATGTCTGAGACGTGGCTCTCGGAAGTGCAAACTCCGCATGGATGATTAGGACATGCCTGGCAGAGGTGGTCTAGGCCGTATGTGATTTCAATCTCGGTATCGCGAGGAAGTGCGAGAGTGGCATACATGTTCTCTGTGAACATAGGACTATAGCCGTTTCCGATAAAGAATTGAATGCATAAACTGTGATGTGGTCTGAGCTTGATCATGGAGACTCCTTTGGTTTGTTTTACGTTATTAGTGGTTTGAGTGTCTTATAACTGGTTTAATAGTCCGTTTAAACCGGCTGAAATATCATCCCAGGTAGCTTGGAAATCTCCTGTGTACCAAGGGTCAGCGACATCTTTGTCTAGTCCGGCATATTCGAGCATCATATGAATCTTGTGCTCAGGGTCACTTCCCCAGAAACGAAGAGCGTTTCGATAGTTGTTTCGGTCCATTACGATGAGCAGATCGAATTCATCATAGTCGGCCGCAGTAATCTGACGCGCGCGTTTACCGCTGCAGTCGATTCCGTGCTTGCTTAGTATTTCGCGTGCAGGAGGATAAACAGGATTACCGACTCCATTCCAGATTTCTTCGGTAGAAGTGGCGGCTGACTCGATATAAAGTTTGTCTGCGATTCCGAGCTCGCTGGCTTTTGTTTTACACATAAATTCGGCCATCGGAGATCTGCAGATATTACCGTGGCAGATGAATAGTATCTTTATCATGGGTTGTACCTTTGTATTGAGATTCTTGCTATGTTTCACGTTTGTAATATAGTTTAGCAGATGTGTGTGATTATTTCAGTTAAATTTTTGTAGTCTGCGGAGCTGACTTTTTGTGGAGTGAAAAGCAAGAAATAGTTAATCTCACACCAGTGGTTTCTTTGAGGCATGGTGTGAAATTGAGAAAATGATTGGAATCACACCGGTTCTTTTGACTTGCTTTATGCTTTAGGTGTTAATCGAGTGTTCGCTTCGCTTACAGAGTGGACTTTGTTCTCGATGGTTTTTGACAAGATTCTAGGTTGTGTGCATGCGCACAAAATGAGATATATGTTTGCTTGGGTGATTATATTCATCAAAGAAAGCAGCCTGTCAAGGACGTAGCCTCTGGTGGCTTCGCCATCCTTGACAGGCTGTTTTTTTGATGAAAAGGTGTTATCAAGCAAACATAATAGGAGTTATCTGCGGCGGAGCCGCACTTGCTTTGATCTTTGGAGTGAAGGAAAGGTGGCGCAATGCTTGAGGTTGGAAGCCAGAGAAAGGTGGTTTCTGTGTTTTGGTTGTTTTGATTTAAATAACACAGAGTTTTAGGATTGAATTTGGGGCTTTAGAGCGATGCATTCTGTGTTTTTGGGAAAGCAAGATATAAAACACAGAGATTTAGTCGGTAGCTCGACTTGATTTAGCCATAAAGTCTGTGCTTTTGAAGAAGTAAGAAGCGAAACGCAGACTTTAGAATTTGTAGCAAACGATTTAGCTTTGGAAAGTCTGTGGTTTTAGCTTGAAATTGAGATAAACACAGAAAATCCCCTTTGCGGCGGAGCCGCACTTGCTTTTAGGAAGGTCTGGTATAGGGAAAAGCTTGATATGGAGGAATTCCCTATACTTTGCGGAGCTGACTTGCTTGAATTAGGAGCTTTGGTATAGGGAAAGAGCTTGATATAGATGATTTCCCTATACTTTCCGGAGCAAACTTGCGTGTGTTTTGAGGTCTGGTATAGGGAAATAGCTTGATATATAGGAATTCCCAATACAAAGCGGAGCTAACATGTTTGATTTGAGCAATTTAGTATTGTGAAAGAGCTTGAAATAAAGAGATTCCCTATAAAATGCATAAAAGATTGGAGCAGTGTGTATGCCACATTTGCTTGATCTAATTTGGCTTATGGGGGAGCTGGGGTTCTTATATTAATATAAACAAATTGCTTAATTGCACCTCGTCATTTATAATAAAAATTAGATTATTATGGCTAAATTTAAGGCTAGGAGATAGATGTTATGGCTTTAGTTAACTTTACAAAAGGACAAATTATACATTCAACAGAGCAAGATGTTACAACAGCTGAACTGGTGTTGAAAGGACAGGTTACGGTTTCTTTTGGCAGCCAGACTATGGTATTTACTCAGGGCTCTATCATCGGTTTGTCTGAAACAGCGGGAGAGAAATACAAATATGAGTATGTTGCTGGTTCAGATGGTGCCATCTATTCCTATCCATATGAAGGTAGTGAGAGCTTGCAGAAGATTATCGAGACAAATGCAAAGATTGCTCCGATGCTTACAGTTAAAGCTGTTCAGAATACATTAAATGCTTATTATGCATATGATAGTTTCTTTGATGATGTTCATGGAGAGTATGAACGTTTGAATTCTGTACTTTCTGATTATCCAATCGTCTGCAAGAAAGCGGGTGTAGATCAGAAGTCTTTTCCGGAATTAGAATCTATGGAATCTCCTGAGAGAGATGGCCTGCTTTCTAATTGGCAGTTGGATTACTTAGAGGCACTTCAGGAGAATGAAAAAACTATTGCGTCTCGTTATTATGCCATAAATCCAGCTATTTCTATCGGTGTTATCTTCCAGATGAATGAGATAAAGAAGGGCATCGATGAAGCTATTCTGGAGCTTAAGGATTTTAATCTCGAACTCATCGAGAAATCCAGCGCGTTTAATGCTGAGATGGAAATGGTAAATGTTAAGCTCAATGCTGTAAAGAACAGCATGCCGGGTATGGTTGATGAGAATGGTGAAGTCCCTCTTATCACAAATGCTATGGACACTATTCTCGCTTACAGTGATATCGATGGCGAGAAGATGATCGAGATCAAGAATACGATAGAAGAGTACAAAGCGCTTCCAGATCGTAGAAATACGACAGATCCTATTCGTCGCATGAGAAAAAAGATGATCGATGCATTCTTTGAAATCTACGAGAAGTGCTTCCTTAAGAATAGAGAAAATCCGGCAGAAACACCTGCTGAGGTTATGATGTTCCTGCTTTATGGTTTCTTTGATGAAGAGATGGCGGGCCCGGAGAATACAGAAATACTGTATCGTCTCATGCAGTCTTATAGACCGGATCCTGAGAATCGTGTCTGCACGATTTATCAGTGGTTCAATATGATTCTCGATGGAGTAGTACAGCCATCCAGAAATGAATTCGAACAGGATTTTGATGCGTTCCTGCGTGAGCAGCATATGCACGGCGATATTTCTGATGAAGAGTACGCTCGTTATCAGAAAGACACAAAGGAGAAATTCCGTTACGAATTGAATAACCTCTTCAAATCTGGAAATAGAATGACTTTTGGACGTATCAGTTCTTACCAGCCATTCTTTGACAGTGTAAACTGTATGATGGATTTGGAAAAAGGCTTTATGTCTATCGAAAGAGTAAACGAGATTATCAATCGTATCAAAGGCATCGATAAATACCTGTTTAGAAGAGATATAGAGTATTCAAATCCTGAACTTGAAATCAAGAATCTGCCTATTTCTAAAGAGGTCCTTCCTAGAATCATTCTGTTCCCGAATGTAGGAACCAGACCGGCTCTATGGCAGGAGATTGAAGGGAAAAAGAGAGATTCACATGCTAGAATGCTTTCACCAATCTTCCTGGTAGAAGACCTCATGAAGAGTATGGTTGCTTTGTGTGGTGAGTTCCGTTGGGAAATTACGAAGACAGAGCAGGGTGTTCATTGGAACGATCTAAAGGATTTGTCTCTTACATCTGAGTACAATGATTACATTCAGTTCTATAGAAAGAATCGTGAGCTGAATGCAGAACAGAAAGAGAAGATTAAGAAGCAGATTCAGAAAGCCGGTAGCAACCTTCGTCGCGAATTTGTAGCTGATTACACAGTTTATATGAATTCAGAGAGCAACGGTAGCCCGATGATGAACAAGGTTTCACGTAGAATTCTCTTCACATATTGCCCATTCTCAAAGGAATACAGAGAGAAGCTTAAGAGCATCCCGATGTATCAGAATGAGCTTAATAAATATGAAACAAAGACGAATGAGAAATTACGTCCTATTTCAAATATTACTAAGAAACTCGAGCACGAAGGAATTGAAATTCCTGATGTTTTGAAAGAGCAGATAGAGTTCTTAGAATCATAAGATTAGGTGTAAAAAATAGTTGTAACTTTTGTAATATTTGATAGAATTGTTACAGACAGAATTGACCTCATTAACAGGAGGTTTATGTTACATCTAAATAATGTAAACAAAACCGGATTTATTCTGGTTTTGTTTTTATGTATCACGATTTGTGGCGGTTGTAAGCGAAAGTCATATATCGAATCCCAGAGTGAGAATTCAAATGTTAAAGACGTAAAGTTGGATGACAAAAAAGCTGATAAGTCCAGTGCGGAATTAAAGCCGGGGGAGATATATGTAGATGTCGAAGGCGCAGTCAAAAAAGCTGGAGTATACAAATTAAAATCAGGCTCCAGGGTTTATCAAGCGATAAAGTCTGCTGGTGGCTTGCGCGATGACGCTTCGATTCAGGATTTAAATCAGGCTGAATTACTGGAAGATGGACAAAAGATTTATATTTTTTCCCAGAACGAACATGAAGCTGAACAACAGAAGAGTGTAGATTCTAGTGATGATAAGTTAGTGAATCTAAATACGGCTACGGCAGATGAACTTATGACTTTGCCGGGTGTCGGAAAGTCGAAAGCTGATAGTATTATTAAATTCAGAGAGGAATTCGGCCGCTTCAAAACAAAGAAGGATCTGATGAAGATACCGGGCATAAAGCAAGGTGTTTATTCGAAATTAGAGAATCTGATTAAGGTGGATTAGAAAATGTCAAAGAGAGTATTAGTTGTAGACGATGAAAAGTTGATCGTTAAGGGAATCAAGTTTAGTTTAGAGCAGGACGAGATGGATGTTGACTGTGCATATGATGGACAGGAAGCTTATGATCTCGCTATGCAGAATAAATACGACATGATACTACTCGACGTCATGCTGCCAAAGATGGACGGATTCGAAGTACTTCAGAAGATTCGTGAAACCAGCAAAGTTCCTGTAATCATGCTGACTGCAAAGGCTGAAGACATGGACAAGATTTTAGGTCTCGAATATGGAGCTGATGATTATATAACAAAGCCTTTTAATATTCTAGAAGTTAAAGCTAGAATTAAGGCTATTATGCGACGCATGGCTCCTGAGAAGAGCGAAGTGAATTCTGATTCCGTGATAAATAGCGGTGACTTTGTATTAAATCTCGAGAATCGCAGATGTTCTATAAAGAATCGTGAAATCAACCTCACCAGCAAAGAATTCGATATGGTTTATATCTTCTTGAAGAATCCAGGAAAGGTATTCAGCCGTGACGAATTGCTTCAGACGGTTTGGGGAAATGATTATCCGGGTGATGCCAGAACAGTTGATGTACATATTCGTAGACTTCGTGAAAAAATAGAAACTAACCCTGGTGAGCCACGTTACATTCACACAAAGTGGGGCATGGGCTATTTCTACAAAGTTTAATATATTTAGGAAGTATCTATCTTGAAACGTTTATTTCATAGTTTAAAGTTTCGAATATTTGTAATCATTTTTCTGTGTACGATGGTGCCGGTTATAGGTATCAGTATTTTTGCTGTGCCTTTATATATGAATCGTACCATCGACAGAAATGTGACTATGATTCAGTCTCAGGCGCAGCTTTTGACGAACCAGATTAGAACTACAGGCTATATCGAGAATCCGAATGTAGAATTCATAAATGCGGAGCTCGTAGCGCTGGGAAATGCTTATTCTGGACGAATCGTCGTAACTGACGCATCTCTAAAAGTAGTAAAAGATACCTATGGCGTTGATGAAAGCAAGATTATGCTATGGGAAAATGCTATTTCAGCTTTAAAGGGAAATCCTGCAATCTTTACGGATGACGAAAATGAAGTCGTAATCGTTGCAGTTCCGATTTATTCTCTACAGAACAATACTCAAAGTACAAGTAAAAATGGTGAGGAGATGGCAAAGGAGTCCACATCTTCAGTGGATGGAATCCTGATCATCACCAGAGCGACAAATGATATCAAGCAGGAAGCTGTGTTTATCAGAAATATCCTGTTGGAAGTCTGCGTGGTGCTAGGCATCCTTTCGTTTGCGTTGGCACTTTTTCTGTCAAGAAAGTACTCGCGTCCGATGGAAAAATTTGCTGAGCGTATTCATGATCTTCGAGAGACGGGAACGGCGCATGAGTATCATCCGGTATTTACTGAGAACGAAGTTATCTCTGAGGAGTTTGATAAGTTCAGGGAAAAAGCTGATACGGTCGAAGAGTCTAGAGAAGCTTTCGTTTCAAACGTGTCTCATGAGCTGAAGACGCCGCTCGCTTCTATCAAGGTACTCGCGGATTCTCTGAATTCGTTTGAAGGTGCACCGATTGAGATGTACAAAGAGTTTATGACCGACATCACTGCGGAAATCGATAGAGAGACGCAGATCATTAATGACCTGCTTTCACTCGTTAAGCTCGACAGAACAGGGGCAGCGCTTAATATTGAATCTGTTTCTCTAAACGAGATGGTTGAGAGTTTGCTTAAGAGACTACGTCCGCTTGCGGAAAAACAGAATGTAGAACTCGTAATGGAAAGCTTTAGGCCTGTAGTTTTGGAAGCGGATGAGGTGAAGTTGTCGCTTGCGATTATGAATCTCGTCGAGAACGGTATTAAATATAACAAGGAAAACGGCTATGTCCATGTCACTTTGAACTCGGACAAAAGCTATGCATATATCAAGGTTGAAGATTCTGGAATGGGTATTCCTGAAGATTCTATCGCACATATCTTTGAGCGATTCTACCGTGTTGATAAATCGCATTCTCGTGAAATCGGCGGAACCGGATTAGGATTGGCTATCGTACAGGAAATCATCGCGCTTCATGGCGGTGAGATCAGGGTGTCCTCTATTATGGACAGAGGAACTATCTTTGACGTGCGTTTGCCATTGAATTTCGTATCGAAAGGAGATAAATGATGAAGAAACGTATTGCTTGTCTCCTGGCAGTGATAATGATGGTAAATATAGCCTTGACTGGTTGTTCGAATAATGATTCTAGTATCACGTCTTCCGTGATTTATGACATTAATGAGAACAATAACGGTGTAGTTCGTGAAGAAGTTGAAATCAAATCGAAGTCTCCAGAAGGTCAGATCAAAGAATATCTCGACCTTATGAAGAAGCCTGCAGCGAGTGGAGATATGATACGTCCTCTGAATACGAAGATCAATTTTCAGGACTATAAGTATTCATCGAGCACAGGTAGTCTGACGCTATCTTTTGATAGAACTTATGAGAACATGCAGGGAGTCGAAGAATTGCTTAGGAGAGCTTGTATAGTTCTGACTCTGCTTCAGGTGGAAGGTGTCAGTGATGTGACATTCGAGGTAGAGCACGAGCCACTTCGACTTGAAAACGAGATGAATCCGGTAGGCGCGATGAATGAAGATTCATTTGTATTAAGTCTTACAGGAAATGATTCAATGTCACAGAAGGCGTCGCTCGATCTGTTCTATCCGAGTACAAAAGGTGATGGACTTTTTTACGAAAAAAGAAATGTTTCATATGCCAGCAACATGTCGCTCGAGCGTGTGGTTATGCGATATCTTTCTGAAATTCCGAGTACGAAAGAAGCTATGCCGGCTCTGTCAGCGAACACTTCAATACTAAATATTTATGTTGCGGACGGTGTATGCTATCTGAATCTCGCATCTTCTTTTACAGATGGAATTTCAGATGAAATGTTAAAGCTAAAAGTTTACGCAATCGTCGACTCACTGTGCCAGCTTACTCGAGTTAAGCGAGTTCAGATTTCAGTAGAGGGAAAGAATCTGAATTTGGAAAAAGATACTGCGTCTAGTGAAGATGCCTTATATCTGCCAGACGAGTCGCTCATCTTAAACAAGGTGGACATGAACAAATAGGAGAGAAGATGAAACGAATAATGGGGTATTCGTTTCTGGTATTTCTGGATTTTGTTTTAGTAAGTATTACGGGGAAGAATATCTATATCATACTAGGTTTAGCTCTCATCGTTTGGGGCCTTTGGACCGCATACGGTGAGGCTGACACTAGGATGAAAATCTATTTCTTAATTATAATTCTAAGCAATATCATACTAGCTTTTGTTAGAACTAATCACTACGAGAATTTCATAGGACGAATAGAACAGGAAATACGTCTAAAACCTCATTTAGAAATTTCAGGAACAGTATTAAAAGTTGAAGAGAGAACGAAGAAAACGAAGGTTCTCATTAAAGTTAAGTCTGTTAAAAATAACAGGCATAATTTCGTGCACTCTAATTTACGTGGCATGAAAGGAAATCTATATTTTAAAAGCGAAAGCAGGGAGTCGCTGGATTCAGGAACGAGTTCTTTTATACCAGGGCAGAGTTCTTTTATACCAGGGCAGAGGATTACGGTTTTTGGAGAAGTGGCTCCTTTAGAGAGGTCGCGAAATGATGGAGGCTATTCTGAACGCGATAATCTCTACGGTCAGTCCGTCTATTTCAAGATGTTTCGACCATCTGTCCAACAGGTTGATGGTGGGCACGATATATTTCGTGGACAAGGTAGCGACGCAGCTCGTGGTGGAGTTCGGGGGCTGCTTTATCGTTTTAGCGTGGGGCTGGAAAGAGAGTTTCGCAAGAATCTGCCAGCCGAAGAAGGTACT
>JAEEGL015343513.1_pt1 | contig 15180 bp, 12 predicted proteins | sample 9134231 | NCBI WGS metagenome assembly JAEEGL01 (sample SAMN16246548, study PRJNA631951) | gut metagenome | biome: gut microbiome; feature: rumen; material: fiber-attached | host: Bos | place: Iran: Karaj | collected 2018-10 | reverse complement strand
TCGTATCCTTTACGGTATGATGAACATTAATAACGTTTCTACCCAGCCTTATAAGAAGTGTGCCCGCGTAGTAGGTGAGGTGCTTGGTAAGTACCACCCACACGGCGACTCTTCAGTATATGGTGCCCTGGTACGTATGGCTCAGGATTGGAACATGCGTTACACCTTGGTTGATGGTCAGGGTAACTTCGGTTCTATCGACGGTGACTCTCCTGCAGCTATGCGTTATACCGAGTGTCGTTTGTCAAGAATGGGTGAGCATATCATGGATGACCTTGAGAAGGATACCGTGGATATGACCAACAACTTTGACGACACATTGCAGGAGCCAACTGTTATGCCTACCAAGATTCCTAATCTCTTGGTTAATGGTGGTAATGGTATTGCTGTAGGTATGGCTACAAACATTCCTACCCATAACCTGAATGAGGTTATTGATGGATGTTGTGCATATATTGATAATCCTGATATTGAACTTGATGGACTGATGGAGTATATCAAGGCTCCAGACTTCCCAACAGGTGCATATATATATGGTATTCAGGGCGTACGTCAGGCTTACGAGACTGGTCGCGGTCGTGTGGTAATGCGTGCCAAGGCTGAAATTGAAAGCGATGAGAGCCATGATAAGATTATCGTAACTGAGATTCCTTACGGAGTAAACAAGCAGCAACTTATTGAGTATATTGCTGAACTTGTGAAAGAAGGTAAGATTGATGGTATTTCTAACGTGAACGATGAGTCAGGCCGTCAGGGTATGCGTATCGTTGTTGACGTGAAGAAGGATTCTAATGCTAACGTAATCCTTAACAAGCTCTTCAAGATGACTGCTCTGCAGAGTTCTTTCTCTGTAAACTGCATCGCACTTGTTAATGGTCGTCCAAAGCTGTTGAGCCTTAAGGAGTGTGTAAAGCACTTTGTAGATCATCGTCATGATGTAACTATCCGTCGTACAAAGTTTGAGTTGAAGAAGGCTCAGGAACGTGCCCATATCCTTGAAGGATTGATTATTGCTTGTGACAATATCGACGAGGTGGTACACATCATCCGTGCAAGCAAGACTCCTGGTGATGCTCAGCGTAATTTGGAGAAACGTTTCGAACTTGATGAACTGCAGTCAAAGGCTATCGTAGATATGCGTCTCAGTCAGTTGACTGGTCTGCGTCTTGAGCAGTTGCATGCAGAATACGAGGAGTTGGAGCGTCAGATTGCTTACTTGCAGCAGATTCTCGATGATCCAGAGATGTGCAAGAAGGTTATGAAGGATGAACTTCAGGAAGTAAAGGAGAAGTATGGCGATGCTCGTCGTACTGAGATTAAGTATTCTTCTGAAGAGTTTAATCCAGAAGACTTCTATCCAAATGATCCTGTTGTGATTACTGTGAGTCACATGGGTTACATCAAGCGTACTCCACTTTCTGAGTTCCGTGAGCAGGCTCGTGGAGGTGTTGGCTCTAAGGGTGCTCGTCACCGTGATCAGGACTTCACAGAGAATATCTATCCTGCAACAATGCACCAGACTATGCTCTTCTTTACTAAGAAGGGACGTTGCTACTGGTTGAAGTGTTATGAGATTCCTGAGGGCGACCGTAACTCTAAGGGACGCGCTATTCAGAATATGCTCAACATTGAGAGCGACGACTCTATCAATGCTATCCTTCGATTGAAGAAGAGTCTTGATGACGAAGAATTCATCAACAACCATTATGTTATCTTTGCTACTAAGAACGGTACTGTTAAGAAGACCGTATTGGAGCAGTATTCACGTCCACGTGCTAATGGTGTAATTGCTATTAGTCTTGCTGAAGGCGACGAGGTTGTTGATGTTCGTCTTACTAATGGTCATAACGAGATGATTATTGCTAACCGCAACGGTAGAGCATGTCGTTTCAATGAGAGCGATATCCGCACTATGGGCCGTACAGCTACTGGTGTTCGTGGTATGCGTCTTGACGAGGGCGATGATCAGGTAGTAGGTATGGTTGTTGTTAACGATCCTGAAAGCGAAACAATCATGGTTGTCAGCGAGCAGGGTTACGGTAAGCGTTCACAGGTAGAAGACTATCGTATTACCAAGCGTGGTGGTAAGGGTGTTAAGACACTCTCTATTACTGACAAGACAGGTTTGCTTGTTGCTATCAAGAATGTTACTGATGAGAACGACTTGATGATTATCAATAAGAGTGGTGTTGTGATTCGTTTGGCTGTTTCTGACGTACGTGTCATGGGACGTGCTACTCAGGGTGTTCGTCTTATCAACCTCGCCAAGAAGAATGATGTTATCGCCAGCGTATGTAAGGTGATGAGTTCTGAACTCGAGGCAACAGTTGAGGAAGAGAGTCGTGCACAGTGGGCACAGAAGAGCGAGGAAATCAAGAATGATTCTGTAGCTGATGTGCCAGCAGGTGATAATGCACCACAGGACGACTCTGCCGAAGATATAGAGGAAGCTCCTCTTGTTGATTTCGGCGATGCTGATGATAATGAATAATTACTAATCAATCTTTATTAAACAAACGTTTATTATGAAAAAGTTAATGATTGCAGCAATGATGTTACTAGGTACATCAGCTGCTTTTGCTGGAGACTCAGAGCCATTGAAGGCTATTTTGAAGGCAAAGACTTATGCTGAGGCAGAGCAGCTCGTTAAGAGCAATCTCTCACAGCTTGCTAATGATGCTGAAAAGGCAAAGGCTTACAACAAACTTGTTGAGTTGGCTTTGGATAAAGTAAGCAAGGAGCAGGGTACTATCACCTCTAACCAGGTGGCTAAGCAGTATGGCCAGGGTAAGGAAGAGGCTTACGATACAATTGGTTTCTACAATGCTCTTTATGATGCAATGAAGAATGCCATAGAGTGTAATGTTTACGACCAGAAGCCTGATGAGAAGGGTAAGGTAAAGCCTAAGTTTGAAAGCAAGAATGCTCAGCGTCTTTACGCTATGCGTTTGAACCTTATCAACGGTGGTCAGGCTGCAAGTCAGGCTGATAACAAGCTTATGGCTCTTCAGCAGTATGGTATGTATGTTGATTCTGCTTTTGATCCTTTGTTCAAGAGCATCGACAAGACAAAGACTCCTGATCAGTATTTAGGTGAGGTGGCTCGTGTTGCTGGTGTTTATGCTTTCCAGAACAAGAACCTTGACCTTGCTAACAAGTATGTTGATGTTGCTTTGCAGGATACTGCTACTTTCAAGGAGGCTCTTAATCTTAAGGTTTACCTGATGTCACAGAATTTGAAGAACAACGCAGACTCTGTAGCTTATGCTGGTCAGTTGAAAGACCTCTATGCAAAGTATCCTAACAACTCACAGATCTTTGCTACTCTCGCTGGTCTTTACAGCTCACTCAAGCAGACTGAGGCTTTCGATAAGTTGATTTCTGAAAAGCTTGCTGTTGATCCTAAGTATGCTATTGCATGGGAGTTGAAGGGTCAGCAGGAGATGAATGCCAACAAGATTGATGATGCAGTGAAGAGCTTTACTGCTGCTGTTGAAACTGATGGTGAGAATGTTGTAGTTCTTACATATCTTGGTTTCTGCTTGAACGCTAAGGCTGGTAATCTTCAGGATCCTAACGGTCGCAAGGTAGTTTACAACGAGGCTATTAAGTATCTTGAGAAGGCTAAGTCTCTCGACCCTAACCGTGAGAAGGCTAACTGGAGCTATCCATTGTATTCAGCATACTATGGCGTATATGGCGCTAACGATGCTCGTACAAAGGAGATGGAAGACTTGAATAAGTAATCCAATTATTAAACTAACAGGAACTGTTGCAGAAGCAACGGTTCCTGTATATTATTTTTATTATGCGCAAAAATGTCTATCTTTTAGTTCTTTTGCTCGCGACACTCTTTATGCCGTGTAAGGGGCAGAATGCGCAAAAACTGGCAAAGAATCTTAATCGTACTATTGATTCTCAGCTTGATACTTTAACTATGTTACCCGCCGATAGCGCTACTTTTTATAAGCGTGTATCGTTGATGATGAAAAACGCATTAGTATGTGATTTCTATGATGCAAGTCCTGTAAGGGGGGGAGCGGTAAATTCACGTTATCGTGAGTTGAACAGTAAGCGACTTCTTCGTTATGTTCCTGAACTTGAAAATGCGGGATTCTTTTATTATAATAAGCGACAGAATAGCGAGGCTATGGATTATTTCCGTCTGTACCTTGATTGCTCAGAAAGTGCTTTGTTCCATAAATATGAATTTAATAAGGGTCAGGTGGCATATTACCTGAGTCTTTTATCTTATGGAAAAAAGGATTTTACTCAGGCTGAACGCTTTGCTGATGTGGCTTTGAAAGATGTAAATTATGCTCGTGATGCAGCTGAGATAAAAATCAACTGTATGCACAATCATTTGAAAACTCATGCAGATTCTACACAATATCTTATTGCTTTGCTTGAATTACATGATATTACTCCTACAAATTCCGTCTATACAGGAATGTTGTTAGAGTATTTCTCGTCTCCTGGTCATGAAAGTGAGATGAAGCAGTTTGCGCTTGATGAAACACGAAAGCATCCCGAAAACAAAGAGACATGGGCTTTGCGTGGCGAATTAGACATGAAAGAATCAAAATGGGATGATGCTATAAAATCATTTGAAAGAGCTATAGACATAGATAGTATATATGTTGAGGCTATTTATAATACTGCTTTTTGCATTTGCTCAAAAGCGGCTGCTTTGCAGGATAGTTTACAAAACAGTAAGAAGAGGTTGAGCAAAGAAGACATAAAGGGATTGAGGGCACAATACGAAGAGGGACAGAAATGGTTGGAAAGAACTTCGGCTCTTGATCCTGAAGAAAAAGCTGTAAACTGGAGACGATTGTCTGAACAGATAGAAAAGGTGTTAGGAAAGAATAAAAAGAAATGATGAACAGGAAGTTTGTAGTTATATTGTTTTTTGTAGCGTTTGCTTTATCGGGATATGCTCAGAAAAAGGATATCCAGACGGCCCGTACTTATATTAAAAGTAAGAAGGATCTTGATAAGGCTGAACAGTTGATGTTGAATCTGTTGAAGGATTCAGCCAACAGAAATAATGAGAAGATATGGCTTACTCTTTATGAAGCTCAGCGTGCAATATATGAGCAGGGGAACGAGAAGTTTTATCTGAAACAGAAATATGATACTGCAAGTCTTTTCTCGGCTACTCGCAATTTGTTTCAAACTCTTGAAGCTTTTGATTCTATAGATGCACGTCCTGACGAGAAGGGCCGTGTGAGACCTAAGTTTAGAAAGAAACATGCTGAGGTCTTGAACGTTATTCGTCCTAACCTGTATAATGGTGGTGTTTATTTCATTAAGAAACAGGATTACAAGAAGGCTTATGAGTATTTTAATACTTATATAGACTGCGTTAATCAGCCTTTGTTTGAAGAATATGATTATGCAAAGAAGGATAAGCATATTGCTGAGGCTGCTTACTGGACTGTGTTCTGTGGATATAAGATGCAGGATGTACAGGCTACTCTTATGAACAGCAAGCTGGCTTTAGAGGATAATTCGCACTATGAATTGCTGTTGCAATATCTTGCTGAGACATATAAATTGCAGGCTGATACTGTTAGATATATACAAACTCTTGAGGAGGGATTCGAGAAATATCCTGAGTTCCCTTTCTTCTTCCCTCGATTGGTACAGTCGTATGTTGATCAGGGAAAGGCTGATAAGGCTATGAAGGTATGTGATGAGGCTATAGAAAGTGATAGTACAAATCGTATATTCCGATTTGCCAAGAGCACTTTGTTGCTTAATAGCGGCAGATTTGATGAATGTATTGAATTGTGCAAGCCTCTTATCGAAGAAGATAGTACTATGGCTGATGCATGGCTTAATCTTGGCTTGGCTTATTTTAATCAGGCTGTAGAAATAGACAAGAATGTGCAGAATGCTCGTAAGCGTCATCGTCAGATGATAGACTTGTATCGCAAGGCAAAGCCTTATTTGGAACAGTATCGATTGTTGGCTCCTGATATGAAAGATAAATGGGCTTTACCTCTTTATACAATATATCTGAACCTTAATATGGGTAAGGAGTTTGATGAGGTTGACAAGCTTTTAAGAAAGAAATAGCAACATTATGAATACAAACGAGATATTACTTAAACTTGGCATAGAGATGAATGCCATGCAGCAGGAAGCCTACGACGCAATCTTGCATTCGCGTAATGATGTGGTTGTGCTTTCGCCTACTGGTAGCGGAAAAACGTTGGCTTATCTTATGCCTCTTGTACAGCTTGTGGATGCTGAGAGCGACGAGGCGCAGGCTGTGGTGATTACTCCAGGACGTGAGCTGGCTTTACAGTCGGCAGAGGTGCTGAAATCTATGGGTAGCGGTTTGCGAGGTATGGCTTGTTATGGAGGTAGGCCTACTATGGACGAGCATCGTGTGCTGCGCCAGGTAAAGCCACAGATTGTTTTTGGTACTCCGGGTCGTTTGAACGATCATCTTGAAAAGGGCAATATTCTTGCTGATGATATTAAATACCTTGTTATTGATGAGTTTGACAAGTGTCTTGAAATGGGTTTTCAAGACGAGATGTCGGCTTTGATAGACAAACTGCCTAATATTAATCGTCATTTCCTTCTTTCTGCTACTGAGGCTGAGGAGATTCCTCATTTCCTTCGTCGCGACAAGAAAGCTAAGGTTACAAATATCAGCTATATTGATAATGAGGAACAGGTGCCTGATAGAATAAGAATTTATCAGGTGAACAGTCCTGAGAAAGACAAGCTGGAAGCTCTTAGAAAACTTCTATTGAGTCTTGGCGACCAAAGCACAATAGTATTTTTGAACTATCGCCAATCTGTAGAACGTACCGATGAGTTCTTGCGTGAGCAAGGCTTTTTCACAAGTGCCTTTCATGGTGGCTTAGAACAGCAGGATCGTGAGGATGCTCTTTATAAGTTCTCTAATGGTTCGGCTAATGTATTTGTAAGTACTGATCTTGGTTCACGTGGCTTGGACATTCCTGATATTGATAATATCATTCATTATCATATTCCTGAAACAGAAGACAATTACATTCATCGCGTAGGACGAACTGCACGTTGGGATAAGCAGGGTAGGGCGTTCTTCCTTCTCGGACCAGGCGAGCATTTGCCAGAATATGTGGATAGTGAGGTAGGCATTTATGAAATTCCTGATACTACAGACCTGAAACCTTCGGAAGCGAAAATGGCTACTATATATATAGGTAAAGGCAAGAAAGATAAAATATCTAAGGGCGACATCGTAGGTTATATCTGCAAGAATGCTAATCTTCAGGGAAAAGAGATAGGCAAGATTGACGTGAAAGACCGTTATGCCTATGTGGCTGTTCCTCGAAAGAAACTGAGAATGGTTATCAACTCTTGTCACGGTGTTAAGATAAAAGGTATTCGCACAGTAGTAGAAGAGGTTAGATAAGGTAAAACCTTCGAGATGCCTTCGAGATGCCTTCGAGATGCTTTCGAGATTCCTTTAGGATGCTCTTTGGATGCGTTTAGGATGTGGCAAAAATATTTGAAGAATTGACAGATTGCTATAAAAACAGCCTGTTTAATAAATTATTGATATTTTATTTGGTCAGTTAAAATAAAAAGTGTAATTTCGCAATCGCGATTCTATAAATACACGAATATACAAACTTTAATAAAACATTCAGATGAAGAAGTACAACTTTAATGCAGGTCCATCAATGCTTCCACGCGAAGTGATTGAGAACACAGCAAAGCAGATTTTGGATTTCAATGGTACTGGTCTTTCTTTGATGGAAATCAGTCACCGTGCAAAGTATTTCCAGCCAGTAGTTGATGAGGCTGAAGCCCTGATCAAGGAATTGCTCGATATTCCACAGGGTTACTCCGTAATTTTCCTGGGTGGTGGTGCTTCGCTCCAGTTCATGCAGATTCCTGCTAACTTCCTCCTCAAGAAAGCTGGTTACCTTAACACAGGTACATGGGCTAAGAAAGCTATGAAGGAAGCTAAGCATTTTGGAGAAGTCGTTGAAGTTGCTTCCTCCGCTGAAGACGGATATATGCATCTGCCTCATAATTTCGATATTCCTGCTGATTTGGATTATCTCCACGTTTGTACCAACAACACTATCTATGGTACAGAATATCGTAAGGACCTTGATTCTCCTGTTCCATTGATTGGTGACATGAGTTCTGATATTATGAGCCGTCCTGTTGACGTATCAAAATATACAGCTATCTATGCTGGTGCCCAGAAGAATATGGCTATGGCAGGTGTTACTGTTATTATTGTTAAGGACGAACTGCTTGGTCAGGCTCCACGAGAGTTGCCTACTATGCTCGACTATCGTACACACGTAGAGAAGGGTTCTATGTTCAATACCCCTCCAGTAGTACCAATCTACTCTCTGCTCGAGACTATGCGCTGGGTGAAGGCTCAGGGTGGTGTTAAGGAGATGGATCGTCGTGCTCAGGAACGTGCTAAGATTCTTTATGACGAGATTGATCGTAACAAACTGTTCCGTGGTACTGTTGCTGCTGAGGATCGTTCTGTAATGAACCTATGCTTCGTAATGAACGACGAGTACAAGGAGCTTGAGTCTAAGTTCTTTGATTTCGCAACAGAGCGTGGTATGGTTGGTATCAAGGGCCACCGTTCAGTAGGTGGTTTCCGCGCATCATGCTATAATGCTCAGACCATCGAAGGTGTTAACGCCCTTGTTAAGGCAATGAAGGACTTTGAAAAAACAATATAAAACATTGAAAATTGAAGTTTGAACATTGAACTTTATGATTAGATATGTTGGAACGAAAAACAGTTGAAAACGATATCTATAATTTATCTAAGGCATTCGCTATACGAATTGTAAATCTTTATAAGTTTTTAGTGAATGAAAGGCATGAATATGTAATGTCTAAGCAACTTTTTCGTTCTGGAACAAGCATTGGTGCAAATGCCTTTGAAGGAAAAAATGCTCAATCAAGAGCTGATTTCAGTTCAAAAATGAACATCGCTTTGAAGGAAGCTACCGAATCTGGTTATTGGATAGATCTTCTTTATGACACAGATTATCTTGATGAACAGCAATATGAGTCAATAAGTGGTGATTGTTTTAAAATCATAGCAGTATTGACGAAGATAGTGAAAGCAACGAAGTGCTAATCATAAAGTTCAAATTTCAAAGTTCAAAGAAAAATAGAATTATGAAGATATTAGTTGCTACAGAGAAACCATTCGCAGCAGCTGCTGTTGATGGAATAAAGAAAGAGGCTCAGGCTGCAGGCCACGAGGTTGTGATGCTTGAGAAATATACAGAGAAACAGCAACTTCTTGCTGCTGTTGCTGATGCCGATGCTGCAATTATCCGTTCTGATAAGTTCACAGCCGACGTGTTTGATGCTGCTAAGAACCTTAAGATTGTTGTTCGTGCAGGTGCGGGTTACGATAATATCGACCTTGCTGCGGCTACAGCTCATAATGTAGTTGCTGAGAACACTCCAGGTCAGAACTCTAATGCCGTTGCCGAACTCGTTTTCGGTATGCTCGTATTTGCAGTTCGTAATTTCTATAATGGCAAGAGCGGTTCAGAGCTTAAAGGCAAGCGTCTGGGTATTCTTGCTTTTGGAAACGTAGGTCGCAACGTAGCACGTATAGCTAAAGGCTTTGGTATGGAAGTATCTGCTTATGACGCTTTCTGTCCAGCCGACGTTATCGAGGCTGCTGGTGTTCATGCTTGTAAGGATCAGGCTGAACTCTTCGCTACAAACGATGTTGTCTCACTTCACATACCAGCAACTGCTGAAACAATTCAGAGTATCAACTATGAATTGGTGAACAAGATGCCTAAGGGCGCTATTCTTGTTAATACAGCACGTAAGGAAGTTATTAACGAACCAGAATTGCTTAAGCTTATGGCTGAACGTGCTGATATCAAGTATGTTACAGATATCATGCCTGATGCCGATGCTGATTTCAAGGCATTCGAAGGTCGTTATTTCTCAACACCTAAGAAGATGGGTGCTCAGACTGCTGAGGCAAATATTAATGCTGGTATTGCTGCTGCTAAGCAGATTGCTGCATTCTTTGCTGATGGTTGCACCAAGTTCCAGGTTAACAAGTAATCACTATATTAGTAGATAAAAGAAGTTATAAGTAGATTGAAGAAGATAAAAGACAATTGTCCTCTATCTCCGCCGCAGAAAGCAGCATAACTCCCTTTAACTTCCTATATCTTCAAACGTGGATTTTATTAACTATTATATAGTAAAATTCCCTGCATGTTCTTTGTGGGGAATTTTATTTTTATTACCTTTACACAAACTTTAAACAAATAACCATGGCAATAGTAAAACCTTTCAAGGGTATTCGTCCTCCAAAGGACTTAGTAGAACAAGTGGAGTCACGTCCTTATGATGTGCTCGATTCTGACGAGGCTCGTGCTGAAGCGGGCAACAACGAAAAGAGTCTTTATCATATCATCAAACCTGAGATAAACTTTGAAGAAGGAACAAGCGAATACGATCCTCGTGTTTATGAGGAGGCTGCACGTCAGTTCCAAATGTTCCAGGATAAGGGATGGCTTGTTCAGGACGAGGAAGAGCACTATTACATCTATGCGCAGACCATGAATGGCAAAACTCAGTATGGTATTGTGCTTGGAGCTTATGTAAACGATTATATGACAGGTGTTATTAAGAAACATGAACTTACACGTCGTGATAAGGAAGAAGACCGTATGAAGCATGTTCGTGTGAATAACGCTAATATCGAACCTGTGTTCTTTGCTTATCCTGACAATACTGTTCTTAATGATCTTATCAACCGTTATGCTGCAACTAAACCTGAATACGATTTTGTTGCACCTATTGATGGATTCCGTCATCAGTTCTGGGTAATCAGTGATGCTGCCGACATCAAGACTGTTACCGAGGAATTTGCAAAGATGCCTTCACTTTATATTGCTGATGGTCACCATCGTTCAGCAGCAGCTGCCCTTGTTGGTGCAGAAAAGCAGAAGCAGAATCCTAATCATAAGGGAACAGAAGAATATAACTATTTCATGGCTGTTTGCTTCCAGGCTTCTCAGCTCACAATCCTCGACTATAACCGTGTGGTAAAGGATCTTAATGGAATGACAACAGACGAGTTCTTGGCTGCTCTTTCTAAAAACTTCGTTGTTGAGAAGAAAGGCGAGGCAGAATACAAGCCACAGGAACTACACGAATTCTCACTCTATATTGATAAAAACTGGTATAGTTTGAAGGCAAAGGAAGGCACTTATGACAACTCTGATCCTATTGGCGTTCTTGATGTGGATATTTCAAGCCGATTGATCCTTGATGAGTTGATGAATATTACCGATTTGCGTTCTTCTAACAGAATAGATTTCGTAGGTGGACTCCGTGGTCTTCAGGAACTGAAACGTAGAGTAGATAGTGGCGAAATGCGTTGGGCTCTGGCTCTTTATCCTGTAAGCATGAAGCAGATTATGAATATTGCCGATTCTGGCAAGATTATGCCACCAAAGGCAACATGGTTCGAGCCTAAGCTGCGCTCAGGTATTGTTATACACAAATTAGATTAATGGAAGATAGTTATAAGACTATAAAAGAAAAAATCGTTAGCGAGGGATATTACACCGAAAAGCGGAGTAAGTTCCTCGCTTTTGCACATCATGTTGAAACTGTTGATGAAGTAAAGGAAATCATCAAACAGTATCGTAAGAAATATTATGACGCACGTCATGTGTGTTATGCCTATATGCTTGGTTCTGATCGTCTTGAGTTTAGGGCAAATGATGATGGTGAACCGTCGTCAACAGCTGGAAAACCAATCTTAGGACAGATAAACTCTCTGGAGCTGACTAATATTCTCATTATTGTAGTTAGATACTATGGAGGCGTTAATCTTGGTACCAGTGGTTTGATAGTTGCTTATCGAGAGGCTGCTGCCGACGCCCTTGCTCATGCAGAAATAGAAGAGCGTTTGGTTGAAGAAATCGTTTCATACAGCTTCACATATCCTATGATGAATGATGTGATGCGTATAGTAAAGGATATGGAACCAAGAATAGTAAGTCAGCAGTTTGATAATACCTGCGAGATAAAACTTGCTATTCGAAAAAGTATGGCTGAACAGTTACGCGAAAGATTGAAAAAATTATCATTTTAGTCTTTGTAGTTTGATAATGTTTTATTACTTTTGCGTGTGTCAAGGAAGAATGGCAGAGTGACCGAATGCGCTGGACTCGAAATCCGGTATACTCCTTTCGGGGTATCGGGGGTTTGAATCCCTCTTCTTCCGCAAGAAGATAATTAAAAAAGCAAAGAAGCCTCAAGTTTACTTGAAGGCTTCTTTGCTTTTAAATTATACAGCTTGCAAGAGCCATCGCGGCAGCGACAGGGATATATAATCCCTCTTCTTCCGCACGAAAGCCCACTGTGCTCTTTCATGGTAAGCGGGGTGTGTGATAGAAAAAGCGCAGTATTTGATGCAAGCTTTTTGATGTGTTTGTATTTTATTGTCAGAATAGTTTTTTTTAACCATTAACGTCATGAAAAAAAGAAAAGCGTATATCTTTGGCGGTTTGCTGTTTGTAGCAAGTATGCTTGTATCGTGTGGCAGCAGTGAAGTATCAGAAGTTGCTTCTCATTTATCTGTCAGTAGTTTTAATAACTCGGGTTGCAAGAGTACTAATCTAGATGACTCCAGGGCAAATATGAACAATGAGGAAAAAATAAAGTTTAAGGCAATGGCTGACAATCATATTAGTATTGTTCATGTTAATGCACTTCTAAACTGCTGTGGCGAATTTGAAACTGAAGTGACTTGGGGAGATAAACCTCGTACAATTGTGATTAACGAGAAAGATATAAAAGGAGGCTTGTGTGATTGTGTGTGCAATTATGATCTTGCTACTGAATTTGGAAGACTTGAAAACGGGAAATATACTGTAGTAATGATGCTGGATGGTCGTGAATACTTCAGCTTTGATATTGACTACTCTTCAAAGCTTGATGGGACTGTTGTGGTGAAGCACTCTGTGGAGTAAAGCAAGCTGTGTTTTGCCGGTGTGTGGAGGAATTTGCGTTTTCCTATATATTTATGCTTCATAAGCATGATACTTATGAATAATAAACATCATACATTTGCATGCTAAACAATATGTTTGCAAAATAAAAACCTCGCTCTATTTTCTTAGAGCGAGGTTTTTTATTGGGTATTATCTCAGAACTAGATTATACTATGCCCTGAGCCATCATAGCCTTAGCAACCTTAAGGAAACCTGCTACGTTAGCACCCTTAACATAGTTGATATAACCATCAGCCTCTGTACCATACTTAACACAGTTAGCGTGGATATCGTCCATGATGCGATGCAGGTAGTTGTCAACTTCCTCGCGTGTCCACTTCAGACGCTCTGAGTTCTGGCTCATCTCAAGACCTGATACTGCAACACCACCAGCGTTAGAAGCCTTACCTGGGCAGTAGAGAATCTTAGCATCCTGGAAGAGCTTTGTAGCCTCAGGAGTTGTTGGCATGTTAGCACCCTCGCTGACAGCAATACAGCCGTTTTCAAGGAGAGCCTTAGCTGCCTCTTCGTTGATCTCGTTCTGAGTAGCACATGGAGTAGCAATCTCACAACCCTTCTCAAACCAAGGCTTAGCACCAGCAACATACTTAGCATTTGGATATTCCTCAACATACTCCTTGATACGACCACGCTCTACATTCTTGAGTTCCATGATGTAAGCGAGCTTCTTCTCGTCGATACCATCTGGGTCGTAGATATAACCATCTGAGTCTGAACAGGTCATTGGAGTAGCACCAAGCTGGAGGAGTTTCTCCATAGTGTACTGTGCAACGTTACCTGCACCTGATACAAGTACCTTCTTACCCTTGAGGTCAAGACCTTTAGTCTTAAGCATGTTCTGGAGGAAGTAAACATTACCGTAACCTGTAGCCTCAGGACGGATAAGTGAACCGCCAAATTCCTGACCCTTACCGGTAAGGATACCTACGAACTGGTGTGTGAGCTTCTTGTACTGACCAAACATATAGCCAACCTCACGGCCACCAACACCGATATCACCTGCTGGTACGTCCTCGTCTGGACCAATGTGGCGATAGAGTTCATTCATGAAAGCCTGGCAGAAACGCATTACTTCTGCATTTGACTTGCCACGTGGAGAGAAGTCTGAACCACCCTTTGCACCACCCATAGGAAGGGTTGTAAGAGAGTTCTTGAATGTCTGCTCGAAAGCAAGGAATTTCAGGATTGACTGGTTTACTGAAGAGTGGAAACGGATACCACCTTTGTAAGGACCAATAGCGTTGTTGTGCTGAACGCGGTATCCCATGTTGTTCTGTACATTTCCCTTGTCGTCAACCCAAGATACACGGAACATGATCATACGATCTGGAATGCAAAGACGCTCAATAAGATTAGCCTTTTCAAACTCTGGATGTTTGTTGTACTCTTCTTCAATGGTTCCAAGTACCTGGCTTACTGCCTGAATGTATTCAGGCTGGCCTGGAAATTTTTGCTTTAGTTGTTCTACAACTTCTGTTGCTTTCATAATCTTTTCCTTTTATATGGTTGAAAATTTATCTCTATTTAAAAAAATGTGGGAACGGCTTGGTTTCTTCATCATTAATTTTAGTTTCGCTCGTATCCTTTTTTCTTTTAATAATAGTTTTGTGTTGCAAAGTTATATGTTTTTCTTGAAAAAACAAACAATAAGGCACTTTTTTTAATCAAATAGTAGAAAAAAGAAAGTTTTGGGTTGTTTTTGCATGAGAAATGTCTATTTATAATTGTTTTATAACACGTCAACTGCAGTTGATGGAGCAAAATAGCTCTCTGACGGGTTGTCAACTGCAGTTGATGATGCAAAATGATGGTTCGAAATGCTGTCCGCCTAAGCGGACAGCGAGAAATTGGCTTCTGAAACACCGTCCGCCTAGGCGGACGCTGAAAAATAGTCATAGAAAAGACCGTCCGCTTGGACGGACAGCGAAAAAAGTGTTCTGGCACATTGTCCGCCTGGACGGACGGAAAAGCAAAGTATAATTATAAGAAGAAAAAAAAGGTATCTCGTTTTTAGAGATACCCTTTTATATTATTTCTTGAAACCAAAAATTTTCTTGAAGAATTTCTTCACTGCACTTTCCTTCTTAACAGGAGCTGCCGAAGTCTTTGTATTAGG
>JAEEGL013434717.1_pt1 | contig 15180 bp, 10 predicted proteins | sample 9134231 | NCBI WGS metagenome assembly JAEEGL01 (sample SAMN16246548, study PRJNA631951) | gut metagenome | biome: gut microbiome; feature: rumen; material: fiber-attached | host: Bos | place: Iran: Karaj | collected 2018-10 | reverse complement strand
CCGCAGGGTCAGGGGCATGGTCATGTTGAAGGCAAAGGCCAGCAGGAGCGCCGGCACGAGCCCGCCGAACTGCAGGGCCAGGAAGCAGAGGAGGAAGACGGCAAGGGCCGTGGCCTTGAGTCCGAAGCGGTCGCAGACAAGTCCGCCGCAAGCTTTGCCGAGGGCAAAGACGCAGGGAAAGAGCAGAGGCAGCCCCGGACACCGGCCTCCGCCGCCAAAGCCTCGCAGGACGACGCAGGCAAGCAGCACCAGGACGCAGCCCCCAAGCAGGAAGGGCACCAGCCTGCCGCCGGACGTCTTGGCCAGAGCGGCTTCGTCTGATGCAGGTTCGCCTGGCGCAGCTTCGGCAGGGGACATGGGGATCTGCGCCGGCACCCTGCCCATGCCCCAGCAGGCGAAGCCGGCGCAGACTGCGCACAGGGCGAGGAAGACGGCAGGCGCGATCATGCCGGCCAGCCCGAGCGCGAGGCCCACGGCCCCGCTCGAGACGAAGATGCCGGGCTCGCTGTAGGTCGAGGGGTGCCGGCTGAGCACCCAGGCGCCGCCGGCTGCATGGAAGAGGCAGTTGCCGGCGCCCAGCAGCCCTGCCCGGAGGGGCGCGCCGAAGGCGCCGATGCAGCCCAGGGCCAGCAGGCAGACTGAAAGCGCCAGGGCCGGCCTGAAGGCCGGACGCAGGTCCAGGGCGAGCCCAGCCAGCCACTGGAAGCCGAAGGCCGCGGCGTTGTAGAGCCCGAAGACGAAGAGCACCTGGAGCCAGTCGGGCTCGGCCAGTTCGTAGAGGTAGAGCTCGGCTGCGCAGACGCCGTCAACGGCGAAGTGCATGAGGGTGAGGATGGCAAGCATGGCAGGTCGTATGTGCCTTCTGCGATGTAGGCGGCTTAGGCGATGGGGGTGCTCCCGCCTGCGGCGGCCCGCCTCGCGGCAGGGGGACAGGGCGGGAAGGCTTTGAGCTGCGGGAGATTGTAGCCGCGGGCAGGACCGGGTCAAGCCGGAGGCGGCAGGCTTGCCAGGGCGGGCTTGCCCCCAGCCTGGCAGAGGGCCTGGGGCGGGCTTGAAGCGGCTTTGATCCGGCTTCGGATCGGCCTTGCCTCCTCCTTGATAACGCCTTTTCTTTGCCGTAAGGTTCCCGTTCGGGCGCTTTTGCGCGCAGCGCGGGCACCCTGCTCCACCCCTCCTTGACGCAACCCCTTGCGCGCCTTGTCCGCAAGGGCCTCCCTGAGGACAGCCATCCCATGGCCATTCAGCTTCAGTACAAGGACGACAGCCTCGACCTCATCGCCAGGCGCGAAGAGGACGGCCTTGCCGTGCGCAGGGACTTCTTCGACCTCTACGCCGAGGATCTCAAGGAAGCCTCCAAGGCCCTGGCCCTCGCCTTCGCCAACGGCAGCCGCGTCTTCCTCTGCGGCGCCGGCACCTCGCACGCCGTGGCGGAAATTCTCGCCGGCCGCTTCATCAATCCCGAAGCCCCGGACCGCGCGCCCCTGCCTGCCATGCCGCTGTCGGCGGCCCCCCAGGGCATGCCCAGCCCGGAGAACGGCGCCGACGGCGACCGCATCTTCGCCCGCCAGCTGGAGGCCTTCGGCCAGGACGGCGACGTGCTCGTGATCTTCTCCGCGGACGGCCAAAGCCCGCGCCTTGCCGAGGCCGCCCGCACCGCCCGCGAGCAGGGCATGTTCATCCTCGGCATCACGGGCGGAGACGGCGGCATGCTCAGCGCCGAGGATCTGCCCGACGTCGAGCTCAGGGTGCCGAGCATCGAGGAGAGCCTGGTCCAGGAGCTCCACGTCGCCATAGCCTGCCTCATGAGCGAGCTGTGCGACTACTACCTCTACACGAAACCGGAAATCCTCAGGGAGCTGCTCCAGGCTGGAGCCGGCATCCCCGGGGACGAGGACGCCGGCAAGGCCGATGGCGCCGAACCCGCGCAGCCCTCCGCATAGATACTGGAGATACCCATGCCCATGTACGAATTCCGCTGCAACAAATGCGGCGGCACCTTTGAAGAGCTGGTCTTTGCCAGCGACGAAACGGTCTCCTGCCCCCAGTGCGGGAGCCAGGACACCGAAAAGATGCTGAGCAAGTGCGCCCACAAAACCGCCGGCTCCGCCATAGGCGAAGGCTCCTCCTCGCACGGCTCCAGCTGCTCCTGCGCCGGCTGCTCGGGCGGCAACTGCGCCACCTGCGCCCACTAGGCGGCTCCCATGCCAAGACTCGTCATCGCCACCCGCGGAAGCCAGCTTGCCCTCTGGCAGGCCAACCACGTGAAGGACCGCCTCCAGGCGCTGGAGCCGGATCTCGCCGTCGAACTCGCCGTCATCAAGACCCGCGGCGACAAGATACTCGACGTGCCCCTGGCCCAGGTCGGCGGCAAGGGGCTCTTCGTCAAGGAAATCGAGGACGCCCTGCTTGCGGGCACGGCCGACCTTGCCGTGCACAGCATCAAGGACGTGCCCATGGAGCTGCCGGCAGGGCTGGTGCTCGGCTGCGTGCCCAGGCGCGAAGTCTTCACCGACTGCCTCGTCTCCGAGCGCTACGCGGGCCTCAAGGATCTCCCCGCCGGCGCCAGGGTCGGCACCAGCAGCCTCAGGCGCCAGTCCCAGCTGCTCGCCCTGCGGCCCGACCTGCAGATCGAGAGCCTGCGCGGCAACGTGGACACGCGCCTGCGCAAGCTGCGCGAAGGCCTCTTCGACGCCATCCTCCTCGCCTCGGCTGGCCTGGTCCGCCTCGGCCTCGAGGCGCCCTGCGCCGTGGATCTCGACCCGGACGAGTTCGTCCCGGCCGTGGGCCAGGGGGCGCTCGGCATCGAATGCCGGGCTGACGACGCCCAGACCCTCGCCCTGGTCGCCAGACTCGAGGACTGGGAAACCCGCGTCTGCGTGGAAGCCGAACGGGGCTTTCTCGCCGGCCTCGACGGCGGCTGCCAGGTGCCCATCGGCGCCCACGCCCGCCTCGAGGGAGACCAGGTGCTGCTCGACGGCCTCGTTGCCGAAACCGACGGCTCCCAGATCTTCCGCGACCAGATCAAGGGGCCTGCGGCCGACGCCCGGGCGCTCGGCTTCCGGCTTGCCGGCACCGTCAAGCAGATGGGCGCCGGCGCCATCCTCGAGCGCCTCTACAAGGACGGCAAGGTGACGACCCGAAGCTGACCTTGCCCCCTCCCTGCAGATCGTTATCCAGAAGCCGGCAGCCGTTCCGGGGAAGGCCACGCCAGTCCCCGGCTCCGATGCCGGTTTCGCCGTTTCAGAACGCTTCACGCCCCAGCGCGCCGGGCCGGGCCGCAGGCCTGCGCAGTCCGCGCTCCATCCAAAAAGGTAGTACGCCATGGCCACCATACAGCCGCTCCCCTCTTCCAGACTGCACGCCACCTACGACCCGGCCCTCGTGCCGGCCGACGACAGCGACGGCATCCGCCCCGCGCCTGCGGAAGGCCGCACGCCCTTCCAGGACAGGGCCATGAAGGCCTTGGATCTGGCCGTCAACATCCAGGTCAGCGGCTTCAACGTCTACCTTGCGGGCGACACCCAGCTCGGGCGCATGCACCTCCTGCGCCAGTACCTCCAGCCCCTGGCTAAGAAGTCGGCCACGCCCCCGGATCTCGTCTACGTCTACAACTTCCAGGACCCCGACTGCCCCGTGCTCGTGCCCTTCCCCTCTGGCCAGGGCTCGAAGTTCCGCAAGGCCATGGAGGACTGCGTCGAGGAGATCGGCGCCACCCTGGAGCGCCGCGTGGGCGGCCAGCGCTTCATCAAGCAGCGCGAGAAGCTGCTCGAAGCCTACCAGAACGAGCGCACCCAGCTGCTCCACCGCATGAACAGCGTGGCCGAGCACAAGGGCTTCAACATCGACGTGGACGACGCCGGCAGCATCACCCTCTATCCCCTGGTCAAGGGCCGGCGCGTCTCTGAAGACGAATTCGAAGGCCTCGACGCCAGCCTGCGCCTTGCCCTCAAGCACCGCTCCGAAGCCGTGGCCCAGCACATGTCCGGCCTCGTGCACGAGCTGGCCAAGATGGAGGAAGGCTACGCCGGCAAGGAGAAGGACCTCGAGCGCGGCATCATGGCCGCCGTGCTCGACGCCGTGCTCGAGCCCGTTGCCAAGCGCAGCCTCAAGGCCTGCCAGGCGCCTGCGCTCGAAACCTACTTCAAGGATCTGCGCGAAGACCTCCTGAAGAACACCGACGCCTTCCTGAACAAGGGGGGCGATCTTCCCGCGCCCCAGGATCCCAGAACCGCAGGCCAGCCCCAGATGGCGCCGGACAGGCCCGACGTCAGGGCGCGGTGCCGCGTGAACCTCTTCGTGGACAACCAGGGCCTCAAGGGCGCCCCCATCGTCGTGGAGGATCACCCGACGCCGGCCAACCTGCTCGGCTGCATCGAGCGCGAGTCCGAGCTCGGCGCCCTGGTCACGGACTTCACGCTCGTCAAGGCCGGCAGCCTCCACCGCGCCAACGGCGGCTTCCTCGTGCTCCACATGGACGACCTCCTGCATCACCCGGCCGCCTGGGAAGGCCTGCTGCGCGCCCTCAAGGCCGGCGTCTCCAGGCTCGAGGACAACCAGGACCTGCCGGACGCGGCCGTGCGCACCAAGGGCCTCAAGCCCGCCCCTGTCAAGCTTGAGCTCAAGGTCGTGCTCATCGGCGACGAATACATCTACGAAGGCCTGCTCGACTCCGACGAGCGCTTTGCCAAGCTTTTCCGCATCAAAGCCGAGATGGCCGACCGCATGCCGAGAAGCGCCGCCGGCGTGCGCTACTACCTTGGCACCATACGCCGCATCGTGGACCTCGAGGGGCTGCCGCCCTTCGACAGGACGGCCATGGCCTGGCTGGTGGACCTCGGCTCCCACCTCTGCGACGACCAGAAGCGCCTCTCGCTCAAGTTTCCCATCCTGCGCGAGCACATGATCGAGGCGGCCGCCCTGGCCAAGATGCAGGGCCTGGCCAAGGTCACGGGCGCCGTGCTCGAGGAGTCCTACGCCCAGCGCGACTACCGCTCGAGCCTGGTCGAAGAGCTCTACATGGAGGAGTACGACCGCGACACCATCAAGGTGGAGACCCAAGGGCAGGCCATAGGCCAGGTCAACGGCCTGGCCGTGACCACCTACGGCACCTTCGAGTTCGGCCTGCCGCACCGCATCTCCTGCACCGTGGGCGTGGGCCACGACGGCATCATCGACCTCGAGCGCGAGTCGGATCTGGGCGGCCCCATCCACACCAAGGCCATGATGATACTCGTGAGCTACCTCACCGGCATGTTCGCGAGCAAAAAGCCGCTCATGCTCTCGGCCTCGCTCTTCTTCGAGCAGAGCTACGCCGGCATCGAGGGCGACTCCGCCTCGGGCGCCGAGCTGGCCGCCCTGCTCTCGGCCCTGGCCGAAGTGCCCGTCAGGCTCGATCTCGCCTTTACGGGCGCGGTCTCCCATTCCGGCCAGATCATGGCCGTGGGCGGCGTCACCCAGAAGATCGAAGGATTCTTCAAGGTCTGCCAGCGCCAGCGCCTCACCGGCACCCAGGGGGTCATCATCCCCTACGACAACATCGACCAGCTCATGCTCTCCCCCACGGTGCTCAAGGCCGTGGACGAGGGGCAGTTCGCCATCTATCCCGTGCGCCGCATCGAGGACGCCCTGCAGCTTTTGACCGGCATGCAGGCCGGGCGCCGGCGCCGCAACGGCTCTTTCACCAAGGGCACGCTCTACGACCTCGTGGATCGCCGCCTCGAACGCCTCGGCGAGTACGGCCAGAACGCCTTCCGCCGCCAGCGCAAGCCCTAAGCCCCTGCCCGGCAAGTCCGGCACGCCAGGAAACCAGGGAAGCCAGGAAATCAGGGAACCAGAATAATCAGGAGCTCCCGCCATGAAAGCTGAAATCGTCTCCATCGGCACCGAGCTGCTCCTCGGGCACGCCGTCAACACCGACGCCGCCTTCCTCGCCAGAGAGCTTGCCCAGCTTGGCATCGACCTCGAGCACGTGGCCACCGTGGGCGACAACCCCGGCCGCCTGAAGGCCTGCCTGCTTGAGGCCCTCTCCCGCAGCGACCTCGTGATCAGCTCTGGCGGCCTTGGCCCCACGCTGGATGATCTCACCAAGAAGACGGCCGCCGAGGTCCTGGGCGTGGATCTTGCCCTGGACGAGGGCTCGCTTGCCGACTTGAAGGAATACTTCAAGGGCCACCACATGGGAGAGAACCAGCTGCTCCAGGCCTGGCTTCCCAAGGGCTCTACGCCCCTGAAGAACACGGTCGGCACGGCGCCTGGCTGCCTTGCCGAGACCGCTTCGGGCAAGCTGCTCGCCCTCCTGCCAGGCCCGCCGAGGGAGCTCGAGCCCATGTTCCGGGACCAGCTGGCTCCCCTGCTGGCCAGGCGGACGGGATGCGCCATCGTCTCCCACATGGTGCGCACCTTCAACCAGAGCGAGGGCGACGCGGCCCTGAAGCTGGGCGCTCTCTGCAGCCAGGCCAATCCCTCGGTGGCCACCTACATCGACGAGCTCAACCAGACCTACGTGCGCGTCACCGCCAAGGCCGAAAGCCGCGAGGCTGCCGAAGCCCTGGCAGCCCCCGTCGTCGAGCAGGTCAAGGACGTGCTTGGCGACGTGGTCTGGGGCGTGGACGGCGACTCCCTCGAGCAGACGGTGGTCAGGCTGCTTGCCGCGCGCGGCGAGGAGGTCGCCACCGCCGAGTCCTGCACCGGCGGCCTCGTGGCCAAGCGCCTCACCGACTGCGCCGGCTCCTCGGAGGTCTTCCGGACGGGCCTTGTCACCTATGCCAACGAAGCCAAGACGCGCCTGCTGGGCGTGCCCGAGGATCTTCTGGCCAGGGTCGGCGCCGTGAGCGAGGAGGTGGCCCGCACCATGGCCGAAGAGGCACGCAAGCGCGCCGGAGCCGCGTACGGCATCGGCATCACGGGCATTGCCGGCCCCGGCGGAGGCACGCCCCAGAAGCCAGTGGGCCTGGTCTGGATAGCCCTGGCCTGTCCGGAGGAGACCTACGTGCGCAAGCTTCCGCCCTTCGGTGGAAGGTATCCCGGCCGCGACGCCCTGCGCCAGCGCTCTGCCGGCATGGCCCTCGACATGCTCAGGCGCAGGCTCCAGGGCCGGCCCGTCGTCGCCTAAATCTGTCTCAGGCCGCCTCCCTCTGCCCCCCAGATCAAGCCCCCTGCCCTGACAAGGAGCACCCATGCCTGCACGATGCGTCCTTTCTGCCGCCCTGCTTTCGGCGGCTGTCCTGCTTGCCCAGCCGGCCTTGGCCAACGCGCCCGCACCTGCGCCCATGACTGAGCAGGAGGCCCGCACGCTCTTGAAACGGGCTCTCGACGCGGCCAAGGCGACGGGCCAGGAGAACTACGCCCGGCTCACCTTCAAGGTGCTTGACCAGGCTGCCATCCAGCTTGCCGGCTTCTCGAAGCGCGCCGTCTTGAAAAGCGACAGGCCTGAGCTCTTCAAGAACGAAGGCGCGCTCTGCACGGCCAAGGTGCGCACCGACGACGCCAGAAGGATGACTATGAAGTGGTTCGGGCTCCCCGCGCCGCTTGCCTCCGAGGGCGAGTGGATCTGCGCCGCGCACCAGGCGGGCGAGCCTGCGGGGAGCGGCATCATGATCACCAAGGTCACCCGCATGGAGCGCCGGGGCAGGTGCATGGCCCTTGCCTGCGACCTCGAGATGCCGGAATGCGGCGAAGTCCGCAGCGGGCTCGAGGTACTGGCCTGCCGCAGCAGGACTTCGCCCTTTGGCTGGGTCTTCGAGTCCATAGGCCTGAAGCTCGACGACTAGGCAGCGAAGACAGGGAGGAGGCATATGCCCGGCTGGGTCTGGGTTCTTATTCTTTCCTCGCTCGTGGCGAGCTACCCCACCTTTTTTCTTATCGTCGCCTGCATTGTGGCCTGCATCGTCTGGCCGGAATTCCGGTTCGCTGCGGGTGTCGCCGTTCTCTTCGCGCTTGTCCAGATCATCATCGAGGGCAAAGAGCAGAAGGCCCGCCTGCAGGCGACGACGCCCCTCGACATCGACACAGCAAAGACAGCTCCGCTGCTGGTGCAAAAGGCGCTGGAGGCGCTGGTCCTGCTGCGTGCCGGCGGCTATCCCAAGATCACCCCTGCCCTCATTGAATCCCTTGCCGAAAACGCGGCCGCGTGGTCTCCCCGGGCCCTGCGCAGGGAAACCAGCCATCCGGACGTCTTCAAGGGCATTGCATCAGAGTACAACGCCAAGATCTCCCTCGATGGCGCCCGCCAGGCGGTGCTGGAGCTCTTTGGCCGCCGCGCGGAGCTGAAAAGCCTCTCCAGACACGCGAACCTCTTCCACGAGCAGGCTGGCGGACGAACCACAGTCTGGCTGCTGGGCAGAACGCCAGATCTGGCAGATCCTCCCAGCTTTATGCTGCCGGCACTCAAGGCCACCTACGGAGGTATCATTGAAAAGACGCCTCAGCATGTCGCACTGAAAGGCTCTGTGCCGCATCCCTGGCTCAAGGACAGAAAGCCTGCGCTGCTGACGCTTTCCGCCACGCCCGACAAGGACTCTCCCTTCGGCTGGGCGATCACTTCCATACGGCTTGAAGCCGATTTCTGGCCACCCAGGCCCTCGGCGTCCGAGGCGGATATGACACCGGAAAAGGCTCTTCGCCTGCTGGAACAGGCCCTGCAGACGGCCGTCGAGACAGGGCTCGCCAACTACCGGACACTCGACGGCAACGTCCTTGACCAGGCAGCCATGCACTCTCCTGCCTGGTCATCCTATGCCCTGCGACGGGAAGAGCACGCCGCCTTCATCTTCGAGGGCGTGCCGGCGACCTTTGACGCCAAGATTTCCGCTGAGGACGCCAGGCGCGCCGTGCGCGAGCGCCTGGGACGCCAGCCGCCTCTGACCTGCCCTGAAAAGCTGGGACCCGTGCAGGTGGAGGGAGAAGGGCCGCAAAGAAAAATTTGGATTCTCGGCAAGACGGCATCGCCGCGCACTGTCCGCTGCCAGATCGAGCTCTTGCGCCTCGAGCCGGAGGACAAGACCGTCTTCCTCGAAGGCCGGCTGGCTGGCAGGGCTCAGCAGGCAGCGGACAGCGGGCTCATCCGGATCAGCGTGTCCAGGGACAGCGACTCACCCTTCGGCTATGTCTTCGACTCCCTCTGGATTAGGATGCCGGAGGGCTTCGTCGAAACCGAGGCCACGTCCGCCATGCCGCAGCCGGCGTCCGCGCCCGCCTGCCCAATGCCTGCCAGCCAGCAGGCAAGCGCCGGCGCCAGTCCCGAACAGACGGCTCCCGCTTCCCTTTCCGCCGACAAGATAGTCGCCAAGCTTGTCGCGCTCTTCACGGCAAAGATATCCCAGATGCCGCAGGACGCTTCCGGCAGAGACGCCCAGGCCGACGCGTCTGCCTTTGCCGCGCGCATCCCCCGGCGCTTCATCGACCGCGCGGCCTGCGGGAAGGCCACGCAGGAGGAGTACGGGCGCCTTGTCGATGCCATCCTTGCCGAGATGGGCGCAACGCCTGCCAAAGCCGCTTCTGAAGCGGAAGCCAGGACCGGCAGGGAAACCCACCCCCTGCGGACGCCCCAGGCCAGGACAAGCCAAAAGCCAAAGCCCCCCAAGGCGACGAAGGGGGCCAAGGAAGGCAGGATGCCGCTCCGCAGACCACGCAGCGAAGACGACGTGTGCGACATCCTCTTCGACATCTTTGAAGCGAAGACGGCAAAGCCCCTCAAAGACGCCTCGGGGCAGATCGTTGGCAAGGACTGCGGGGGCGATGCCGTCGCCTTCATCGACCGGGTGCCACAGGAGTTCATCGACCACGCCCTGCGCTGGGAGACGCCCCTGGAGGAATACGAAGCGTTCGTCGAGCGGATCATTGCTGAGATGTATCCCAAGGACATCGGCGAAGCGAAGCCAGCCCGGCACCTTGCTCCGCTGGGAGAGGAGCCTCCGGCCTGGGAGGAGGCAAGCCCAGCCTCAGCTCCAGTCAAGGAGTGGCAGTCCCGGCATGCCTCGCCAGCGCCTGCCAAGGCAAAGAGGCGCAGTCCCGAAGCCGGCGCTCCGCACCTGCTGGGAGGCCTGCCCCGCAAGCTGATTCAGCGTCTGCTCGATCAGGCTCTGAACGCGGCCCTGGCGACTGGCTTCACGCACTTCGACAGCCTGACGGACGACATGCTCGACCAGACAGCCCTTGGCTCGCCTTCCTGGTCGAGCCTCGCGGAGCGTCGAAGCGCCCTCTTCCCAGTGCGCTTTGCCGGCGTGCCGGATGAGTACGATGCCCGGATCAGCGTGGAAGACGCCCGCAGGGCAGCCTGCGACTGCTTCGGGCGGGCGGCACCCCTGCACGATCTTCCAGAGGACAGCCGGGTGATGCGGACGCAGAACGGAACCGGGACTTGCTGCCGGACCTGCGCCATCTGGTTACTCGGACAGTGGCGGGGATGGGGCGGCCACGGCCTGCGCGTCAGGACAAGAACGGTGGAAGCCCTCGGCAAGATGACGGCCATGGCCGGCGAAGTGCTGGACGGGAAGGGGCAGAAGCTGGGAGAACTCCGCGCGCTTGTCCGCCCTGATGCAGCTTCGCCTTTTGGCTTCGTGATTGAATCCCTGCATCTTGATCAGCCTGCCAGCCAGCCTGCCTCGACGCTCTCCTGAAGCAGGCGGCCGGCGCTTCCTGCGAGACTGTCTGCGCCAGCAACAAGCCAAACCAAAGCTGATCGGCATGGACAGATCTCCATAATAAAAAATTTTTACTTAGTAATTTTTTTCGTTAACACCCTTTTTTCCCTTGTGACACTGTGCCGCTGTCGCAGGGGAGCCAAGCCTTTCCCCGAAGCCTCAGGCCTGCCTTCCTCCTCCTGCCCCACCAGCCGGCCAGTGGCTTCGCCCCAAGGAGCCTGTTGAAGCCTTTTCCGCTCTTGCTCTTGACAGGGGAGGTGGCGCGCTTATCTTGCAGTCCATCTTTGCCAGCTACCTATGCCCGCCTCGCCCACGCTGTTCCGAGCAATCCAGGACGCGCTCTGCTCCCGAGTCGCCTTCTGAGCCGATGCTGGGATATGTCGCCTCTATCTTCTTACATGAAAATTTTATAAAAAACTATCTACAAGTTAATAGCTTTAAATTATAACCCCGGAGCCTGCATGCCCACTCCTGTTGCCACCGCCCCCATTTCGAAGACCCTTTCCAGCCTTTTCGCCTCCCTGCTGATGGCCGCTCTGCGTGTCTGGCCCAGAGTTGCGGCCTCGGCCAGCACTCCGCTTACGATCACCGAGGCCCTCGCGCTTGAGGAGCAGTTCCGCACGTCGTCCAAGCGCTCCGCCTGGGCAAAAGTCCAGACGCGCTTGCCAAGAGCCCGCCCCTGCGCGGCCGCGCAGGCTGTTTCCTCTTCCTGGCCGGCCTGGACGGCGAGACGAGCGCCAACTACCGACGCAAGGCAAGGCAGGGCGCTGCACGCTTCCTTGATCCCGCATCGGCCCTTGCCATGGGCCTCTGCCTGCTCGTCGCCGAGTCGAGGAGCGACCGGGGCCTGCTTGCCTGGCTCGCCCGCGGACAAAAACGCCAAGCTTCTGGACTATGCCGGCTTCCATGCTGTCGTCGCTGGCGACAAGGGTTGGCGGCAAGGATGCTCTCCCGCCAGGCGGGCGAGCGCAGGCTCAGCCTAGAGGACGTGCTGGCGGGCAGGCTCCCCGCTCCTGAGGGCGGCGAAGAAGGCGGACTGGCATCCCCGGTCGAAGCCGCGTCCCTGAAGAATCTGCGCCTGCTGATTGACAAGGTCCGATCCAAACAGAAGGCCTACAGGCTGGCATGGCCTTCGCCGTCGCGTCCGTCATGGCGACAGCGAAGGCTCCTGCGGTACAGGCCAAGGCTCCCAAGACTGAGACGCTCACGTCTGAGAATGCATCCACGACCATGGCCGACGAGGATACCGGTCCGGCGGATGACGTCCTTCCCCTCTCGGACGGGGGAACGGTGTTCTCCGAGAACGCGCAGGCTGGGGAGGATATCGTGCCAGAGGCCGGGGAAGACATCGGTCCCGAGGGGGCGGGCACCACTACACTGTATCCCTCATGGAGACGGCAGGAAAAGAGGCATTCCTCTATCTGGGAAATCTGCGGAGCACGCTACCAAGTTCCCGGGCCCACCATCCAGCTCAGCAGCTCAGCAGCTCAGCAGCCCAGCTAGCCCTTTGCGTTAGCAACTAGCTCACGCTAGAAGAGAAAAACAGGAGATTGTAGCCATGCCTGCCAACATGGAAAACAAGCATTTCCACGCAGAAGTCTCCTTTGGGCAAAGTCTCGAAGGCCTGATCAAAAGCTCTGCCAACTACAAGGAGGCCAGAAGCCAGCTCGACGACATGAAGCGGTTCTGGAAGGAACCTCCCAGAGACAAAGTCTGCGTCCTGTACGGTCTTCGCCGCACTGGGAAGACAACTCTGCTGCTGCAGATGGCAGAGGAGCTCCGTCACAAAGATGCAAAGGACGGCTCCAATGAGTTTGCACGGACAGCCTATGTGCTCTGCAAGCCCAGAATGACGCTCGAAGACGTACGCGAAGACTTCAAGGCGCTGAAGCAATGCGGTTTCAAGACTGTGCTGTTCGACGAGGCAACGCTTCCCAGGGGATTCATCCAAGACGCGGCGTTTCTAGCGGTTATCTATGCTCGGATCGGCATGCGGATCTCCATGGCTGGCACGGACTCCCTCAAGTTCCTCACCGCTTCGAAGCAGAGCCTGTACGACCGTTGCGAGATGCTCCACACATCGCACATTCCGTACCGCGAGTGGAGCAGGATCACCGGACTGCACGGACCAGATTCCGTTGACGTCTATGCCGACTACGGAGGAACGGTCGTCCTGTACGGCGGAGCCGGTCGCATGGAGTTTGGGCCGGGAGGACCTGAAGGAAAAGAAAGTCACGGAACACCTCGACGAAGCAGTCGTCAAAAACATCGAACGCACATTGGACGAGCTCGGCTCGGATTCTCCTCTGACCGGCCTGCAGGATCTCCAAAAAGCCGGCGGTCTGAAGGATAAGATCAACCGGGCCGTGCAGGACCCGAGTTCCCTCATCAACCGCACCATCGCTTCAAGCCTCAAAAGCGGGGTATCCAGGTGCTTGTCCATCCGCACAGCCACACTCCCGCCACGCTCCCGAGAGGACTGCCATCCGATGAAGCTGGAAGACTGCCCGGGCCAACATGCCAAACGTGCTTTTCATGAGTTTTTTCACAAAAATGGAACTCTCCCTGCGACCATATAAAAATTGAATAAAAATAACTTACTAGGCAGTCGGCACATCGTTCTCTTCCCGATCTTGCACCATGCAAACCTCAATCGGCGTCCTTAGAACAGGCACGATCATTGACCCTGAAAGTTGGATTTTAGGCACTAAGCTCCCACCTCAGTCTCAGCTCCTTCCTCGGTCTTGGCCTTCTCTTCGGTCTTAGCCCTAAGCTTTTCGATGAACAGCCTGTCGAGAGCCGTCATCTCTCCCGTCCACGACTTCAGCTTCCCACCTCGCCTTACTTGTACTGTCTGATAAGAATCAAAATGAAGGAGAATGCGGTATAATGACGTGCTATTTATCCACTTAAGTAGCGCTTTTTCTTTATCAATATTTGATTTTAAATCATGTTTAGGATCCCCATTTTTATTTCCAAGTGTTTCTTTCATCCATTGTATTTTTTTATATAACCATGAATAATAGCAAATAGATATGAATTGTACATACGCACACCCTTTGTATGTTTCCATTGTCCATACTCTAGGCTTATCCCCATCTGTCTTGTCTTTTTCTATTTTATATGAATCTTCAATTTTTTCACGCCTTCTGTAATATTCAAGAGCTTCTTTTGTATCTTTTTTATGGTTTGATATTACCACAAAAATACCCTTTCTTTTTTTGGCTTTATTATATTCATCATTTCTAATATTTGCTACGACACCACTTCTTGTGCTTTTGACTTCAAAATATTTATCACGCAATTCTTCTTGCATTTTTGTTAGCTCTATACCTGCTTCTATACATTCTTTTAATTCAAATATAGTATTTTTAAATTTTTCAGAATATTTGTAGTGACGAGTTTCAGATAAATATACATGAACATATACACGGCGCTTCATGATTTCTAAGTCGCCTTTATGCTTTTCTCCCCTGTTGTATTTTCTAGTCCATTCAAAATTATGCCATACAGTCTTTGTTATGCCATGAATATCAAGATTGTCATAAGCTGTTTTTATTATGCAGTTTGCATCATATAAATCAGATACAACTTCATCTATAACTTCTTTAATCCATAAAATATGATTTGATATTCTTGCTAAATAATCTATATTATTTTTTACATATATAGTCAAATTTTCTTGCGTTATAAAGCCAGCATCTGTAACTAGCATGTATTTTTTTAATCTAATGACGTCGATCTTTGTTAAAGCATTTGATATGCATATATTGTCTGGAATGTTTCCAAGCTGAAGATAAAATGCGATTGGTCTGTTCTGTTTTAATGAATAGAGTGTGAGAATTTTATATATAGGAAGTCCATCGTTATCTTTGTAATATCCATATCTAACATCTTCGTTTTTTTCAGAATAAGTTGATATTGTTGTTGAATCGTAAAAAACGCCATCCTGTCTCTCGCTGTAATGATTAAGAGCAATGAAAAGCTTCTGATGCGCAGTCTCGTTGTCTCCTAAAGACGTGAATAAATCATGGTATATATCTTCCGTTATGCCAGGCTTGTACGGCAGTTCATGACGCATCTGCCATTCGACTATTGCCGGCAGTGAATGGCCGTCAGTGGCAACCAGGTAGCGTGCCAGGGATATGCACTTCAATGCATCGCCTTCATCCAGGGCTAGCTTCACTGCCTCGTCCGTTCCCGATTCCGTGCCGGCAATGTCAAGTATGGCAAGCGCCCCGGTGCGCCTGCAGGAAGCCGACACCTCGTCGAGGTCGGGCACAGCCATGCCGGGGCCGCCAGCCTTTCCGGCGGCATTCAGGCGCTTTGCGGCCGGCGTCCTTCTCGGACGCGTAGACACCGGCTCCGCTTCACCCTTGGGGATCTTGTAGAGCAGGCGCTCGTGGAGAACCACGTTGTACTTCTTGCCGGGGTCGTACCTGGTTTCGCGTTCAAAAACGTATATGTCCCCGTTTTTCTGCACTTTCTTGTACGTGTACTTGAGAATCTTGCCTGAGGGAGCCCTGCTCATCGCGCCTCT
>JAEEGL010311208.1_pt1 | contig 15180 bp, 12 predicted proteins | sample 9134231 | NCBI WGS metagenome assembly JAEEGL01 (sample SAMN16246548, study PRJNA631951) | gut metagenome | biome: gut microbiome; feature: rumen; material: fiber-attached | host: Bos | place: Iran: Karaj | collected 2018-10 | reverse complement strand
ATGTCCGGTAATACAACTGAAGAAAAGACACGTCTTTTAGAGAATTGGGAGTATTAAACCAATAAATACCCGAAACGGAGGAAGGCTCTGCTTTCCTCCGTTTCTTATATTTTCTGATAAGAAACAGAATAAATATGATGGAGCATAATTATGGATAAACTGATTGTTAAAAATCTTTCAAAAGCTTTTGGATTGAATGGCGTTCTTCGGGACGTCAGTTTTACTGTTAAGGAAGGAGAGTTTTTGTCTATTCTTGGCCCATCCGGCTGCGGAAAGACTACGATTTTACGTATTCTGATCGGTCTTGAGTCTGCTGACAGCGGAGAAATATGGAAAGACGGCGTGAATATTACGGACATTCCTTCTGCACAGAGAAAGATGGGTATTGTTTTTCAGAATTATGCATTATTTGAAAATATGTCTGTGCTTCGCAATGTGGAATATGCATTGCTGAAGAGTTCCGGAACAAAGGGTACTTATACCAAAGAAAGCGCAAAAGAAAAAGCAAAAGAGATGCTGGAGCTGGTCGGTTTAAGCGAACATCTTGAAAAGAAACCCAGACAGCTTTCCGGCGGACAGCAGCAGAGAGTTGCGATTGCCAGAACACTTGCTTTGAATCCGGATATCATTCTTTTTGATGAGCCGATGTCGGCACTGGATGTTGATACAAGGTTAAGTCTGCGTTCGGAATTAAAGGAACTTCAGAAGCATTTTGGTACAACAATGATATATATCACTCATGACCAGGAAGAAGCATTTGCCATGTCGGATCGTATCATGGTCATGGATGACGGCGTGATTCATCAACTTGATACACCTCACAACATCATTGATCATCCCGCTGATGATTACGTGAAACGTTTTGTTATCAAAAACATCAATATCAAGATCAGCAGTCTGATCCAGTTTGCCAGAAAAGAGGAGAAATAAGGAATGAACAGAAAGAAATGGACTATGTCTGGTTCACTGAAGATCCTTCTATGTATCTTCTGGCTCTTTGCGATCATACTTCCGCTTTTCCGCATGCTGTCTACGATGGCGAGCGTGGATGTGAAAGCAGTGATTCTTGCTAAAAAGTTTTCCAAAGCTCTCAGGCAGTCTCTGATCGTATCTTCCACGGCAACATTGATTTCGGTTGCTCTGGCAGGTTTGCTTTCCTGGGCTGTAGCCAGGACCAACGTCAGACATAAAACGATTCTGAATACATTGATTACCGTTCCTATGTTGATTCCTTCCATCTCTCACGGAATGGGTCTGATCATCATTCTTGGAACCAACGGATGGCTATCCAAATTATTGGGCCTGACAGGCGGTATTTACGGTTTCTGGGGGATCGTTCTTGGTTCTGTAATGTATTCTTTCCCAGTCGCCTATCTGATGCTTTATGATGTACTGACTTATGAAGACGGCACTCCGTATGAAGCTGCTGAAGTGATAGGCTTAAAAACATGGGATAAGTTTTTTGCGATCACTTTTCCTTATCTTCGGAAACCGCTGATCTCTGTTGTGTTTGCAACATTTACAATGATTATTACCGATTACGGAGTTCCGCTGATGATCGGAGGGAAATACATGACATTGCCTGTCATGATGTATCAGGATGTCATCGGCATGCTGGATTTCGGCAAGGGATCGGTGATCGGTATGATTCTTCTGATTCCTGCTCTGATTGCCTGTGTTTTGGATATGGCAAACAGAGATAAAGGAAACGCCGCATTTGTTGGAAAGCCTTACGGAATCAAACAAAACAGCAGAAGGGATCAGATCGCAAAAACTATTGTTGTTTTTGTTGTAATACTGGTCTTTCTTCCTATTGTTTCTTTCTCCGTGCTGTCTTTCATGCGGAAATATCCGATTGACATGTCTTTTTCATTCTCGAATGCGATCCAGGCTGTCAATATGGGAGCATTAAGATACCTGAAGAATTCTTTGATTATAGCAATCGTAGTTTCTTTTTTGGGATCAGCTTTAGCTGTGTTCAATGCCTACATGACGGCAAGAAACAGGACAAAACTCAGTTACATTCTTCATCTGATGTCGATCACATCTTTGGCGATCCCGGGCATCGTTTTAGGTCTTTCTTATGTGATGTTTTTCAAATCCACTCCGATATACGGAACATTTGCGATGCTGTTTCTGGTGAACTCAATGCATTTCTTTGCATCTCCTTATCTGATGGCATATAACACATTCGGAAAAATCAATGAGAATCTGGAAGATGTCGGTGCCACAATGGGTATCAACCGTTGGTGGATCATAAAGGATATATTGCTTCCGCAGTCAACAGGAACAATATTGGAAATGATGAGTTATTTCTTTGTTAACAGTATGATGACGATTTCAGCTGTGTCTTTTCTGGCAAACGTCAGCAATAAACCGATTGCATTGATGATTACTCAGTTTGAAGGGCAGATGCAGCTGGAGTGTGCTGCGTTTGTCAGTTTAATCATTTTACTGGTTAATGTCGTTATGAAATATGCAATCTATGTCGCAAAAAGAAGAATTGCTTCCCTGCCTTTTCTGGTTTCAGAATAAAAAACGTCAGTCAGAGAATGAATGATCTTTAGATTCAGGATGTAAATAACTCTTTTCCAAATCCAGCGAACTTTACTATACCTCTGGATATGTCCAGATAGGTTCTAGATTTTCCATTAATATTTTTCAAAGAATGAGTTAGACGGTTTGTTGCCGTCATAAATGTTTTCTAAAAGGACTGAGTATCTTTTTTCTAATAGGGATTCACTTTTTTGATAATCAATGTATCGAAAAGTACATCAATTTATCAGCATATCTTTCCACTGTTTCATAGACTACGATATCAGGATCCTGTTCAAACAGGTCCTCATATGAATATGTATTGATATGTTGCAGACAGCTGTTATTGAACTGACTGCCGATATATGGCGCCAATGCTGTAGAAAAAGAATCCCTTATAACATAGATCTTACGCGGATCCGCATTGACAGCTTTGTATATGATGGCTTCTTCCCAGTTATAATTGATGGTTTCCATGCGATGGGTATCATATCCTTTAACAGAATACTGAAAATCTGTTTTTTCAAGTTGTTTTGTAAGGTTCAACATGGAAGCCAGATCTCCTGAAACGTATCCCTCAGTCAAGATCTGAATGCCGTCATCACTGATCAACGGCATATCGATTCCTAATTCAGACATCAGTTCTCTGGCACCTATATATGCACCTACATTATTCCAATGGGTATCCGTTTTGTACCAGATATTGACATCTGTCTCATTTTTGGCTTTTAACAATTCCTCATATGGATAAATGATTCTTAAACTGGTATTTGTTTTGAGATAATCATAAATCTGCAACGCTGCGTAATTATCGGCAGGTTCACCATATCTGTCAGGCATATATTCACAATATTTCTATGTAAAAACATTTTTTAAATTATTCCATAAGAGGACGAATTAAGTATTTGGAGTTTTTATATATGCCTGTATCTGTGGTTTATTTCAGAAAAAGGACGTGATATATCTCTGTTTTTTGATAATCGATCCAGGCTGTCTTATCATTCGGTATTCATTGATGATAAAATACATTAGTAGAATATATGTCAAAAACAAAAAAGACTGTTCTGATATCGATTGTTTCTGCAGTAAAGATAGTTTTAAACAGCATCATTACCCTGTTTCTGGGCAGACTGGTTTTAGAATATCTCGGTTCGGACTATAACGGTGTCAATACCACGATCAATCAGATCATATCAATCCTGACAATTCTTGAAGGAGATTTTTCGACCGCTTCTCTTACTGCGCTTTTCAAGCCGGTTAAAGAAAAAGATGTCGATCAGATTAACGGAATTCTGACCTATTCCAGCCGTTCTTTCAGAAAGATCTCTTTGTTCATGTCTCTGGCAGCATCTGCTCTGATCCTGTTTTATGTTCCGACAATAAAGACAGGCCTGGACAGGATGACCCTGTACTGTCTGTTTGCGATTTCCGTTGCCTCCTCTGTAGTCAACATATGTGTTACAAATAAATACTCATTGCTGATCAAAGCGGAACAGAACGAGTATATAACGCTGACGATCGAGCTGTTCATCTCAACCCTGTGCAAGCTATGTTCGATCCCGGTTCTGATCAGAACACGCGATGTCATCATATACAGGTTATTCACTTTGCTGGAAACGGTTCTGATCAGTACGGCGATCGCACTGTATTCACATCATAAATATCGTTTTGCCGATTATCATTGTGAAAAGCCGGTTAAAGTAAATGGAACAAAGGATCTGTTTGTCACCAAGATCGTCTCGGCAATCTATTCCAGTTCAACAGTTCTCTTTCTATCTTCTTTTTCCGGAACAATTTATACAAGCGTATATAATGTCTTCAATTCCATCATTTTTATGGTGAAGCAGGCGATCTATGTCGTGGTAAATGCACCGGTGAATGCTTTCGGTTCTCTGTTTTCCGAAAGAGAAAGAAAAGAAGTATATGATGTTTTCGTACAGTATGAATTTATCATTATCGTGATTTCTTTCCTGATATTGTCGACTGCGGCTGCTGTTTCTCAGCCTTTTGTACTGGTTTATACGAAAGATATCACGGATGTCAATTACAACAATCTGTTTTTACCGGTCGTTCTGGCACTGATCGCTCTCACGGAACTGATTCATATCCCGAGCGGTATCTGCATCAATCTGACCAGAAACTTCTCTGTAGCCAGAAAGATCCAGACCGTGACATGTGTCTGTCTGATCGCTTTTAATCTGATCGGCACACTTATTTTCGGTTTTTATGGGATCCTGATCGGAACTCTGCTGACGAATATCATTCTGGCTTCCATGGAGATCATTTTCACCAGGAGAAGGATTTTCGAAATCGATTTTTCATTCTTTTTCAGGCATATCTGTTCAAATATGGTCCTGGTCGTGTCTTCGGTGTGTGAATATCTCCTGTTTCATCATATGATACATGATTATCTGAGTTTCTTTGCAGTCGGCACTTTGTGTTTTATGTTGAATTCTCTCGTTTCTTTTGCAGCGAATTATCTTTTCAATAAAGATATGGTCATAAAGACCTATGAACGCTTTGGAAGCAGCCTGATCAGCAAAATAAGGAAGAAACTGTCAAAAACATCTGAGGTATGATATGACTTTTGTTTTTTCAATCGGCTATTATTTCGACAGGTTTGATGCCAATTTCATCATTGCTACCAATATCGCAAAACAACTGAAAAAACTCGGCAATGAGTGCTTTTTGCTGGCATACAGTTTTCATGCTGACAAAGAGGAGAAACGTGTGTTCAACGACATGGAAGTTACGATCCTTCCGATCAATCCGGAAAACGCCAAGTATAAGAAGGAATATAGCGAGGCAAATAAAGATAAACTTTCTTATTCCCTGTCGCATCCTTTGAAGACTCTTCACTATGTTGCACGGAAAACAGAGGATTATAAAGAGATTCATCGGTATATAGACAAGCTTGTTTCAAAGAGTGAGGATTCTTTTCTGATCGGCTTTGTTTCACCGTTTGAAGTCAGCGAGCGGATCATCAGAAACAATCACAGTTGTCCTAATGTCGTTTATCAGCTGGATCCCTGGGGTTATCATGAATTGTTTGACAGATCCAAAAAGGAAGAAAGAATAAAAAAAGAAATCTCCCTGTTTGATTCATGCAGCCATATATTTACCACGGATGTTTTGTATGAAGCCTATCAGAACGATCCGTTATATCAGAAGTATACAGATAAGATAGAGTGCCTGTATTATCCGAATCTGATTGAGAAAAAGCATACGGAGAAGAGATTTGATTTCATCGGTGATGATCATTATAATCTTGTTTTTCTGGGTACGCTGGAGGATTCTTACCGGAATCCGGATTATCTGATCAGAAAGGTACTTGCGTTAAGAGAAGAATACCGGATTGATATCAGACTGTTTTTTATCGGCAATATTCAAAGTCAGGTCGCACAGAATTATGCCGAACAATATGATTTCATTTATATCAGAGAAAGCATGCCGATGAAAGAGGCTGGCGAACTGATGAACAGCGACGATATCTTCCTTCTGAATATCGGCAACACTTTGAAGTACCAGACGCCCAGCAAGCTGATCGACTATATCTCTAGCGGCAATCCGATCGTCAACGTCGTGCGGATCAGGGAAGACGCATATTATTCTCTGCTGGATGAGTATGATAACGGGATCAGTCTGCATGAGTATGAAGAAGATGATAATGAGAAGTTTTATCGCTTTCTGATGGATCATAAGGGAAGAAAGATAAAGTTTGAGGATCTTCGCAGGAAGTTTGAACGGTTTACTCCCGAATATAACGCTGACAGGATTGTCAGGTCTTTGAAGGGGATCAGGAAAAATGGCTGACAGACTGATCACGGTGATTGTTCCTGTCTACAACACTCCTTTGGAATATATGGATCCGTTTTTTGAGTCTCTGAAAAAACTGTCCTGCAGGGATTTCGATCTGATTATTGCAAATGACGGCAGCAGTGAAGAATGTGTCAAATACCTGAAAGAAAAAGAGAAGGAATTCGATCATTGTATCCTGATCTGCCTGGAACATAGGGGCGTATCGGCAACCAGAAACAAAGCGCTTGAAATTGTGAAAAGTGATTATGTCGCTTTTGCGGATGCGGATGATGAGATTTCTCCGTATTTCATTGAAAAAGGAATAGAATACATCAGGCAATTCGATCCTGATATCATCTATTCTTCAATTACTTTTGTTCCCGACACAAAAGAAACAAAACAGTCCGGAACAGAGGTGGAGTTGTTCTGTGGTAAAGAAGAAATAAAAACTGTAAAAAAGAAATTGCTGAATATTGCAAGTGAATCAGACGATTACTGCATACTGGGAACTCCGTGCGGGAGATTATACAGGACCGAGATTGTAAGAGAAGCCGGTTTTGATGAAGATGTCAGATATTACGAAGATCAGCTGTTTAACAGAAAAGCTATTGATTTGAGCAATCGGATCGTTGTTGTTCCGGATGCCTGGTATTTTTACATACAGCATAGCGATTCGTCTTTGCACAAAGCTTATAACAGCGGTTATTATGAAAAAATGATGCCGTTCCTGAATAGTTCAATGATACTGGACAAAAACGAAGATGAACAGATTCAAATGGGAATGAGACAGAACTATCTTCATATTTTATATTCCATAATTAACTATGATCTTGTCTGCAGCAAAAACGGATTTACGGAAGATCGCAATCAGCTTAAGAAAATTGCTGAAAGCGAAGTATTTAAAGACACCATATCGGCGTATGATTTTCACACAAAAGGAACAAGATTCATTGATGTTCTGAACATAAAAATGTTTAGGATGAAATTATATGGGCTGGTATTGCTTGAGAAAAAACTATATTATCTGATGAAACGGAATAAAATATAATTGGAATTATGAAAGAGAATCAGAGAATCAGGATCGCCATGTTCGGCCATAAGAGGATCCCTTCCCGGGAGGGCGGAGTTGAGATCGTTGTAGAAGAACTGGCAAAAAGAATGGCTGCTTTGGGTTATGAAGTGACTTGTTACAACAGAGCAGGCCATCATGTCGGCGGAAAAGAATACGACAGGAAACTGATCAGGGAATATGAAGGGATCAGGATCAGAAGCGTTCCTACCATCGATGTGAAAGGGATCGCCGCGTTTTCTGCTTCTTTTTTTGCGGCATTGTCTTGTGCGTTTGGAAGATATGATGTCGTACATATTCACGCAGAAGGCCCGGCTCTGATGAGTTGGATACCGAAACTGTTCGGAAAGAAAGTGATCGTGACCGTACACGGCCTGGATCATATGCGGGCAAAATGGGGTCGCCTCGCGTCAAAACTGATCCTTGCCGGAGAGAAAGCTGCAGTCAGATATGCAGATGAGATTATTGTTTTATCTGAAAACGTCAGACAGTATTTCCTGGACAAATATGATCGTCAGACAGTTTTTATTCCAAACGGCATCAGTGAAGTTGGAAGAACTGAAGCTGAAGAGATAATTGAAAAATGGGGATTGAAAAAGGATTCCTATGTTCTGTTTTTGGGCAGGATCGTACCGGAAAAAGGGGTCAGGTATCTGCTGGAAGCCTGGCGTGATATCAGAACGGACAAGAAACTGGTCATCGCCGGCGGCGGTTCAGATACCGATGCTTATGTGGAAGAGCTGAAAAACATGGGTGTAGAAAATGTGCTTTTCACCGGTTTTGTGCAAGGAAAGCTTCTGGAGGAGCTTTACAGCAACGCCTATGTCTATGTGCTGCCCAGCGATCTGGAAGGCATGCCTTTAAGCCTGCTGGAGGCGATGAGTTACGGCAACTGCTGTCTGGTATCCGATATCGATGAATGTGCCGGAGTTGTGGAAGACAAGGCGCTGTCTTTCAGGAGAGGTGATATTGCGGATCTGCGGAAGAAACTGGAAGACCTTCTTAATGATGAACAGATGGTGAAGAGATACAAAGAGAACGCAGCTGCTTTTATCTGCGGCAAGTATAACTGGGACAATGTCGTGAAAAGGACTTTGGAATTATATGACAGGTGATCATGATGAAAGTACTGATGGTGAATAAATTCCTCTATCCTAACGGAGGATCCGAAACTTACATTTTCAAGATCGGAGAGTATCTGAAAAACCATGGCTATGAGGTCCAGTTTTTCGGCATGGATTCCAAAGACAATATCGTCGGCAATGATGTCGAGTCCTATACTTCCAATATGGATTTTCATAAGGGAAATCCTCTTTCAAAGATCTCTTATTCTGTAAAGACGATATACAGCAGTGAAGCCAGAGAAAAGATCAGAAAAGTGCTGGATGATTTCAGACCTGATGTCGTCCATCTGAACAATTTCAATTATCAGCTGACGCCTTCGATCATCCTGGAGATCGGAAAATGGAAGAAAGAGAATCATTGTGAATGCATGATCGTCTACACAGCTCATGATTATAATCTGATCTGTCCCAATCACATGCTGAACGATCCAAACACAAATCAAAACTGCGAGAAGTGTCTGGGAGGAAAGTTCATCAGCTGTTTTCAAAACAGATGTATCCACAAGTCTATGGCCAAGAGCCTGATCGGATCACTGGAGGGTTATTTCTGGAAAGCAAACGGTGCTTACGGTGATATTGATACGATCATCTGTCCTTCCCGTTTCATGAAGGAAAAGATCGATTCCAATCCGCTTCTGAAGGAAAAGACAATCGTCATGCACAACTTTGTCGATCAGACGGCAAAAGAATATCAGAAAAAGGATTATGTTTTATATTTCGGCCGTTTCAGTGAGGAAAAAGGGATCAGGGCTTTATTGAAGGTATGTAAGAAGCTGAAGGATATCCGTTTTGTTTTTGCCGGTTCCGGTCCGCTGAAAGATGAGCTCAGGGGTATCGATAATGTTACGGACGTGGGTTTTGTCAGCGGCGAAGATCTGGAAAGACTGATCGGTGAGGCCAGGTTCTCGGTATATCCTTCCATGTGGTATGAGAACTGTCCTTTCTCGGTCATGGAGAGCCAGATCTACCAGACACCTGTTCTGGTATCCGATATCGGCGGCATTCCCGAACTGGTCAGAGTCAATGAGACCGGTGAACTGTTTGAAGCCGGCAATGTCGAAGATATGAAAGAGAAGATCGGATCTTTGTGGAACGACAGGGAAAGAAATGACAGATATATTCGCAATTGCAGAGAAACAGACTTTGATACAATAGAAGAATACTGTAAGAAACTCATGGATGTTTATTCAGGCGATAAGGAGACGAAAAAAAGATGAGCAGTGAAAAGAAACTAAACGGTACAGTGATCGTCACATACAGATGCAATGCCAGATGCAATATGTGCAACCGGTATAAAGCTCCTTCAAGACCTGAAGAAGAGATTTCGATCGAAACGATCAGGAAACTGCCCAAAATGTATTTCACCAACATCACAGGCGGTGAGCCTTTTATCCGTGAGGATCTGAAAGATATTGTCAGAGAACTTTATAAGAAGTCTGACAGGATCGTCATCAGCACCAACGGATTCTTTACTGACAGGATCATCGATCTGGCAAAAGAATTCCCGCAGATCGGCATCAGGATATCCATTGAGGGTCTGGAAGAGACCAACAATGAGATCAGAGGTCTGCCCAACGGTTATCAGAGAGGATATCAGACACTGAAACAGCTGCGGGAAATGGGAATGAAGGATGTCGGCTTCGGCATGACCGTACAGGACAGGAACGCCGATGATCTGGTGCCTTTATATGATATTTCCGATGAGATGGGCATGGAGTTTGCGACAGCTTCCTTGCACAACAGTTTCTATTTTGTCGAAGCCAAAAACATCATCCATGACAGGCCGATGGTCGCCGCCAATTTCGAAAAACTGATCAATAAGCTTTTAAAAAGCGGCAGTCCGAAGAAATGGTTCCGTGCGTATTTCAATCACGGACTGATCAATTATATCTACGGTCAGAAACGTCTGTTGCCATGTGATATGTCTTTTGACACCTTCTTTATCGATCCTTATGGAGATGTCATGCCCTGCAACGGAACCAAGGACAAGGAAGTCATGGGCAACCTGAACAGACAAAGCTGGGATGAATTATGGAATTCTCCGGAAGCAGAAGCAGTCAGAAACAAAGTCAGACACTGTGACAGGCAATGCTGGATGATCGGATCCGTCTCACCAGCAATGCACAAGTATATCTGGGTACCTGCTGCCTGGGTCGCCGTTCACAAGCTGAGATCATTCTTCACCAGCAAGCCATACAGCATGTATGAGAACAGGATTTGTAGGGATTACCGAGATGGCAGGGTCAGCAAAGAGGAACTTGATAAGTGCAGTACCTGTGATTTCGGTGCTGTTGTCAATAATGGTCTTTCGGAAGAATCGATGAAGTGGATCAGGAAAGAGAAAGAGAGCAAGGAATAGTGACGGAAAGCGTATCTTTGATTAAACATGCACAGCTTGATCTGCTGAACGAACTGAAAAGGATCTGTGAAAAGAACCATATTTCTTACTGTCTGATCGCAGGTACTCTGATCGGTGCAATCAGGCATGAGGGTTTTATTCCCTGGGATGACGATATTGATGTCGGCATGCTGAGAGAAGAATATGACCGGTTTATTGAAGCCTGTCAGAAAGAACTAGATCCGGCATATTTTCTGCATGACTGGAACACGGATAAAAATTCTCCTCTGCCTTTTATGAAAATGAAGATCAAAGGCACGCACTTCAGGGAAAGTTTATCCGAGAATTCGGGAATGAGTGATGAGATATTCATCGATATCTTTCCTTATGACAGTGCACCGGAAAACAGTTTCGGACAGAGCATTCAGGCGATCCGCAGTTATCTGATCCAGAAGATTCTGTTGGTCAGATGCGGTTTTTCGCTCGACAGAGGGAATCCGGTCAAAAAGATCCTTTACGGTCTCCTAAATGTTCTTTCCAGGATCAGATCGGTCGATTCCTGGAAAAAGGAAGCCGATAAGGTCATGAAGCAGTATAACGATCAGAAGACAGAATATGTCATCACCATGAACAGAGCTGCTTCCTATCAAAAAGAACGAAAGAAGAGGGATATGTTCATCAATACGGAACCGCATATCTTTGAAGGATCATATTATCAGATTCCCTGTGATTATGATACGTTTTTAAAGGAACTCTACGGCGATTATATGAAGTTTCCGCCTGTTGAAGAAAGAACCGGAAGACATGAAATCGTTCTTTCTGATCTCGGAGACTACAAGATCAGAAGTCTCACTAAATAACTGCAGATTATGAAATTAGCTGTGATCATGTCAACATACAATGGAGAGAGTTTTCTTTCCGAACAGATTGAATCGATCATGAACCAGGATCTCGGGTCTCATATCGATCTTTTTGTCAGAGATGACGGTTCCAGGGACAGAACTCCTGAGATTCTTGACGATTATCAAAGCAGAGGCATTCTGAAATGGTATCAGGGCGAAAATGCCGGTCCGGCATTTTCTTTCATTGATCTTCTGTATTCGATCAATGATTATGATTATTGTTTTCTGTCCGATCAGGATGATGTCTGGTATCCCGATAAAATGAGATCGGCTGTAGAAACATTGAACGGCATAGAAGGACCGGCCTTGTATTTCTGCAATGCCCGTCTGGTTGATGAAGACCTTAACAGTCTGGATTCGCTTGTCTATAACCATCATCCTCATACGAATATGGAAACGATCATCTGTGCTCCGAATACTCTGGGCTGTTCAGTATGCATCAACCGTGAACTGCATCAGAAGATCATCAGAAGAAGGAAACCGGAAGTGATTACGATGCATGATTCTTATATCACAAGAGTGTGCAGCTGTATCGGCGGAACGATTTATTATGATGAAAGAGTGCATCTGGACTACAGACAACACAGCCAGAACGTGATCGGATTAAAGAACAGCGTAAGCGGAAAGATCAGAGACAGGGTGGATCTGATCTTCAAAAAAGCTGAGATCGGTATTGACGAACAGGCAAATGAGATCCTGTCGATCTATCAGGAAGATATTCCACAGGAGAATGCAGCCTTTCTGAAAGAAGTCGCAGATTACAGAAAAAACCTCCTGAGCAGGATCAGACTCGCTTTTTCAGGCAAGACGCACTATATCAGTACCAATATGTCTTTTTCAACAAGAGCCAGCATTCTGCTGAAAAACAGATAAACAAAAACAGACTGAGTCATCTATAATAGAGATGTATTATGTATAGCGAAAACAACAAAAGCTGGCTGAAGCATCTGGATTTCATGATACTTGACATCATATGTCTTATCTTTTCTTTTTTATTGTCAAGTTATCTGAGATACAGGGAATTCTACGTTTTTGATAATTACAGCCACAATATCACCCTGCTGGTGATGATCATGTTTGAAGTCATCATCGTTTTTTTCTATGAGCCGTTCAAGAATGTACTGAAAAGAGGACACATCAAGGAACTGAGGATCACGATCAATTTTGTCGTGCTGAATCTGATGTGTGTCACATTCTATATGTTCGTTTCCAAAAACGGCGATCAGAACTCCAGGCTGATGCTGGGTTATACCTATGTCTCATATCTGATCACTTCATATGTCAGCAGAGTGTTTTATAAGAGGTTATTACAGAAACGTTATCGTGACACCAGCTATGAAGGAAACAGATCTCTTTTCGTTGTCACCAATCAGAAGAATCTAAAAAAGAATATCGAGATGCTGACGAAAAACAATTTCAGCAGATATACCATCTCCGGGATCTGTATTCTCGATAAGGACATGAAAGGGGAGAAATACCAGGATTATCCGATCGTTGCCAATCGCGACGATATGCTCGAATGGGCCTGCAGACAGTGGATCGATGAAGTTTTCTTCGGTGTCAGTATCGACAAGGTCCCCAGGGATATCGTCGAAGGTCTTTCTTCAGCCGGTATCACGATGCACAGTGTCATATCTGATGATTATGAAATCGAAGGTCAGATACAGTCGATCGGAAAGTTCGGTTCCTATACAGTCCTGAATTCTTATAACCGTACTTATACGAACAAACAGATCTTCCTTAAGAGATTGATGGATATTGCCGGTGGTCTGGTGGGCTGTTTTGCAACATTGCTGATCTGTCTTTTTATCGGACCGATCATTCTGATCAAATCCCCCGGCAATCTGTTCTATTCTTCCGAGAGGATCGGACTCAACGGCAAAAGATTCAAGATGTACAAGTTCAGATCGATGATACCCAATGCCGAAGCACTCAAGACAAGTCTTGCAGAAAAGAATATCGTCAAGGACGGAATGATGTTCAAGATCAAAGATGATCCACGTATCATCCCCGGCATCGGCAATTTCATCAGGAAGACTTCTCTGGATGAATTTCCGCAGTTTTTCAATGTTCTGAAAGGCGATATGTCTCTGGTAGGCACAAGGCCTCCAACAGTCGATGAATGGGAAAAATATAAACCGGAACACCGTATGAGAATGTCCATCAAACCAGGTCTGACAGGAATGTGGCAAATCTCCGGAAGAAACAAGATCGTCAATTTCGATGATGTCGTCAAACTGGATAAAGAATATATCGACAACTGGGATCTGGGTCTCGACATCAAGATCCTGTTTAAGACAGTCGTCTATCTTTTCAGCAGAAAAGATGACGCTATGTGATGGATTTTAAAATCTCTTATTTTTTCCATCATGTTATAATACTTCTGTTGGAAAGATGGAAAAGAAAAAGTTCGAATTCATCAAAAATCCTTATTTTATCATCATTGCCGTTTATTTTATGGCGCACTTTTTTCTTTTGATCTTAAGCGGCTGCTGGTGGGATGACTGGACCTTCATGACCCATGATACCAACTATATCAGTATCGTCGCATCGGAGTCAGGAAGACCGGAATGGAACCTGCTGGTGCCTTTGTGCTGGTCTTTGCCCAACAACGGCAGGATCCTGATTTTTTTCCTGTATCTCGGTATTTCCGTATTCGTTCATGTCTTGTTAAAAAACTCTTCTCTGTTTGATGAAGAGGAGAGCCTGATCATCGCTTTGGTGTTTACGGTATTCCCGGTCGATGAAGCCAGAATACTGATTTCCAATTTTGCCTATACGGTAGGCTATTTCTTCTTTTATCTGTCTTTCATGCTGTTTGTGATATGGAACAGGATGGATTCGTGCAGAAAGAAAAAGATCTACAGAGCATGTATCCTGATCCTCTTCTTTATTTCATTTATCCTGAATTCGGTACTGGCATATTATTACATCCTGTTTGCCTATCTGTTTGTACTGGAACTGAAGAGATCGGAAGAAAAGAATCTTATTAAAAAAGTACTGTTTGCAGTAAAGGATGTGCTGATCTGTTATCCGGATTTCTTTGTGCTGCCCTTTGTCTATTACGGCTTCAACAAGACTTTCTTCCCGACTTACGGCGAGACCTTCGGATCTTACAATTCCGTCACACTCAGCGGTCTGATCAGGTGTTTCCTCTATGTTCCGCTTTCAGTTGTCAGAGTGTTCAAAAATGTTTTGGAATACTGCGTCTCTTGTTTGAATGTTTTTACGATTGTGATTCTTGTTTTAGCTGCTGTACTTACATTCGTATTATGCCGCAGCACAAAAGAGAATCAGTATCTTCGTTCCTTTATCTTCCTGATCTACGGATTGTTCGTGATGGCGATGGCCGTCTTCCCTTATGTGATGGTCAGGGGAAGGGCGATCGATACGATCGGTGTCAGAGGCAGAGAT
>JAEEGL015441521.1_pt1 | contig 15181 bp, 14 predicted proteins | sample 9134231 | NCBI WGS metagenome assembly JAEEGL01 (sample SAMN16246548, study PRJNA631951) | gut metagenome | biome: gut microbiome; feature: rumen; material: fiber-attached | host: Bos | place: Iran: Karaj | collected 2018-10 | reverse complement strand
TGGGACTACGAAAAAGAGCAGCAGAAAATCTGCATGAAGGGTATCCTTTTCTGAGGACACGGGGACGGTCCTGCCGTCCTCATTTTTTGAAGACACGGGGACGGTTCTATCGTCCTCATTTTTTTGAAGACAGGGGGGAACGGTCCTATCGTCCTCAATTTTTATACAAGAATGAGGACAGAAGGACCGTCCCCGTGTCCTCAGCATGTCCTCACTTGAATATCGGCGCATAATCAAGTATAATATTCTGCGTGAAAACTGTCCGTAAGGTGGGACAGAGTCAGATAAAGATACGGAGGAAAAAGGAAATGGCAGACTGGAAGAATCTGGATACCCTTGGAGCTTTTACAGAGCTGGGTAAGAAGGAAAAAGTTAGCGTAAAGGAAGTCATGAGCGGCGCAAGCGGGGCAGAGCGTGTAAAGAAGTACACGGTTCCCATGGCAGCCGGCCTGGCTTATAATTTTGCTGCCAAGGCAGTAAATGATGATATTCTGGATGGTTTTGCCAAGCTGGCGGACGAAGCACAGCTGGCAGAAAAGTTTGAAGAACTCTATAACGGTGCTGTGATCAACACCGGTGAGAAGCGTCTGGTGCTCCATCACCTGACCCGTTCCCAGCTGGGCAGCGACGTGGTGAAAGACGGCGTGAACAAGAGAGAATTCTATGTAGCACAGCAGAAGAAGATCGCAGATTTTGCCAATGACGTACATGCAGGCAAGATCGTAAACGGTGCCGGCGAGAAGTTTACCACAGTAGTACAGATCGGTATCGGCGGATCCGACTTAGGTCCCCGTGCCATTTATCTGGCTCTGGAGAACTGGGCAAAGCAGACCGGCAATTTCAATATGGAAGCAAAGTTCATCAGCAACGTAGACCCGGATGATGCAGCAGGCGTACTGCAGGGCATCGATGTGGCACACTCCCTGTTCGTGCTGGTATCCAAATCCGGAACCACGCTGGAGACCCTGACCAACGAATCCTTTGTAAAGGATGCTCTGAAGAAGGCAGGTCTGGATGCTTCCAAGCATATGGTAGCCGTAACCAGCGAGACATCTCCGTTAGCAGGCAACAGTGATTATCTGCAGGCCTTCTTTATGGACGATTTCATCGGCGGCAGATTTTCCTCTACCTCCGCAGTCGGTGGTGCCGTACTTTCCCTGGCATTCACTCCGGAAGTATTTGCACGTTTCTTAAACGGTGCCGCTGAGGAAGACAAGCTGGCAACCAATAAGGATGTAAAGAAAAACCCGGCAATGCTGGATGCTCTGATCGGCGTATACGAAAGAAACGTACTGGGCTTCCCGTCCACTGCACTGCTTCCGTATTCCCAGGCACTCAGCCGTTTCCCGGCACATCTGCAGCAGGCAGATATGGAATCCAACGGTAAGTCCGTAAACCGTTTCGGCGAGTTCGTAAGCTATCCGACCGGTCCGGTACTCTTCGGTGAGCCGGGAACCAACGGCCAGCACTCCTTCTATCAGCTGCTGCATCAGGGAACCGATATCATCCCGCTGCAGTTTATCGGATTCAAGGACAGCCAGCTGGGTGTGGATGTGGATATCCAGGGAAGCACCAGCCAGAAGAAGCTGTGTGCAAACGTGGTAGCACAGATCATCGCATTTGCTTGCGGCAAGGATGATGAGAACAACAACAAGAAGTTTGCCGGCAACCGTCCGTCTTCCATCATCATCGGCAAGCAGCTCACACCGGAAGCAATGGGTGCACTGCTCTCCCACTTCGAGAACAAGATCATGTTCCAGGGCTTCTTGTGGAATGTCAACAGCTTCGACCAGGAAGGCGTACAGCTTGGTAAGGTACTGGCAAAGAAAGTACTGGCACACGAGACCGATGGCGCTCTGAAGGAACTCAGCGACCTGTTTGAGATCTGAAATCCGGAATCAATTAGTGAGGACACGGGGACGGCCCTGTTGTCCTCATTTTGAAAAAACAAGAAAAACCAGGGGGACGGACCTGATGGTACTGAAGTACCACCAGGTCCGTCCCCCTGGTTTTCCCCGGCACAAAAAAAGATCTGCCCGGCAGATCTTTTTATTCTTTCTTTATCCCAGCGTATCCGCCAGTTTCTGATAAATGCTCATGTATTTGTTGACAGCAGCTTTCGCCATTCGGATATCGCCCTCACCGAGAATGGAATTGCGTATCATCGAAACGGTTTCGTTGATGGCGTTTTCTTCGTTCTGTGTAAAGTTTGTGTTTTTGGAATTTACAAAAACGGAAAGCGCTTCTAAGATGGTATCAAATTCTTTGATCTCGAGCATATAGGAGATCAGCATCTTTCCATGTCCCGGTCTTTGTAAAAGTGCATGCTTGATATGGTTTCCGGCAAGAGATTCCGGGGAATCAAAACCGGTATATTTCGGCATCCATTCCAGAGCAAACAGTGCTTTTAACAGATCGGATACCTTTGCCTTTACTTCAGAAATGTTGTCCTCGCTGGCCTGCTGTGAACTGGTATCTACGACCGGTGCCGCTTCTCCGGCGGGATGCATCATTGCGTAAAAATCTTTGATCAGATTGGTACACTCATCACCATAGGTCATATAGGTGAGCATCTCCGGATTGTTCATCGAACCTTCACCACGGCGAAGCTGGATCTGCTCTTTACATTGTTCTTTTGCGTATTCCAATGCTGCTACGGTCTGGTTACACGGTGCATCCTGCTCCGCGGGATTGTAGCCGCCTGCATCTGCCAGGCCTTTGGCATATCTGTAATATTCCTGACTTTGATGAACGATCTGAGCGACCGAACTTAGGATCTCATCAGCCATATTTCTGTCCCCCATCCATAGTTGTGACTAGTCAATTATATCACCTTTTCCCGAAAAATGCCATTTATTTCGGGAAAAATAGTGAAAAATAACGAAAAACGAAGATATCGTTATGTAAACGCTTTCTTTTAAATGGGCACCTCTAAATGTAGTTGATTGACACGACAGTTTTCGGACGACTATAATGGATACAATATTCTCAGCAATAAAAAAACAGTAAGTTCCGAAAATTTATGTGATAAGAATTCCTATGAAAAACACGGACCGAACGAAACCTTACAGCAGAGTATCCATGGTCGCTTATTTCTTAAAAGGAAATAAGCGTTTCTTTGCGCTGGGCATCGTCTGCTCCCTACTGGTCGCTTTCCTCGATATGCTGGGGCCCAAGATCGTGCAGTACACCGTAGATCATATCATCGGGGAAGAGGAGTTGACCTCACCATTGGTACAGCAGATCCTAAACGCTGCCGGCGGCAGGGATTACCTGCGCTCGCACCTCTATGTGATTGCCGCTATGATCATCGGCATCGCCGTTGTAGCGACGGTGAGCCGTTATCTTTATCGACTCTTTAACTCCATGGGTGCGGAACTTTTGATCCGCCGCATGCGGGACTGTCTGTTTGAACAGATCGAGCATCTGCCCTACGCTTGGCATGGCAAAAACCACACCGGTGATATCATCCAGCGATGTACCTCGGATGTCGAGACCATCAAGAGTTTTCTGTCGGAGCAGCTGACCTCCCTCTTTCGCGTGGGGATACTGATCGCGATTGCCATGTATTTTATGATCGGCATCCATCCGAAGATGGCGCTGATCTCCGGGATCTTCATTCCGATCGTCATCCTCTACTCCGTCTTTTTCCACAACCGGATCGCATCTTCGTTTCAGCATGCGGATGAGGAGGAAGGTGTGCTCTCCGCCATCGCGCAGGAAAATCTGACCGGTGTGCGTGTGGTGCGTGCCTTCGGACGGGAGCAGTTTGAGCGTGAGCGTTTTGAAAAACAAAACCATGGATATACCCTGATGTGGATCCGCCTGATGGGCTGGCTCTCGGCGTTCTGGTGTTCCAACGATCTGATCACGGGACTGCAGGTGATGCTGGTGACGGTAACCGGTGCGGTCTTTTGCGTAAAAGGCTACATCACGGTGGGAGAATACATCGCATTTGCTTCCTATAATGGTATGCTGGTATGGCCGGTGCGGGAACTGGGCCGCGTGATCTCGGATATGAGCAAGGCCGGCATATCCGTGGACCGTATCTGCTACATCATGAACAGTGCGCGGGAGGATGCGGAGCAGGAGGAGACGCTTCCGGTTCCGGAACATCCCGGGGATATCGTCTTTGACCATGTGAGCTTTGCCTATGAGGAGGGCACCGAGGTATTAAAAGATGTAAGCTTTACGATCAAAAAGGGTACGACACTCGGGATCCTGGGCGGTACCGGATCGGGCAAATCCACACTGATGTATCTGCTGGATCGGCTGTATGATCTGCCGAAAGACGGTGGCCGTATCACGATCGGCGGTGAGGATATCCATTCCTTTGACCGGAAAGAACTGCGCCGCAAAATCGGCCTGGTGCTGCAGGAGCCATTTTTGTTTTCCAGAAGCCTGGCGGAAAATATTGCGATCACAAAACCGGGAGCACCGGATATGGAGCTGGTATGGCGCGCTGCGAAGATCGCGGCGCTGGATGAGGCAATCCTGAAATTTACCAAAGGGTATGATACCTGTGTCGGAGAGCGCGGCGTGACTTTATCCGGCGGACAGAAACAGCGTACGGCGATTGCGCAGGTGCTGATGGGCAATACCCCGATCATGATTTTTGACGATTCGCTCAGTGCGGTGGATATGGAAACGGATGCAAAGATCCGCAGGGGGCTCAAGGAGAATACCAAAGATGCCACGGTGGTACTGATCTCGCACCGCATCACCACACTGATGCAGGCGGATCATATTCTTGTTTTGGATCACGGCCGTATTGCCGAAGAGGGAACACACGAGAGTCTGTTACGGAAAGACGGTCTGTATGCAAAGATCTTTGCCATACAGATAGCGGGTGCGGAATAAGAGATGCAGAATCAGGAAAACGAAACAAACAACGGCAGTCTTCCCTGGTTTGGGATACCGAAACTGTTACCGTTCATAAAAAAATATATCCCAAGAATCGCATTTATGATCTTTCTCGGGACACTCTCCAGTCTGCTGGATTCCTCATGGCCGCTCTTTAACCGCTATGCGTTAAATCATTTTGTGGCGGAAGGTACATTAAAGGGACTGGGTGGCTTTATTGCGCTTTACGTGGGACTGCTGCTTTTGTATGTCTTCGATAACCTGCTCTGCACCTATCGCTGCGGACAGGTGGAGATGTCGGTGGACCGGGATCTGCGCAACGCTGCTTTTAACCATCTGCAGGAACTGTCCTTTTCCTATTTCAACCGCAACAACGTGGGCTATATCCATGCCAGGGTCATGAGTGATACCGGAAAAATTGGCGTGATGGTAGCGTGGCGTCTGATGGACATCGTCTGGAACGGCGCTTATATCCTGTGTGTTCTGATCATGATGTTTCTCTTAGACTGGAAACTGGCGATCCCGGTGGCCCTGCTGGTACCCGTTGTGGCGATCCTGGTTGGCTATTTTCAGAAGAAACTCGTGGTGCTCAACCGCAAGATCCGCGAGATCAATTCCACCATCACCGGCGATTTTAACGAAGGCATCACCGGAGCCAGGGCGATCAAGACCCTGGTGATCGAGGATAAGATCCAGAAGGATTTTGAAAAAGATACAGAGCAGATGCGGCGGACCTCCGTGCGGGCAACGAAGTATTCTGCTTTCTTTACCGCATCCGTCACAATGATGAGTTCCGTTGCCCTGGCGCTGGTACTGTGGCGCGGCGGAATGGTGACGATCGAAGATGTGTCGCGTATCGGAACCCTCTCCGTTTTTCTATCCTATGCTATGGGCATGATGGAGCCCATCCAGCATGTGATCGTGACCTTGTCGGAGCTGATCTCGATCCAGGTGAATATCGAGCGTCTGACAACGCTATTGAATACGGAATCGGATGTGTCGGATACACCGGAGGTGATCGAAAAATACGGCGATACCTTCCATCCGAAAAAGGAAAACTGGGAGGAGCTGCACGGCGATGTGGAATTTAAGGACGTATCGTTCCACTATCCCGACGGTGAAGAATACGTACTGGAGCATTTTCATCTGAAAGTCCCGCAGGGGACGAATGTGGCGATCGTGGGCGAGACCGGTGCCGGCAAATCCACGCTGGTTAATCTGGTGTGCCGTTTCTTTGAACCCACGGACGGTCAGGTGCTGATCGACGGCAGGGATGCCAGGGAACGTTCGCAGCTGTGGCTGCACAGCAATATCGGCTATGTGCTGCAGACGCCGCACCTCTTTTCGGGCACCATACGGGAAAATCTCCGTTACGGCCGGCCGGAAGCAACGGATGAAGAGATCATGGAAGCCTTGAAGCTCGTGTCTGCCGACCGCATTGTTGCGCAGATGGAAAAAGGCCTGGACAGCGATGTGGGAGAAGGCGGCGGTATGCTCTCGACCGGAGAAAAACAGCTGCTGTCCTTTGCACGGGCGCTTCTGGCGGACCCGCGCATCCTGGTTCTGGATGAAGCAACAGCATCGATCGATACGGTAACGGAAAAAGCGATCCAGGAAGCGATCGCCACCGTAACGAAAGGCCGCACTTCCTTTATGATCGCGCACCGCTTATCGACCATTGTCGGTGCGGACATCATCCTGGTAGTACAGGACGGCAAGATCATTGAGCAGGGAAGCCACAGGGAACTGATGGCAAAACGGGGCGCATACTACCGGCTGTTTACCAGACAGTATGAGGAACTGGCGGTTGACCGGGTATAAAAATGTGTTGTCAAGATATAAAGGGAGTTATAAAATAGAGGCAGGGGTAAGAGACCGGAACGGGATAATGTGTGGGTTGCAAAGATGAATATTCTGAATCTGATCAATCGGGATGTGCAATCGGAAAATGAAACAAGGCGTGGTATGGTTACGCTGCGTCTGTTGTATGTGATACAGTTCTTTGTTTTTTTGCTGGATCTTTTTTTCGCCGGTTCGGATCCCGTTGTCTTTTTCAAATACCGCATCATCGCATCCCTTTTCTGTATGGTCTTACTCTTTTTTCTTACATTTCATGTGCATACGGAAACGGCGATCGTCAGTTATACGGTCTTCACGTTTATATGGATTCTGGAAATGATCCCGTGTTTCGGATGGAGCGCCGGGATGCAAAACTACTACATCATAATCCTGATGATGAGTTTTTTTGCAACGCATGGCAGCAAGGGCTTCAAATTTACCCTGGCGTTTCTGGTTTTGACGGCAAGGATATTGTCGATCTTTTGTTACGGTGGCATGCTGCCGGAGATCCCCATTTCCGATATCAGCAACAAACTGATCCAGACAGCCAATATCACGGCTGTCTTTACGGCGATCGTAACGATCTCTTATATCTATAGCCAGCGGGAGAATGAGGCAGAGAGCAAACTGATGGCCTACAACGACCGGCTGGTAAAAGAAGCCGGCTCGGATCAGCTGACCGGACTGTTCAACCGCCGCAGGGCGAAGGAGCGTCTTGCGGAGATGGAACAGAATAAGGAGATCGGAACTCTCAGTATTGTGATGGGCGACATCGATTTCTTTAAAAAAGTCAATGACACCTACGGGCACGATGCCGGTGACGAAGTATTAAAATCGGTGGCGCAGGCCATGCGTGAAAAATGTGCGAAAGACGCTTTTTTGTGCCGGTGGGGCGGCGAGGAATTTCTGATGGTTTTTGCCGGTAAAAACGGAGATGAGACCTATGGCATCATCGAAGAATTCCGCAGGTATATCATGGGATGTTCGACAAAGGTAAAAGATGCGCAGATCAGCATCACCATGACCTTTGGTATCGCGGAATACGATTTCAACGGAAATACGGAATCCACGATCAAGGAGGCCGACGAGAAACTCTACATGGGCAAACAGAACGGCCGTAACCGCGTAATCTTTTAAAAACCACGGGGACGGACCTTGTGGTTTTTTCAAAACGATAACAAAGAGGAAGAAAATTATGAAAAAGAAAAGAAGAGCAGCACTATGGAGCCTGTTACTGGCCGTGATGATCCTCACGGGCTGCGGCAGGAAAAGCACTCCGGTACAGAATACCGTGGTGCAGAGCGTGGCAACGGTGGCAGCGACGGAAGCGGCCAAAGAGGAGGTAACGGCAGCAGTACCGACGGAGGCTGCGGAAGCTGTCGTTACGGAAACACCGGATGAAACGACGCCGGAGCCGACCGAAAGCGCCGAAGTAACAACACCGGAAGCTACAGAGGCAGAGATCCCGGAAGCCACGGAGGCAGCGGCCACGCCGGAAGTGACGGCCACTGCGGCACCGACGCCGGAGCCGACAGCAACCCCCGAACCTACCGCAACACCGGAACCGACGGCAACGCCCACACCGGAGCCGGTACAGGTAACGGCAGTGATCGATGCAAACGGCAGCTATACCTCTAAGGATGACGTGGCATTATATATCCACACCTACGGAACCCTGCCGGGCAACTTCATCACCAAGAAGGAAGCCCAGGCACTCGGCTGGCCGGGCGGCGGCCTGGATGCCTACGCACCGGGCAAATGCATCGGCGGCGACTATTTCGGAAACTACGAAGGCAAGCTCCCGGACGGCAATTATCACGAATGTGATATCGACACCCTGGGCAAGAGCAGCCGCGGTGCCAAACGTATCATCTATTCCGATACCGGCGCGATCTACTACACGAGCGATCACTACGAAAGTTTCACACAACTATACTAAGAAAACCATGGGGAAAAAGCAGCCATGAAAGAAAATGAGATACGGATGCAGGTGTCCGCAGGTTCCAAAAAAGACGGAAAAAGACAACTGTATGTGCTTTATAGCAGAGGAAAGGATACCGCCGAGATCCGGTTGCCGGATTATAAGCTGATGGACAACAGCGGTTTTACGCAGGATGAGATCGATCAGCTGATGGAGTATACCAGAAAGTCTCAGGAAGACATCCTTGCCATGTCCAAAGAGATCAACCCGATCAAGGCAATGATGAAAACTACCGGATGAACAGAGCCACGGGGACGGACCCCGTGGTTTTTTCATTTGCCACGGCGTAGGATAAACGATATAATAAAAAAACAGACCACAAACTTGAAAGTGTATGCGGGTGCTTTTATGGGTGAGAAAAGAGAGATCATTGCGATTGTCGGCTGCCGGATGTACGAAGACAAAGAGGCAAGACGTCAGGTCAGACAATCATAGAAGGAGCAGGATAATGGCAAGGCAGTATTGGAAACCATCCAATATGCTCTACCCGGTACCGGCGGTACTGGTAAGCTGTGTGGACGAAAACGGAAGAGCAAATGTAATGACGGCAGCGTGGGCGGGAACGATCTGTTCCGACCCGGTGATGTTGTCGGTTTCGATCCGCAAGGAGCGTTTTTCGCATGCAATCATCAAACGTACCGGCGAGTTTGTTGTGAGTCTGACCACCGAGAAACTGGCCAGAGTGACAGACTATGTGGGCGTCCGGTCGGGAAAGGATATCGATAAGTTTGCGTTGGAAGGTGATCTGAAACTGACGAAGAGCCAATCCCGCTTTGTGAAAGCACCCGGGATCGCGGAAAGCCCGGTCTGTCTGGAGTGCAGGGTAAAGCAGATCCTGGAACTGGGTAGCCACGATATGTTTATCGCGGAAGTGCTGAGTACGGATATCGATGAACAGTATCTGGATGAGAAGGGCAAGTTTGATCTGGCCAAAGCCGGTCTGATCGCGTATTCTCACGGCGAGTATTATTCGCTGGGACAGCTGCTCGGAAAATTCGGTTATTCCGTAAAGAAGAAGTAAAGTAACCGCAGGAGGATGGATATTGGGAAAAAAGGAACGACATATACCAGATTGTACATATCACGCAAAAAATATGTATATGCAGATGGCGATCCAGGAAGCCAGGGTGGGGATCCATAAGGGACACGGCGGTCCCTTCGGAACCGTGATCATAAAGAACGGCCGGGTCCTCGCGCGCGGTCACAATATGGTGCTGAAGAACAACGATTCCACAGCGCACGGAGAGATCACGGCGATACGGCAGGCCGAAAAAGAACTGGGGACCTTCAGTTTAAACGGCTGCGAACTGTATACCACCGGTGAGCCCTGTCCGATGTGCCTTGCCGCCTGTATGTGGGCAAATATCGAAAAAGTGTATTACGGATGTACGATCGGGGATAATGCATCCATCGGTTTTCGGGACAAGGCTTTTGATGAGAAATTCGGCGGCAGGGAAGCCTTTTCGGATTATCTTGAAGAGCTGGACCGGGAAGCGTGTCTGAAACTTTTTGAAGAGTATAATTCCATAGAAAAACAGATTTATTAATAAAGATCCGCAGACTACGAGGGATCGACAGGAGGATAGACAACAATGTACTACAATAATGTATTGGATCTGATCGGTAATACACCGTTGATCAGTCTGGAGCAGATGACGGGATTGCAGATCTATGCAAAGGCAGAGTTTTTAAATCCCGGCGGCAGTATCAAAGACCGTATTGCACTGAATATGATCGAAGATGCGGAAAAGTCCGGAAAGCTGAAACCGGGAATGACGATCATCGAACCGACCAGCGGCAATACCGGAATCGGCCTGGCACTGTGTGGTGTGCGGAAAGGCTATCGCGTGATCATCGTGATGCCGGAGAATATGAGCGAGGAACGCAAAAAGATCATCCACGCACTGGGCGCGGAACTGGTGCTGACGGATCCGAAACTGAGCATCGGCGGTTCCGTGGATAAGGCATTGGAGATCGCTTCCCAATCGGAGGAATATTTTGTCCCGCAGCAGTTTCAGAACCCGGCCAATCCGGCGATCCATTACAAAACGACGGCAGTAGAGCTGACGAAGCAGCTTGGAAAAAAGATCGATATCTATGTATCCGGAATCGGCAGTGGCGGTACGCTGCAGGGTGTGGCACAGTATCTTTTAGAGCAGAATCCGGATTGCAAGATCGTAGCGGTAGAACCGAAGAATGTATCGGCATTGCTCGGAGACGAACCGGGACTGCACCAGATCCAGGGTATCGGAGACGGTTTTATTCCGGATATCCTGGATACGAAGATCATCACGGATATCGTGGAAGTGACAGACGAAGATGTGATTGCGACGGCACGTGAACTGGCCCGCGTGCAGGGTCTTTTGGTGGGTACTTCCTCGGGCGCAAATGTCTGGGCGGCCAAACAGATGGCGCAGAAGTACGGCAAAGACAAAGTGATCGCAACGATCCTTGCCGACCGCGCCGAACGGTACTTCAGTACCGCACTGATCTGAGATTACCGGGGCTGATATGGTATTTGAATTAGACACAAAGCGGATCGTATTTCCCGACCCGAAGCTGGCGGAGCCGGATGGCCTGCTGGCAGTGGGCGGGGATCTGTGTGCCGAAAGACTGCTTCTGGCGTATTCCCACGGGATCTTTCCGTGGTACGATGATCCGGACCCGATCATGTGGTGGTGCCCGCAGAAGCGGTTCATCATCCGTCCGGAAAAGATTCACATCTCTCATTCCCTTGCAAAATATATGCGTAAACATACCGTGGAAGCGGTGTTTAACCGTGACTTTGCCGATACCATGCATCGCTGTCGGATGAAGCGTGAAAATGCGGAAGGCACTTGGATCACCGATGCGATGGAAGAAGCGTACGGCCGTCTGCACAGGATGGGACACGCGATGGCAGTGGAAGCAAAGGTGGACGGCGTGATCGCCGGAGGTCTGTATGGTGTGGTCCTCGGAAAAAACTTCTTCGGTGAAAGTATGTATTCGGATCACGAGAACGGATCCAAGCTGGCACTGGTCCTGCTTGCAAGGCACCTTCAGGAGCAGGGTTTTCGTATGATCGACTGTCAGTTTCATACGGATTTTCTGGAAAGCATGGGCGGCGAGCATATCAGCTATGCCGAATACATGCATCTGATCGAAAAATAACCCCTGCGGGGAGGTCAGATCTTAAATATCTCGGAACAGATCTTTTCCACCGGTTTTTTATAGATGATGTAACTGTTGATCACGGGTGTATTGAAATTGATCAGGGGAACGCGGCGTAAGCGTTTCTCCTTGATATACGGTTCGGCCATATCTTTCGGCAGGAAGGTATAGTTGTCCTGGTGCAGGAGATATGGCACGATCTTCATACAGTCGTCGATCTCCAGTTCAAACTGATGGTATTTCGGAAACAGCTTTCGGATATATTGTCCCACATCCTGCAGAGCGAAATTACACATCAGATATTTTTCTTCCAGCAGTTTTTCAACTGTAATTCCCTTTTTATATTTTTCATTTTGAATATCGGTCACCAGTACCAGCGTGTCCTGCTTGTACAGTTTGCAGGATACGGAGTTTTTCTGCAGCGGCAGATAGGTAAAGACCACATCGAGCATATCGTTCTGGATCAGTTCCAGCAGGTGGTCGGTAAGACCGATGGTGATCTTTAAAAAATCCCGCGGATGGTTTTTGCGGTGTTTCAAAATCAGGCCGGCCAGATGTCCCTCGTAGATGGAATCTGCGCATCCGATCCGCAGATAATGATCGTACTTCTGTACCGAAGAGATCTCAGCCAGAGAGGTATCCGTCAGCTCGATCACCTTTTCTGCATACAGACGGAATTTGTTTCCCTGCGGTGTGATCTCCACGCTGCGGTTGGAGCGGCGGAACAGGGGAAAACCCAGTTCGCGTTCCAGCTCATGGATCCGGTTTGTGACCGTGGACTGGGCCACAAAAAGCTGGTTGGCCGTGCGTGTAAAATTCTTCGTATGCGCCAGTACCATAAAGGTTTTGATCGATTCGATATCCATAAGATTTTTACCTCTTTTTTTGCATTATTCGAAAAACGAATCAATATTATCAAATGTATTCATTTTACAAATAATAGTATATATGTTAAAACTTGTAAATAGCAAAAACGGGAAAGCAGAGAGTTCAAGGACTGCCGGGGGGAAGAAAAAGTTTTTGGAACGGTAAGTTGGGAGGAAGCAGTATGCACGACATCAGATTGAGCAACAAAACATTTAAACTGGAACACGATCCGTACAGCTATCAGTTACAGGATACGGCGGAACCGGAACTGTTCCGTGAGATGTTTCCGTATACGGAGACGCCGAAGATCGCGTTTAACTATCGGCGCGTCCCGGAAAATATGCCGGAGGATATCTTTATCACCGACACCACCTTCCGTGACGGACAGCAGTCCAGAACGCCGTATACGACCGAGCAGATGGTGCATATTTACAAACTGCTGCACGAGCTGGGCGGCCCGAACGGTATGATCCGCCAGACCGAATTCTTTGTCTATTCGGAAAAAGACCGCAAAGCACTGGAGCAGTGCATGGAACTGGGATATCAATTCCCGGAGATCACGACCTGGATCCGTGCAAACAAGAAGGATTTTGAACTGGTGCGATCCATAGGGATCAAGGAAACAGGTATCCTTGTCAGCTGCTCGGATTATCATATCTTCCATAAAATGGGCCTGACCAGAAAACAGGCACTGGACAAATACCTGGGTATCGTCAAGGAATGTATCGATGCCGGCCTGCGTCCCAGATGTCATTTTGAAGATATCACGCGCGCAGACTTTTACGGCTTTGTGGTGCCTTTTGCCAGCAGCCTGATGGAACTGTCCCGCGAGAGCGGTGTGCCGGTCAAGATCCGTGCGTGCGATACGATGGGCTACGGTGTACCGTATCCGGGAGCGGCGCTTCCCAGAAGCGTTTCCGGTATCATCTACGGTCTGCAGCATCACGCGGATGTGCCTTCCGAGATGCTGGAGTGGCATGGACATAATGATTTTTACAAAGGTGTGGTCAACGCCACTACCGCATGGATGTATGGCGCAAGCGCCGTGAACTGTTCTCTTCTGGGCATCGGTGAGCGTACCGGTAATGTGCCTCTGGAAGCGATGGTATTTGAATACGCATCCCTGCGCGGGCATTTGAACGGTATGAATACCAAGGTGATCACGGAGATCGCAGACTATATCCAGAACGAGACCGGCTACGACATACCGCCCATGACACCGTTTGTCGGGGAAAACTTTAACCTGACCAGAGCGGGGATCCACGCCGACGGTATGATGAAGAATCCGGAGATCTACAACATCTTTGATACGGAAGCAATCCTGGATCGTCCGCCCAAGGTATCGATCAACAATGCGTCCGGACTGGCCGGAGTAGCATACTGGGTAAATGAGTATCGCGCCAAGAGAGGCGAATCCGAATTGTCCAAAAAGGATGCCCTGATTCAGAAGATCTATGACTGGGTAACAGCGGAATACGAGGAGGGGAGGATCACGGTGATCAGCGACCGGGAACTCATCGACCGTTATACCGAGTTTTCCGCGGAAAGATAGAAAATATAACAATTTTTTATAACGCACTTTATAGTAGCAGAAACGCTACAGCAGGTTGGTAGAAAAAAGCCTCCGTTCTGATAGAATGATAATCAGAAGGAGGCTTCGCTTATGAGTTTCGGAAAGAATCTTCAACTGACCAGAAAAGAAAAAGGCATTACACAGGAGCAGCTTGCCAAAACGCTGAAGGTATCCCGGCAGGCGATTTCCAAGTGGGAATCCGATAACGGTTATCCGGAAACGGATAAACTGGTGACACTGGCAGATGCGCTGGATGTGTCGATCGATTATCTGCTGGATCACAAACCGGCAGTTGCTGCTGATAAAGATGAGGTAACGGTATTTCCGGCGGGTGAGAACAAGATCATGATCTCTACCTATGACAGCAGCCAGATCGTAAGCTGCCTGTCTGTGCGGTATTCCAAGATTGCTTTTCCGTCTGCGAATGAGCCGGCATACATCCTTCAGGCAGTTGACAGGATCGGATTCTTTGGCGCACACACCATCATTCTGGGATGGTATGAAGACGAAAAATCCGTGAAGAAGGAAGTGGAGCGGATCCTTTCTGCGATGGAAAGCGGACAGAAGTTCTGCGCACTGAAGTATTTTACCGATGTAAAGCTGTCACTGCTGGGCACGGCTTCCCGGCGGGTATACAATGTAAAACCCCGGGCACGGCTGGCGCGGTGATTCCATAGAACCGAAGGATGAAAACACATTGACACAGTTATGATGACCGATATAAACTGAAAGACGGTTTGTATCGGTCTTATTTTTTACATTATAGTAATAATTGCCGGAGGAAAACGGATGCGTTTACGAAAATGGCTGGCGGTGATCTTTCTGCTTGGGGGCATCGGTTTGGGACTGTTATATTTCCAGATCCCGACCAGACTTATCGCAAAGGGATACCCGGTGCAGGGGATCGA
>JAEEGL015032259.1_pt1 | contig 15181 bp, 8 predicted proteins | sample 9134231 | NCBI WGS metagenome assembly JAEEGL01 (sample SAMN16246548, study PRJNA631951) | gut metagenome | biome: gut microbiome; feature: rumen; material: fiber-attached | host: Bos | place: Iran: Karaj | collected 2018-10 | reverse complement strand
TTTTCGAGACCTTCCGCGCGCTTTTCGTACGTCACGCGGATCCCCTTCTCCTTCTGCCATGTGTAATCGTCGTACTGAAACGCCTGCACGAGCTTTTCGTTGATCTCGTCCGGCGTGGCTTTTTTGAGCTCCTCCGCCGAAAAGAGCAGCGTCATCTCCGCCTCCGTGGGCTTCACGCCGCGGTCATGCAGGTTCCAGAACGGCGAATTGATGTGATGCCCGTGGCAGATGAACGTCACGACCGGAACGCCCAAAAGCTTACAGAGCTTTCCGAGCGACGCGGGCAGCACCGCGGTCGTTCCGCACAGCGAATACCGCGCCTCGGGATAGATTACGTTGATGTCGCCGTGATCGACGACGCGCTTCAGCTGCCGGATCAGCGTGATATCGTTCGTGAACTTGCGCTTGCAGATGCACCCGACGCGGCGAAGAAGCCCCTCCCTGCCGATGAATCCGTCGATCGCCACGACATAGTTTGCGCGGCTCGGCCAGATCGCCTTTGTCGCGACCTTAAAGTCCAGAAACGCGTTGTGATTGCAAAGCAGCAGATACGGCGGCTTCAGCCCCTCCACGCCGATCTTTCGGATGATCGCGCCGTGTTTTTTCACATCCGGCGCGCTGAGAATGTACGTCAGCGGCCGGAGATACCACGCCGTGCGATACGGCGGTTTCTTCATGTCGAAGCGTTCGAATTTGCTCTGATCCATTGCCCTGTCCCCCTATTTCAAAAGTCTGAGTCCCTTCGGATAGTGATTCTTCAGCATGCCGTCCGACGCCTTATAGAGTCCCAGCGCGTGCCCCGCGAACGTCGCCGCGCCGTAGCCCTTCTCCGCGTCCCTCTGGAGCGTTTCGCCCCGAAGGTAGCGCATCGCCTCGTCAAAGGAAAGCGCGCAGGTACGGTAAAACGGCGTTTCCTTTCCCGCCATTGCGAGCGCATGCGCGGGCTCGAAGCGGCTGCCCCTGAGCTCGCCCAAAAGCAGCCCCGCCCGCACGAGCTTCACGCCGTCGAACGGGAACGGCATCGCGGGAAGCAGCAGTACGCGTCCGTCCTTCAGAAGCCGAATCTGTCCCGCGGGCAGACGAAGCTGCTCTTGAAACGTCTCGAACACCGGGACCTTGTCGCTTTTGCCGATCGAAAACACCGACGGAACGCGCATGCCCTGCCGCGAAAGCACGGCGAAAAACTGGCCCTCGCCCGCGCTCGTATGCGGATAAAGCCGCTGTGTTTCAACGATTGAAAACTCCGTATGCCGATCGAGGAAATACCGCACCGTCTCTTCGTTTTCCTGCGGCGAGAACGAGCAGGTGGAATAGACGAGCGCGCCGCCGGGCTTTACGGCCTTCGCGGCGTCTTCGAGGATCGCCCGCTGCCGGACCGCGCACGTCTCGACGTGCTCCAGGGACCAGTCGCGCACCGCTTGTTCGTCCTTGCGGAACATGGCTTCGCCCGCGCACGGCGCGTCGACGAGCACCAGATCGCAGCGCGCCTTCAGCCGTTCGCAGAGCGGCTTCGGTTCGCTGTTCGTAACGATCGCGTTTACAACGCCCATGCGCTCCAGATTTCCCGCGAGCACCTCCGCGCGCGAGGGAACGATCTCGTTTGAAAACAGCACGCCGCCGCGCATTTTCGCCGCAAGCTGCGCGCTTTTGCCGCCCGGTGCGGCGCAAAGATCGAGCACCACCGGTTCCTCCGGAAGCGCGGCCGAAGCGACGGGCGCCTGCGCCGTCGCCTCCTGCATATAGAAGAGCCCCGCGGCGTGCAGCGGCGTTGCATTCGGGTTGAACGCGTTCGGCACGGAGGCTCCGTCCGGATTCTCGGAAAGCACGGGAAGCGGCAGATTAAGAAGCTCCGAAAGCTCCGCGCGGTCGGTCTTGATCGAATTGATATGCAGCGCCTTTTTCGGCTGCTCCTGCAAGGTCGCGCAGAACGCCGCAAAGTCCGAGCCGAGCTGCGCCTCCATGCGCCGAAGGAACGCCTCGGGCCAGGTTCTCATACCGCAACCTCCGTATTCGCGCCGAGCAGCACGATATACCGCTCCCGGACCGGGATACCGGAAAGCCGTTCGAGCGCCGCGGCGTACAGCGCGACCTGCCGCGTATGCTTCTTCGCATACTCATGCGGATCGCCGGTCACGCGGTCGGTCTTATAGTCGAGCAGCACCCATGCGCCGTCCTCCAGGAAGCACGCGTCGATCACGCCCTGTAAAAGGATCGTTTCGTCGGAATCCGTTTCCGGCAGCAGCTCCCTTGCGGGCGTCGGACAAAGGAAGCTCCATTCGCGCTCGACGCGCTTCGACGCCGCCATGCGCAAAAACAGCGGCGACGCGGCGAACGTCCGGATCGCCTCCGCGTGGAACGGCGAAACGCCGGGAAGCTCCCGCAGGTACGCCGCGCGTTTTGCGGCGTCGGAAAGCGGCAGGCATTCGAGGATGTGATGCACCGCGCTGCCCTCACTGAGAACGTCGCACCCGGTCTCGAACGCGGGTTCGTTGAAATCGGGCTCTTCGGTACGCGAAAGGCCCGTGACCGAGGTTTTGTCGGGGAGCGTATCGAGGACGGGATGCGGATAGCGCCAATCGAACTGCGCTCTGAGCGCTTCGCGCTCCTCTGCGCTCGGACGCAGCGCCTCCTCCGTTGCGGGACGCGTTTTGCTTCCGGTAAACTCGCTCTTCCGGTGCTGTACCGGCGCAAGGTACCCGTTCAGCGACAGGAGCATCAGATCAAGCGCGGACCTGCACTTGCGGATGCTCTGCATCATCGGCGGCCTCAGCCCGTCGAGCTTTTCCTGCATATTGATCAGAGAACCCAGCAGGTACAATTCCTGCTTTGCGCGGGTCATGCCGACGTACATGATGCGAAGCTCCTCCGCCCACGCCGCGTCGTCCACGGCGGAAGAGATATTTCGGTGCGCCAGCGTTTCGCACGGGACGCCGAATTCGTCGGTGTATTTCAATCCGACGCCGAGCGTGCCTTCCGCCAGCAGCGGCTTGCTCTTTTCTTTGTTGTTGAACTGCCCGCCGAGCCCTGCGTAAAACACGAACGGAGCCTCCAATCCCTTTGAAGCGTGTACGGTCATGATCCGTACGACGTCTGCCGTGACCGTCGACGCCGCGCCGAAGCTTTTCGTCTCTTGTGCGCTCTTCATATAGTGTACGAACCCGTGGACGCCTATGACGCCGGACGCTTCGCACGCCCCTGCCGCACGGATCAACGCTTCCAGATTGGCGATGCGCTGTTCGCCGCCCGTCAGCGTGCCGACCAGTTCGCGGTAATGCGTTTCGTCGAGGATCAGCTCAATGAGCTCGGAAAGCGGCATGCGGTGCGAAAGCGCGCGGTAGCGCTCGATCGCCGCGAAGAACGCGCCGACCTCCGGTTCCGTGTCCCTTGCGCGAAGCAGCGTATCTATGAGATCTTCTTTCTTACTGTCGGCGCGGAGCCGCGTGAGAAGCGCGTCCGAAAAGCCGAACAGCGGCGAGCGCAGCACGGCGGCAAGCGGGATGTCCTGTCTGCGGTTGTCGAGCACGGACAGCAGGCTCATCACAAGCTTGACCTCGATCGCGTCGAAATACCCGCCGACGGATTCCGCATAGCACGGAACGCCCTCCTCGGCAAGCGTCTGCGCCCAGACAAGGATGTTCTCTTTTTTCCGCATCAGCACGACAAAGTCGCTGTGACGGCATGCGCGAAGGACTCCTTCCTCCGAGACGGGTTCCTTCATCCGCGCTTTGATCACGCGTGCCGCAAACCGCGCCTCCGCCTCTGCGTCTTCCAGCGTTTCTTCGTCGTCCGAATCGTTTTCCCGCGCAAAAAGATGCAGCTCCGCCTTGCCGTCCGGCACGCTCGGATTGCCCTGCTTCAGGCTTGCGCGCGCGTCGTATTCGATCCCGGCGATCGGCTTTTTCATGATCGTGCCGAACACGCGGTTGACCGCGTCGATGACCGCTCTCCCGGACCGGAAATTGTCTCCGAGGTCGATGCGTTTCCCGTACTCGCCGCAGAACGTCTCGCATTTTTCGAGAAACAGCGACGGCTCCGCCATGCGGAAACGGTAGATCGACTGCTTGACGTCACCCACAAAGAAGAGCTTCCCGGGCCTCGCGATGCGGTTCAGGATCGCCTCCTGCAGACGGTTGCTGTCCTGATATTCATCGACGATGATCGTCTGAAACCGGTCGCGATACTCCGCGGCGATCTCGTCGTCTTTGAGGATCTCGATCGCCATATGCTCGAGGTCGTTGAAATCGACCGCGTTTTTTGCGCGCTTCGCTTCCGTATACAGCGCGAGATAGCGGCGGATCAGCGCAAAGAACGCTTTCAGGATCGGCGCCGCCGGACGGTCTGCTTCAAAGAGATCCGCAATCGACGTCGCATGAAGCGCCGCCTGTTCTCTGCACAGCTCCATCAGGTCTGATTTCGCGTCTTTGAGCGGTTTTCTGTCCTCCTCGGGAATCTCCTCCGGAAAGCTCAGTATCAGCCGCTTTCCGGTAAGGGCGGAAAGCGCCTCTGCAAACGATTCGCGCGTGTTCGCAAGCAGCGCGCCCCGCAGGTGCGAAAGGATATGGTCGATCACCGCCAGCACTTTCACGCAGTCCCGCGGGAGCTGATCCGCCTCGTACTGCACCGCCTCGATCTGCTGCCGCAGAATATCCTTTCCTTTTTGAAACGCGTACTGCGCTTGCGCCTGCATGGCGTTCGGATCGTCCGTCGCCCGCTCCTGCTGCGCAAGCCATTCGTCCGGCTCGGGCAGGGAGGACAAAAAGAATGCAAAGTTCTTGATCGCTTCGTCCAGATTCTTCTCCTCTTCAAACGCAAGGATCAGCTCGCCGTACTGCGCCGCGTTCTCCGCGGCGATCGCGTCCAGCGCGGCGTTGCGCGATTCCGCCTTCAGCATGTCCGATTCGAGCGCGTCGAGCGTGCGCACCGAAGGCGTCAGCCCCACGCGGAAAAAGTGACGGAATACGATCTTCGCGCAGAACGCGTCGATCGTCGAAATGTGCGCGTTCGCCACGGCGGCGGCCTGCTTGCGGTAGTATGCCGCCCGGTCGCCTGCCGCATGCTTTGCGGCGTCCGAAAGCCTCTTCGCGATGCGGCTCTTCATTTCTGCTGCAGCGGCGCGCGTAAAGGTCAGGATCAGCATGCTGTCGATCGGAACGTCCTCGGATACAAGCCGGGCGACGCGTTTCGAAAGCACGGTCGTTTTGCCCGCGCCCGCCGACGCGGAAACGATCAGATTGCCGTTGAAGTTGATGGCGTCGCGCTGCTGCGGCGTGGGATCCTGTTTAGCCATTCGTATCGCCTCCTTCGTTCAGAAGATCGGACAGCGTGCAGGTTTTTGCCGTCCTCTCACGGAAACCAAGCTGCCGGTCGTATCGACACACCGCGCCGAACGGGCAGTATTTGCATCTGTCCTTGCCGTAGCGAATGTCCGCTTCGCCGTTCATGATCCGTTCCGCGGCGTTCGTCGCCGTTCGCAGCGCCTGTTCCTTCAGCGCCTCGAGCTGCGCACGGGTCACGATATCGCCCTCGCAGCCGTTCTTACCCGTCTTCAGCTTAAAGATCAGCTTGGAGTACCCGGAAAGATTTCCGTCGCTTGCCGCGATCGCCTCCGGATCGCTTGCGGTCACGCCGGACAGCTTGTTTTTCGGAATGTCGCCGTCCTTCTTCGGCTTATCCGCAGTAAGCGGCATGTAGTAGATGCCGACCGCTTCCCCGCCGAACTGCTTTGCCGCTTCGAGGTACAGCGGAAGCTGGATCGTTTCGCCGCTTCTGAACTTCGTCGGATCGAAGGTATGGCCCTTTCCGGTCTTATAGTCCACGATGCGGAACATCGTACCGTCCAGAGAACGGTCGATGCGGTCGATCTTGCCCCGAAGCGTGATCTGCGTTCCGTCCGACAGCGTAAGCTTCACCTGCGGCTGGTCCTCGTTCCAGCCGAACGACGTTTCGGTCGCCGCGACCGTAAAGCTGCTTTCGCGCAGCTGCCGCAGCACGGAGCTTACGCACCAGCGCAGCATGCGCGTTCTCACGGTCAGTGCTTCGCGGCTGCGGAGATCGCGCTCGAAGATGCCGTCGTTATGCGAGGCGATCAAAGGCTCGAGGATGCGGTCCAGCAGCGCGTACGCCTCCTCGTCGGTCATGGCGCGAAGGTCCTTCCCCTCCTCCGCCGCGGTCTTCACGAACATGTCCAGAGCATCGTGCAGGAACGTGCCGACGTTGTCGGCGCGCTCGGTCGATTCCTTGCGCTCCTGCAATCGGAGACCGTAGCTCAGATATTCCCGGAACGGGCATCCCGCAAACTGCTCGAGCTGGCTTGCGCTCATCTTCGGCGCTTCGCCGTACAGCGCACGGGCAAGCGCCTTTCCGAGCCGCACCTTCGCCTGCGTGCCTGCGTCTCCCGCAAGCATCGAGTCGGTCGCGGAGGCATACGCTTCGTCATGCGCAAAATAGTCGTGCAGCGCGGGCAGCTGTCTGTGCACGAATCCGTCCGCGCGATAATCGCGAAGATACCCCGCCATCCGCAGAAAACCGACCTCCGGCGTTGCGGGGAGCGACGCGTCCGGCTTCACGACCGTCTCCGGCTCCGGCAGCGAGAACAGCGCCCGGACCGTGTCGAGAAGCGGCGAAGGCGCAAGCTCGCCGGCGCTCCCCGCGCAGGCATACGAGAAAACGATGCGATCCGTCGCCTTTGTGAGCAGCGTATAGAGCTGCAGCCGATCCGCGTCGGACAGCAGCTCCGTTCTGCCCCACACCGAAAGCCCGCTCGTCTCCATGCGGGCAAGCTCCGCGTCGTTCAGGAGCGCGTCGTCGGAACGCGCAGGCGGAAACGCGCCTTCGTTACATCCCAGAAGAAACAGCATTTTGCAGCGGTTCAGACGCGTGCGAACAAGATCGCCGAGCACGACCTGATCCGAGCTCCCCGGCAGCACGCCGATCCGGCAGCCGGAAAGGCCCTCCTCCAGAAGCGCGCAGAATTCCTTCTGCCCCATCGGCACGTCGCCCATGATCGCGTCGATCTGCGAAAACACCGCCATCAGCGTGTTCCACATCTGCGCGTAGGTCTGCGCGTCCTGCGATTCGCCCGCCGCAAGCAGCGCGTCCGCCTCCGTCTTCAGCTTCTGCATCAGCCCCATTTCTTTGAGGTATGCGTAAACGCCGCGCACCTTTTCGCCCGCCGTCTCCTTTGCGAGCGATTCCTTCAGCAAAAGGAGCTTCGGCGCGATCGCGGCGCGAACCTTTTCCGCGCGGCTCGGCACGCTGCCGACGGCAAACGGCGCGGCAAGCGCGGACCCGAAGAGTCCGTAGCGAATGAGATAGTTTTCAAAGATCTCCGTGTCGTATACGGAAACGCCTGCGTACCCGCTTTTCAGCACATGCAGCACGTCGTCGACGCGCAGCGAACGGATCGCCGCGCGAACCGACGACAGCACAAAATCGGTCGCGGCGTGACCGAGGATCGGACGCGACGCATCAAAGAACAGCGGAATATGACGCATGCGGAACGCGCGTCTCAAAAGCGGTGCGTAGGCGTCGAGCGAGGAAACGACGATCGCGATGTCGGAATAGCGGATCGACGGATCCGCCTTGACGATCTCCAGGATCCGGTCTGCGGTCAGCTCCGCTTCCAGCGCCTGTGTGGCACAGCTCGTTACGCATACCGCGTCGGTCTCTTTTCCGAACAGCGGCGGTTCCGGCAGAAACAGCCCGCGGCAGAGATGGTTCAGCGCGGGATCGACCTTCGCGCTCTGCGTTTTGAATTCTTTGGTGAAGAACGGGATCCCGCGTTCGGCGCAGAACTGCACGAGCGCCGCCGCGCGCTCCTCCTCCGGCCGGAACAGATCCGAGAGCGCAGGATCCGGTTCGGCGCGGAGCGTGACCGTCACGCTGCCCGCATGTTCGATCAGTCCCTCGAGAAGCCGCATGACCTGCTCACGCGTGCGGTCGAGATCGTCGACGTAAACGTACGTGTCGGAAAGCTCCGCTTTCGGCAGCACCTGAAGCGCCTCGGTCAGAAGATCCTGCGCGGTGAGATAGCGCGACGCAAGGAATTCTTCGCTGTCGCGGTAGATCGCAAGGATGTCGTGCAGCTTTTGATACAGCAGCGATTCCGGATCCATCCCGGCGATCGCCGTTTCGAGGTCCTGCGGCGCGATGCAGCTTTGCTTCAGTCTGCCGATCAATTCATCCATTACCTCGGCAAACCCGTTCGTCTGCGATACGCGTGAAAATACGGTCAGCTCCGCCTTTCTGCGGAACGCCGAGCGGCGCAGGACCATGTGCCGTCCTTCGACCGAGAGGAACGGCTTCGACACGCCGAAGCGGGAAAGCAGCCGCTCGGAAAAGCGCTCGAAGCTGTAGACCTCGACGCCTAAAAGCCCGCCGAGCGCTTTGCAGAGCTTCTGTTCCGCAGCGTACGTCGCCTGCTCCGGTACGAGCAGGATCGCGTGCTCGCCCGCCTCTTTATGCGCGCGGATCCGTTCATAGAGCGCGGTGCTCTTGCCGGTGTGCGCGCCGCCTTTATAAATCGCAAGTGACGCCATGCTTCCTCCTTAAAACGTCTCCGTATGAACAGGGGTATAGACCATGCGCCCGTTTTCGTTGGTACTCTCGAATAGCACGATCGACCGCACGGTGAACGCCGCGTTCGGCACGCGGATGCGGGAAACGTCGCCGTTGAGCTCCACCGCGCGGGCCAGCGTGATATGCGGCGAAAACCGCACCTTGCCGCCCGCGAAGCCGTACTCGAAGAGTGCCGCTTCAAGTGTTTCGCGAACGCGGAAAAGCTCGTCCAGCTCGCCGGTCACGGAAAGATAGCTCGTCCTGGCCCCGCCGTGCGTAAACGAACCCGGCGCGCCGAGTCGGAGCTGGAACGGCCGCGCGTCCTTCACCGCCTCATGCATGGCGGCGGCGATGTCGGCAAGCGCGCTGCTTTCGCCCAAAAACCGCAGCGTGATGTGATGGTTGCCGAACGGCACGAAGCGGCCGGAGCTGCTTAAGGAGCGCAGTCCCTCCTCCGCGGTGTAAACGGCGCGCTGCACGTCCTTCGGCAGCGGCACGGCGATAAATAAACGCATAGGAATCCCCTTTTCATTATGATACGTACATTATAAGGTTTTTTCATCGGTTTGTATAGGTTTTCTCTTTGCTATTTTCGGAATGTTTGTTATAATATAATTGGGGTAGGATGAAATAACAGCAACGAAACGAAGGAAAGCGGAGTCTGTGACGACGTGGAAACCAAGTTTAACGAGGAATTAAAGCAAAAGAAAAGACGGCTGCTGCGGCCGGGCTGGCAGGAACGGCTTCCCGTAAAGCCGATTCTTGTCGCTGCCGTCGCCGTACTGCTCGTCGCCGTGCTGGTGCTGATCAACCGCCCGGCGGCCTCCGTTCTGTCGAACCCGGAGCTGGACGTCGTGCGGAGCGCGGGCGTGCTGCGCGTCGGCGTGGACGAAAGCATCCCCGGACTCTTCGCAAACGGCGACGGCTACGAACGGGCGGTCGCGGACGAGCTGGCGACGCTGATCTTCGGCACCACGGAGGGCGTGACGTTCGTGCCGGTCGACCGCTATACCGCGCCGTGGCGCATGAACGACGGCGAGCTCGATCTGGTGCTGATGAGCATGCAGAAGTTCCCGCAGGAGGCGTTTCAGAGCGGAACGGTCCCGTTCTTCACCGATCCTTGCGTGATCCTTGCCTACGAGTCGTTTTCCTCGCTTCGCGGGAGGACGGTCGCGGTCCTGGAAAACACGCCGTCGGAAACGCTTCTGGACAAATACCTCGAATCGGTCGAGCCCGAGATGGTCGTGCGTCCCGCGGCGGATTACTACTCCATGCGCGTGATGCTGCGCGCGGGCACGGTGGACGCCGTCTGCGTGCCGCGGTCCGTCGCCGCGTCGTGGCGCGAGGCGCGGACGCAGATCCTGCCCTTTGAGATCGGCAAGATCCCCTACTACGCGATCGCGAAGAAGGACTCGGTCCTGCTCGAGGTGTGCGACTCCTTCTTTTATGACTGGCAGCGCGACGGCACGTTCCAAAAATGGGGCGCGCAATTCGGCGTCGAATGGGGCGCGAACGGTTGACGGAGCGCCCGAAATCCGATACAATAAAAAGACAGTATTTCTTGCTTTGGCAAGACCCGGAGAGTATTCAGTATGAATTCTTTTTACAGCATCCACGGCGGCAGACGGCTTGAAGGAACGGTGACGATCAGCGGCGCGAAGAACGCCGCCGTCGCGATCATCCCCGCCGCCGTTCTCGCCGGAGAACCGTGCGTTCTCGAAAATCTGCCGAACATCGCGGACGTCGAAAGCCTCAAGGAGATCCTCGAAGGGCTCGGCGCCAAGGTCGACATGACCGAAGGCGGCTGCATGCGCATCGACCCGTCCGCGATCAACACGCACGACGCGACCTCCTCTAAGGTCAGCTCCATGCGCGCGTCCTATTATCTTCTGGGCGCGATGCTCGGCGCGTGCGGCGAGATCGAGCTGGCGCTGCCCGGCGGCTGCGTGATCGGACCGCGTCCCATCGACCAGCATATCAAGGGCATGCGCGCGCTCGGCGCGAAGATCTACATGGACGAAAGCCGCAACGTGCTCCGTGCGCAGGCGACGAAGCTCAAGGGCGCGGAGATCTTTTTCGACGTCGTTTCCGTCGGCGCGACGATCAACGTCATGCTGGCGGCGGCCAAGGCCGAGGGCACGACGGTGCTTCAAAACGTGGCGAAGGAGCCGCACGTCGTCGACGTGGCAAACTTCCTGAACATGATGGGCGCCAGCGTGCGCGGCGCGGGCACCGACGTGATCCGTATCCAGGGCCGGAAAAAGCTGCACGGCTGCTCCTATTCCATCATTCCCGATCAGATCGAAACGGGCACCTACATGATCGCGGCGGCTGCGACGCGCGGCGACGTGGTCATCAAGAACGTGATCCCGACGCACATGGAGGCGATCTCCGCAAAGCTGATGGAGAGCGGCGCGCGCGTGATCGAGGGCGACGACGGACGCGACTTCTTCCTTCGCGTGACGATGAACGACCGCCCGCGCGCGGTGAGCTTCCGCACGATGGTCTACCCCGGCTTCCCGACCGATCTGCAGCAGCCGATGATGGCGTACCTGACCACCGCGGGCGGCACGAGCGTGATCACGGAAAACATTTTTGAAAACCGGTTCAACCACGTGAAGGAGCTTCGGAAGCTCGGCGCAAGCATCTCGATCGCGAAGCGCGTGGCGCGCGTCAAGGGCGTAGAGAACCTGCGCGGCGCCGATATCAACGCAAGCGATCTTCGCGCCGGCGCGGCGCTGATCGTGGCGGGACTGATGGCCGGCGGCGAAACCCGCGTGCACAACATCGGCTACATCGACCGCGGCTACGAATATCTCGATTCCAAATTCAGAGCGATCGGCGCGGACATCCTGCGCGTCGAAGAAGAGTAACGGAGGGGCTCATGTATCTTGCTGCCGGTTGGAAAGACTATGCGATCTTGGACGCGGGCAACGGCGATAAGCTGGAGCGCTGGGGCGACGTGACGCTTTTGCGTCCCGACCCGCAGGCGGTCTGGACGATGGACGCGCGCGCGGCAAACCGTGCCGACGCGGTCTATCACAGAAGCAGCAGCGGCGGCGGACACTGGGAATACAAGCGTCAGCTTCCCGAACAGTGGACGGTCTCCTACCGCGATCTCCGCTTCATCGTGCGGCCGACCGGCTTCAAGCACACGGGGCTGTTCCCCGAGCAGGCGGTCAACTGGGACTGGATGCGCAATGAGATCGAAGCGCATGAGAAGCGCACCGGGCGGCCCGCGAAGGTGCTGAACCTCTTTGCGTACACCGGCGGCGCGACCTGCGCCTGCGCGAAGGCCGGCGCGGAGGTCGTGCACGTCGACGCGGCGAAGGGCATGGTCGCCTGGGCGAAGGACAATGCCGCGGCGTCGGGTCTATCCGACGCCCCGATCCGCTATCTTGTCGACGACTGCGTGAAGTTCGTCAAACGCGAACTCCGGCGCGGCAATCATTACGACGGCATCCTGATGGACCCGCCGAGCTACGGCAGAGGTCCCACCGGCGAGATGTGGAAGATCGAGGACGATCTTTTCCCGCTCGTCGAGCTTTGCGCGGAGCTTCTCTCCCCCGATCCCTGTTTCTTTCTCATCAATTCCTACACGACCGGCCTTGCGCCGACCGTGCTCAGCAACGTATTGAAGCTTGCAATCAAGGGCGGACGCGCCGAAGCCGACGAGATCGGACTGCCGATCGCGCGCGGCGGGCTCATTCTGCCCTGCGGCGCGAGCGGACGGTGGACGAACACATGAACGCGCCGCATATCCTTTACGAAGACAACCACCTGCTGGTCGTGGAAAAGCCCGAAAACCTGCCCGTGCAGGCGGACGCCTCGGGCGACGCGGACCTGCTCTCCGTCTGCAAGGCGTACGTCAAGGAGCGGTATCATAAGCCCGGCGAGGTCTATCTCGGGCTCGTACACCGGCTCGACCGCCCGGTCGGCGGCGTCATGGTCTTTGCAAGGACGAGCAAGGCCGCGGGACGGCTGACCGGTCAGTTCAAGGACCGCACGGCGCACAAGCGCTACGTCGCGATCGTCGAGGGAAACGCGCCGGCTTTCGGCGAATGCGTCGACTGGCTTTATAAGGACGAACGCACCAACACGACCCGCGTCGTGCCCGAAGGGACCGACGGCGCGAAAAAGGCGATCCTTCGCTACCGCACGCTTGCAAGGGAGAACGGCACGTCGCTGCTCGACGTCGAGCTTCTGACCGGAAGACCGCATCAGATCCGGGTGCAGTTATCGAGCAGAGGGCTGCCCATTGTCGGCGACATGCGCTACAATCCGAATGCGAAGCCCGGCACGCAGATCCGGCTTTGGTCGTACACGCTGACGATCACGCACCCGACGCAGCAGGAGCCGATGACGTTCTATTCGATCCCGCAGTGGCGCGAATACCCCGCCGCGCTGAAGCTTCTGCCCGCGCACGAGGTCGCAAGCGGCGTGTATTTCGACGACGAACTCCTTGTCGCGGACAAGAACGCGGGCGCGGAGGTCGAGGGTGAACTTCTGGGCGAGCTTTCGGCGATCTTCGATCCGCTCTACCCCGTCCACCGGCTCGACGCGAACACCGAGGGGCTTGTCGTCTTTGCCCGTACGGAATCCATGCGCGACCGGCTGCTGGACGCATTTTACCGGCATGAGACCGAAAAAATCTACCGCGCTGTCGTTGTCGGGCGTCCGCAGGACGGAAGCTGCACGCACTTTGCGAAAAAGGACGCGGACGCCGCCTTGATGCGGCTTTGCAAAGAGAGCGATCCGGACGCGCTCCGGATGGAGCTTGCACTTCATGTACTCGAAACGCGGCGCGATCTCAGCCTTGTCGAGATCCGGCTTATGACCGGCCGCACGCACCAGATCCGCGTGCAGATGAGCGCGATCGGCTGCCCCGTGCTCGGCGACGACAAGTACGGCGACCGGGAGCGCAACAAACGATACAGAAAACGCCGTCAATGCCTGATCGCGAAACGGCTGACGGTGCTCGGAAAGACCTTTGAAAGCACAAGAGACTTCGACCTGAATGAATTTACGGAGGAAAAACGATGAACGCACAAGAACGCTATGCACTTTGGATGAACAGTCCCGACATCGACGAACAGACCAAGGCGGAATTATACGCCATCAAGGACGACCCGCAGGAAATCGAGGAGCGTTTCTACACCGAGCTGGAATTCGGCACGGCGGGATTACGCGGGATCTTGGGCGCGGGCGACAACCGCATGAACATCTACAACGTCCGCAAGGCGACCGAGGGCCTTGCGCGATACCTCGACGAGAACGTCAAGGGTACTGCGCGCGTGTGCATCGCGTACGATTCGCGGCACTGCTCCGACCTCTTTGCGCGTGAGACCGCCTGCGTGCTCGCGGCGCACGGGGTACACGTTTACCTCTACTCCACGCTGCATTCCGTGCCGCAGCTCAGCTTCACGGTGCGCGAGCTCAAATGCGACGCGGGCGTCGTGATCACGGCGAGCCACAACCCGCCGAAGTACAACGGCTACAAGGTCTACGGACCCACCGCAGGACAGGCGGCGCCGGACCTTGCGAACGAGATCACAAAGCATATCCGCGCGGTCGAGGGATTCAAAACCGGCTACAAGCCGTTTGAACAAGGCGTCGGCGACGGTACGATCGAGCTGATCGGCAAGGAGATCGACGAGATCTACTATCAAAAGACGATGTCGCTTCTGACGCAGCCGGAGCTCGTCAAAGAAAAGGGCAAGGATCTAAAGCTCGTCTATACCCCGCTGCACGGCAGCGGCAACGTGCCCGTGCGCGAGGTTCTGAAGCGCATCGGCGTCACGAACGTTACGGTCGTCAGGGAGCAGGAAGCGCCGGACGGCAGTTTCCCGACGGTCAAGGCCCCGAACCCCGAGGACCCGAACGCGTTCACGCTGGCGTTCCGCTATGCGGAAGAGGTCGGCGCGACCGTCATCATCGGCACCGATCCGGACAGCGACCGGCTCGGCCTTGCGGTCAAAAAGACCGACGGCGACTGGGCGGTGCTGACCGGCAATCAGATCGGTGCGATCCTGATCCATTCCCTGCTTTCCTCCTACAAGGCGACCGGCAAGCTGCCGAAAAACGGGCTCGTGGTCCGCTCGATCGTATCCACGCAGCTTGCGGACGCGATCTGCAGGAAATTCGGCGTGGAGATGAAAGAAGTCCTGACCGGTTTCCGCTTCATCGCGGAGGAGATCGCACGGTGCGAAAAGACGCACGAGCACACGTTCCTGTTCGGCTTTGAGGAGAGCTACGGCTTCCTGGCGGGCAGCTTCGTGCGCGACAAGGACGCGATCTGCGCGACAATGCTCGTCGCGGAGGCGTGCGTGGTCTACAAAGAGCGCGGCATGACGCTTTACGACGCGCAGATGAAGAGCGACGGGATCCACGGCTTCGACCGTGAAAAGGTCAAGTCCTACCCGCTCGAGGGCAAGGCGGGCATCGAGGCGATCCAGAACGCGATGACGCTTCTTCGCAGAGATCCGCTTGCCGAAATTGCGGGCGTTTACGTCAAGAAGACCGAGGACTTCAATAAGCCCGAACAAACGGGTCTGCCGAAATCGAACGTGCTGCGCTTTACGCTTTCCGACGGCGCGTGGGTCACGGTCCGTCCCTCCGGCACCGA
>JAEEGL014829413.1_pt1 | contig 15181 bp, 14 predicted proteins | sample 9134231 | NCBI WGS metagenome assembly JAEEGL01 (sample SAMN16246548, study PRJNA631951) | gut metagenome | biome: gut microbiome; feature: rumen; material: fiber-attached | host: Bos | place: Iran: Karaj | collected 2018-10 | reverse complement strand
TTGCCGGTGTTACAGCAGAACAGATGAAGAACGTTACAATTGCTTACGAACCAGTTTGGGCTATTGGTACAGGTAAAACTGCTACTCCAGAAGATGCTCAGGCAATGCACAAGTTTATTCGTGCCTACATTGCAAAGCTCTACAACCAGCAGGTTGCCGACGAAACAATCATCCAGTACGGTGGTTCTATGAAGGCTTCAAATGCAGCAGAACTCCTCGCCCAGCCAGATATTGATGGTGGCCTTATTGGTGGTGCCTCGTTAAAAGCCGAGACATTTCTCCCAATTTGTGTTTTGTAAAACAAATAGATAGTGATTTTGTATATCTAGATAAATACATCTGAAAACAAAGGGCGGAATCCGAAAATCCGGACGGGAGACCTCTGTTTTCCATATATATTCACATTACTTCTATAGACAAATCCCCACTTTTTCATTAAAATATCATAACTATTATTTGATTAAAAAGATTTGGAGAAATATATGGGTACAATTGGTGTTGTTCTTTTGGTAGTTTTTATTATCGTTTGCGTGCTTCTCGTTCTTCTGGTAGCTATTCAGGATGATGGCGAAAACGGAATGGGCGGTCTTTTGGGCGGTAGAGGTACTGCTGCATTTGGTGCACACTCAGCAAGCGTTCTTACAAAAGCAACTGCTGTTCTTGTAACAATGTTCTTTATTCTTACAGTAGCTCTTGCACTTGTAAACAAAAAACCAAAGACAGACAATTTTGTGAATTCTATTCCAGAAGAAGAAATTGCTGCTCCTTCAACTTCAGACGCAGGAAACTGGTGGGATGAAGCTTCAGAAACAACAGAAGCTGCAGAATAGGATAGTATTTGAAAATCAGTTATTAGTCAGGGCCTAAATTGAAGGAAGAAATTGATATTATAAATCACCTGCTTTCGGTAGAAAAGAATGCGGCTGTCTTAATTGACAATGCCGTTCGCGAAGCCGACAGCAGGACTTCAAAAGCCCGGAACGAAGCAGCAGCAACATATAAATCACAATATGATGAATGTGTTGCTGCTATGGAAAAAGATTATCAAAACACTGTTGATCAGGTAAAAGAAAAACATCAGCAGGATTTCGAACAGTTCAAATCTGAACTAAACAATCAGCAAAATAATTACACATCATTTAATTCTCTAATGGATAAGCTCCTGTTTAAGGACTAAAACGGAGGCTGCAAATGGATAAATCAACTGCAGTTTCTTTTAGTTATGCCAAAGCAGCAGGACTCTTAAGCAAATCATTTATAAACAACAAAACTCAGCGTTTATTCGAAGCAGAAACTTTGGCAGATTTGTGGGCACTTCTTTTTAAAGAACCTGCTCCTTTAATTCCCGAAACACTGCTTGCACGCGAGCTTGAAGAAAAAGCATTTCAAGTTTTTTTTGATCAGTATCTTTTTTTCTTAAAACAATATGATAATCCTCCGCTAATCCTCAGTGATAAAATCAAACGGTTTGAAATTGAAAATCTAAAAGAAATCATTGGAGCCTTAAGTGCAGGAGAAAAAGAACTTCCGCATTTGCTAGATTTAAAAGATTTCAGTAAAATAAATACAAAGGCATGGCCGGATCTTGCAAAGATGACTGCAGGTACTCAGTACAGCTGGATAAAAAATGTTCCGTCTGTACAAGAGCAGCAGACAATTGAGTTTAAACTTGATCTTCAGCTTTTACGCGAAAACTGGAAAGCAATCACTTCATGCCACGGAGAAGACAGGGAAGGGCACGAAAAGCTTTTCCTTGATGAGTTTATTATAAAAAATATCATATGGGCGCTCAGGCTTAAGCTTTATTATGAAATGCCGCGCGAAGAAATTATTCAGAATCTTTTTTATGTTACGGACAATCCCGACAGAAAAGATCCTGTTGCGGCACCTGCAATCAAAGTGCTTAATTATGATGTTAATAAATATGAGGATTGGGAAAAATGGGAATATGCAAAGTATCTCAATCCTTATGAGCCGGGTGAAATCTGGTGCGTAAATCCTGTGTGGATTGAACGACGCTATCTTGCACATCAGGCAAAACTTGCACAGCAGATTTTTCATCAGTATGTTATGGAAGACGTTGCGCTTGCGGCCTGGTTCAAATTAAAAAATTACGAGCTGACTTGTATAAGAACGGCTGTAGAAAGTCTGCGGCTTAATATAGGTTCGAGCGAAGCAATGGAGGCTGTGGGAGTAAATGGCTAGAACAGCAGAAATGCGGTTAATTGAATTGATGATTCTCAAACAGGATATTTCGGCAGTAATCGAATATATCGGTAAAAAAGAATCATTCCAGTTCCAGAAGGATTTTAACGAAAGCGGTCACGAAAAAAAATCGGACTCTGCTTTTGATATAGATTCAAATTTTTATACAAGCCTTAGAAATGCATCTGTTAGTCTTGGTATTCCGCTTGACGATTCTGAATTTAATATAAAGGATGTTTCTTGCCCCACACAGGAAGACAGAGATACAGCGGCCAGACTTTTAAAAGCATACAACGAGCTTTCTGAAGAAATTGAGGAAAAAAGTAAGGAGCTTGCAAAGTGTACTGATGCTTATAAAGAAGCTCTTGCTTTTGCAAATCTTAAAGTTTCGTTCAGCGAAATTGATAATCTTTCATTCTTGTCGCTTCGTGTAGGAAAAATTGACGCAGCGCTTTTTGATCAGATGAAGGCAGATCTTGGAGTTCGCGCTGTTGTAATTGCACTTGGTGAAGATAAAACTCACGTGCTTGTTGCTGCTTCTAAAAAGAACAGTGCCGAAGTTGACGTAGAACTTAAAAAGCAGGGCTTTGTTGCTCTTGAAGTTCCAAAGGATTTTGAAGGAGTTCCACAGGATGTTCTTGATGGACTTGAAAATCAGAAAAAGAAAGTAGAAGCCGAAGCAGCTGAGCTTGAAACTACACGCGCTAATTTTGCAGAAACTCACAAGGCGCAGATTCACGCTCTTATAAAATCATTTGCAATTGGTGTTCAGATTGAAGATGTCGTAAGAAATCTTGAATCTACAGAACTTGTTTATAGAATTACAGGCTGGGTTCCTGCAAGTGAATGCGAAACATATATGAAGGAGCTGGACAATATTACAGAAAGCCGAATTGCCTTCCGTGAATATTCGCCTTTTGAAGTTCCGGCAGTTGTTTCCGGTAAAGAGCAGGTTCCAGTTAAACTTAAGCACGGTAAATTTGTAAAGAGTTTTGAGCGCATGATTTTCAGTTATGGCTCTCCTGTTTACGGAATGATTGACCCGACTCCTTTTGTTGCAATCTTCTTTACTTTGCTTTTTGGAATTATGTTCGGCGATCTTGGACAGGGACTCGTTTTCGTTCTTGTCGGAATTCTTATGGCTCTTAAAGTTATAAAGGTTGGCGGCTGGAATAAGTTTGCTCCAATTTTTATAGCAATAGGTATTTCAAGTTCGCTCATGGGCTTACTCACAGGTGAATTCTTTTCTAACGAAACTTTGCTCGAGCCTTTTGCAGAATGGGTAACAGGATTTTTTGGAACGCCTCACGCGCCAATTCTTAAGATGATGCCTTCAAGCGACCCTAATTCAATCATTGCAATGTTCGGAGTTTTTGGTGTTGCAGTTGGAATTGGTTTTGTAATCAACACAATCGGGTTGCTTTTGAATATCATAAATAATTTAAGAACCCGCCGTTTTGACGAAGCTTTCTTTGGAAAGAACGGACTTGCAGGTGCAGTATTCTTCTGGTATGTTATTGCGCTTGTTATTCGCATTATTGTGTTCAAGCATTCAATTGCTTTATACGACTGGATTATTCTTGGAGTTTCACTTTTCCTTGCGGCCTTTGCAGAGCCTTTTGAAAATCTTGTGGCAGGCCGCAGACCTTTGCTCGAAAATGGATTTGGTACTTATTTGATTTCGGGAGTTGTAGAGTTAATCGAAGTTATTTCGGGCTATCTTTCTAATACAGTTAGTTTTGTGCGTGTCGGAGCATTTGCACTTTCTCATGCTGTTCTTGACTTTTTGATTCTGACACTTACAAATATGTGCGGAGGCGAGGGAAGCGTAGTTGGTATTCTGATTCTTATTGTTGGAAACTCAATCATCATCCTGCTCGAAGGAATGATTGTAGCAATTCAGGTAATAAGACTTCAGTATTACGAATTCTTCTCAAAGTTCTTCCACGAAACCGGACGTGAGTTTATGCCGTTTAAATTTGTTAATGAATAAGGAGTATTATATGAAAAAACGATTGTTCATGATTCTGGCAGTTCTTCTGTGCGTTGGAACTGCACTTTTTGCACAGGACGCATCTGGAGCCGAAGAAGCTGCTGCTAATGCAGGCGGTCTTTCTGCAGGAATGAAGTATCTTGCAGCCGCAATTGCCGTTGGACTTGCTTGTCTTGCCGGTGGTATTGCCGTAGCAAAAATCGGTTCATCTGCAATGGGTGCAATGAGCGAAAACCCTGAGCTTTCCGGTAAGGCACTTCCTTTCGTAGGTCTTGCAGAAGGTATTTGTCTTTGGGGAATGCTTGTCGCAGTTTTGATTTTGATTTTGTAACGGCTTAATGAATTATTATATAATCGGACAGCGCGAGATTGTTCTTGCTTTTCGAATGACTGGCATAGAAGGAGTTGTTGCCGAAACCCGCGAACAGGTGCTCGAAGCCTTTAACCGTGTAACAGGAAAAGGTGGTGTTGCAAATGTACCGGGCGAGCAGATTCCTCGAGTTCTGATATTGACGGAAGAAGCAGCCAGTCTGATAGAAGCAGAAGAAATCGAATGGCAGAAAACAGGAAGGTTTCCTCTTATTGTTGAAGTTCCGGGATTAAACGGTCACGTTCCTGGAAAAAAGACATTATCAGAAGCAATCCGCGAAGCTGTCGGTGTAAATGTGTAGAGGCATACAATGCAGGAATTACGTTCTACAGAAATACTTGATAAAGAAATAGAAGCAGACGCACGCCGCAAGGCAGAAGCAATCCTTAAGAAAGCAGATGAAGAATGCGTTCAAATTATGGAAGGCGTAAAAACAAAGCTTGATTTTTCACGAAAAGAAAAGGAAGAGTTTTATAAAACAAGACTTGCTGCCGTTGAAAAAGATATAACTGCTTCCATTCCGCTTGAAAAACAAAGATTCAAGGTTGCTTTTGTTCAAGAAAGACTTATGCAGGCAGTAAATAAATATCTTGCCGGTCTTGATGAAAATGAAAAGCTTGAGCTTGTAACAAAGGATTTTGATTTTAATTCCTGCAAAGATAAAGAACTTGTTGCCTTTGTTTACGGCTTTGATAAGGCTAAGGTACAGACCTGGCTTGAAAAAAAACTTGCCGGTGTAAATGGCGCAAAACTTCCAGGCTGCAATAAAACAGAATTTGGAAAAGAAATTGTAGAAGACGAAATTGGTCTTGAAATAAATGAAGGTATAATTCTTGAAACAAAAGATAATGCCTTCCGTGTACGCATGACAATGACAGAAGTTTTTTCAAGACTTTTAGATAAAAACAGAGCAGAGCTTGCTGATGCTTTGCTTGGAGGCGCAGAATGATAGAAGGAAAAATCACGCGTATTTCTGGGCCTATTATTTATGCAGAAGGCTTGGACGGCTGCGGACTTTACGATGTAGTTGATGTTGGAGAGAAAAAATTAATCGGTGAAATTATCCGACAGAATAAAGGAAATGCCACAATTCAGGTTTACGAGGAAGATACAGGCATGCATCTTGGCGAAAAAGTTGTTTGTTTGCAGCGACCTCTTTCTTTAAGACTTGGACCTGGACTTGTAGGAAACATTTATGACGGTATTCAGCGTCCATTAAAATCACTTTTTAACGGCGAAGATAAAGAATCAGAAATTGATGACAGTGCGTTTCTTATTCCTGGTCAGAGAACTGAACCGCTTGATGACAAAAGAGTTTGGCATTTTGAAGCTGCAGACGGCGTTTCTGAAGGAATGAAAATTCATCCGGGCTTTGTGCTTGGAACGGTAAAAGAAACGGAATCAATCACTCAGAAAATTATGGTGCCGCCGGAGACACGCGGAAAAAAACTTGTACAGTTTAAGGGAACAGGCGACTACACAATTGATGATGTAATTGGTCTTACAGAATTTGACGAAGAAATAAGGCTTGCTCATTACTGGGCTGTACGAAAGCCTCGTCCATATAAATTAAAGCTTAATGTTTCGGAGCCGCTTATTACTGGTCAGCGTGTAATTGATGTTTTCTTCCCGCTTAGTAAGGGTGGAACCGCAGCAATTCCTGGTGGCTTTGGTACCGGTAAAACAATGACTCAGCATGCCGTTGCAAAATGGTGCGATGCAGACCTTATTGTTTACATTGGCTGTGGCGAACGCGGTAACGAAATGACAGAGGTACTTACAGAGTTCCCTGAACTTATTGACCCACGAACCGGTCGTTCCATCATGGAGCGAACAATCCTTATTGCAAATACTTCTAACATGCCCGTTGCCGCTCGCGAAGTTTCTCTTTATTCAGGAATTACGCTTGCAGAATATTTCCGCGATATGGGAATGGATGTTGCTATCATGGCAGATTCAACTTCACGCTGGGCAGAAGCTCTCCGTGAACTTAGCGGCCGTATGGAAGAAATGCCTGCAGAAGAAGGTTTCCCGGCATACTTACCAACACGTCTTGCTTCGTTTTATGAACGCGCTGGTCGTGTAGATGCCCTTTGCGGCGAGCAGGGTTCTGTTAGTGTAATTGGTGCTGTTTCTCCTCCGGGTGGTGACTTTAGTGAACCTGTAACTCAGCATACAAAACGATTCATCCGTTGCTTCTGGGCGCTTGACCGTGAGCTTGCAAATGCACGACATTATCCTGCAATCGGCTGGATAGATTCTTATTCAGAATATGCAGAAGAAGTACGCGACTGGTGGGAAGTAAGAAATCCTTTGTGGTGGCAGCTGCGACTTCAGGCTCTTGAACTTCTTAAGAGTGAGCAGAAGCTTGAACAGATTGTACGCCTTATTGGTCCGGATGCACTTCCTCCGGCACAGCGCCTTGTTCTTAAAGTTGCCGAAATGATTAAGAACGGATTTTTACAGCAGAACGCTTTTGACGACATAGATAAATATTGTTCTATAGAAAAACAAATCCTTATTCTTGATTTGATTATGGAATATTACCGCCGTGCAGATGCAGTTGTAAAGCATGGTGCACTTTTAAATAGAGTTGTAAATCTTCCTGTCTGCGATGAACTGGTGCGAATTAAAATGCAGTACCCGAACGATCAGATAGACAAAATTGAAGAAATCAGAGGTCGTCTGGACTCTCAGCTTGGTGAGTTGGAAAGAGCATATTCTTCAAGAAGGGGAGTGTAGAATATGAAAGGTGTAGAATATAGAGGCGTAACTTCTGTAGACGGACCAATTGTTGTCCTCAAAAGTACGGAAAACGTTTTTTACAATGAAACAGTTTGCGTCCGCGACCGAAACGGAAATAAACGAATCGGTAAAGTTGTAGATATAAGTGAATCTGCCGTTGTCGTTCAGATTTTTGGTTCTACTACAGGATTGGACCTTGATGAAACTTCTTTTGAATTCTTAGGTGAACCGCTTGAACTCCGCGTAGGTGAAGGCCTTCTTGGTCGTGTATTCAACGGACTTGGCGAACCAATCGACGGATATCCTCAGATTATTTCTTCTGAAAAACGAAACGTAAATGGAAACCCGATTAATCCTTATGCACGAGTTTATCCGCGCGACTTTATTCAAACCGGTATTTCTGCAATTGACGGAATGAACAGCTTGGTTCGCGGACAGAAGCTCCCAATTTTTAGTGGAAACGGACTTCCTCACAACAAGCTTGCAGCCCAGATTATCCGCCAGGCAAAGCTCCGTAACTCAGACGAAAAATTCGTAATGGTTTTTGCGGGCATGGGAATTAAATACGACGTTGCTCAGTTCTTTGTAAAAACTTTTGAAGAGTCTGGCGTACTTTCTAATGTAGTTATGTTCCAGTCTCTTGCAGACGCTCCAAGTATTGAACGAATCATCACTCCGCGCTGTGCCCTTACTGCCGCAGAATATCTTGCTTTTGAAAAAGACATGCATGTACTTGTTGTTCTTACAGATATGACAAACTACTGCGAAGCCCTGCGTGAAATTTCTACAACCCGTGGCGAAGTTCCCGGTCGAAAAGGATACCCTGGATATTTGTATTCAGACCTTGCAGAACTTTATGAACGCGCCGGAAAAATTAAAGGTTCAAAGGGTTCCATTACACAGATCCCAATTCTTACAATGCCTAATGATGATATTTCGCATCCTATTCCTGATTTGACCGGTTATATTACAGAAGGTCAGATTGTACTTGGACGCGAGCTTTTCCAGAAGGGCTTGTATCCTCCTGTTGCATCGCTTTCAAGTCTCAGCCGTCTTATGAAAGATGGTATTGGACCTGACATGACACGAGAAGACCACGCCGCAGTTTCTTCACAGTTGTTTGCATCTTATTCAAAGGTAAAGACAATCAGAAATCTTGCCGCAATCATTGGTGAAGAAGAACTTGGCGACTTAGACAGACAGTATCTGCGCTTTGGCGAACGCTTTGAAGAAGAATTCTTAACTCAAGGTGAATTTGAAGACCGCACGATTGAACAGACACTTGATATTGGCTGGACTATTTTGCAGGAACTCCCTGTAGAAGAGTTGACTCGTATTAAACCGGAGCTGATTGAAAAATACAGATTATCGGGTCAAGCCCGATAATGACAGAGGCTTATGAACATAAACGTTGCGCCGACAAAATCGAATCTTCTCACTACAAAGGAACAGCTGGCGGTAAGTACTAACGGCTACGAGCTGCTCGAAGAAAAACGAGAAATTCTCGTGCGCGAGCTTATGAGCCTTGTTGAACAGGTAAAGCTGCTCGAAGACGAAATTGAACAGGCAATAAACGAAGCATATCCTGCATTTAAACGAATGCTCATGATTGACGGTGCCGACCAGGTAGAACGGATCTCTCACGCAATTCACTATGATTTTGAAATGACGGAGCGAGTTGCTGTAGTAGGCGGCATGCAGTTTGAAACGATAGACGTTGAGCTTCCTAAAAAAGAGCTTTTCTATTCTTTTCTTGGTACATACGCAAACACAGATGAAGTTATCGTAAAGTTCTTTAATCTTTTGTCTCTGCTTACACAAATGGCTTCTATCAGAACAATTGTTTGGCGCCTTGCAGAAGAAGTTAAGCGAACTCAGCGTCGTGTAAATGCACTTGATAAAATGATAATCCCGCAGGCTACAGAGACGATAAAATATATAGAGAGTGTTCTTGAAGAACGGGAACGCGAAAATGTTTTTGTTCTAAAAGCCTTAAAGAAAAAGAAGGAGCGAGGTTAGCATGATAAAAAAACTGCTTGTTGCAATTAATGGTTCTGATATTTCTATTCGCGCTGCAATGTATGCAGTTATGTTGGCCCGTACCTATAAGGCAGAGCTTAAGTTTATTTATGTTATAGACTCTGCAACAATCAGATATCTTGGAATGAACCAGATGCTTGCAAAGGACGAACAGGTAGATTATAAAGTAGACCTTGCTTACGAAGGACAGAATTATCTTGAATATGCAGTAGGTCTTGCTGCCTCTAAAGGAGTTGTTGCCCAAAGTGAATTAAAGGATGGTTCAGTAGTAACAGAAATCATCAAGTGTGCTAACGATTTTGAAGCAGACATGATTGTTATTGGTGGCGCCGACAAAAAGAAGGGAGATCAGCTTTTTAAAAGGAACGTGCATTCTTCACATCAAAGCGATATTATTGAAAATTCCAAAATACCTGTTCTTGTAGTTAAAGCTGAAGATGTTGAAACAAGGTTTAAGGTATTTTAGGATTTTTATAGATGAAAGATTTTTATAAAATACTTGGTGTCCGTCAGGAAGCAACTCTTGCAGAAATAAAAAGGGCATATCGCGAAAAAGTAAAAAATCTGCATCCCGATTTAACGGGCGACATTACACGAAAAGATGAATTTAACGAAGTCGTTCATGCCTACAGAGTTTTATCAGATGCCCGCCAGCGAAACATTTTTGATGAAAGCTTTTTTTTCAAGGCAAGACGGCAGCATGCAAATATCGATTCGTTTGATTATTACAAATGGCTCAGCGCCCGCGATGATTATGAAAGCCGCGCAAAACTGATTTTTTATACGCTCATGCGCAACAAAGAAGACGAAGCCGTTGCAGAGTTCAAGCGCATGCAGATGAATCATCCTGATTTTACTTTGAAAGATTTTTTTACCCGCGAAGATTTTATGGATTACGGCTACATTCTTGCAGAAGAGCTTGTAATTCGTGCGGAATATTATGATGCTTTTCTGCTTCTTGAACAGATTATAAAAATGGAATATTCGTATCAGTATTTTTATATCTTTTTCCCGGAAGTAATAAACTTTACTCTAACAATCCTTAAGAAAAATATAGACGGCGTAATTAATGATGAGTTGGCACTTGACGTTTATGAACGCGCGCTTGACCTTGAGTTAGGCAAGGCTAACGATGTATTCTTCCTTCGCAAAATGAGTGAAGAATATAGGCGCGTTGGCGATCTTGCAACTTCTGAGATATGTTTACGCGAAGCAGAAAAAATGTTAGAATAGGCTAACTATGATTAAGATTAAGACTCTCGAAGAAATTGAAGGCATCAGAAAAGCTTGTCATCTTACAGCAGATATGTTTAATGAGCTCCTTCCAAAAATCAAAGCTGGAATGAGTACCCACGATATAGACATGTTGTTCAAACATTACATTGAATCACACGGCGGAACTCCTGCCTGGTACATAGAAGATTTTCCAGGTGCAGTTTGCATAAGCATAAATGAAGAAGTTATTCACGGACTCCCTTCTAAAAAACGAATCGTTCGTGAAGGCGACCTTGTTAGCCTTGATGTTGGAATTAACTTAAACGGATACATAAGTGACACAACTCATTCTGTTTTAATTGGAAAAGTTGATCCAAAAGTACGCAAGTTAAAGGAAGTAACAGAAGAATGTCTTCGCGCCGGAATTGCAGCCTGCAAGGTTGGAAACCGAATAGGCGATATTTCTAAAGCTGTTTACGAAATTGCCGACCGCAATGGTTATGGTGTTGTATATGATTACTGTGGTCATGGAGTAGGGCTTGAGGTTCACGAAGATCCAAGTATTCCGAATGTTCCGTTCCGCGGAATGAATCCTAGAATCAAACCAGGTATGGTACTTGCAATTGAGCCTATGATTAATCTTGGAGTTCCTGACGTAGACCTCCTTGATGACGGCTGGACTGTAGTAACTGCAGATGGAGAAGTTTCTTGCCATGAAGAACACACAGTTGCAGTATTCGAAGACCATACAGAAATCCTTACAGACCTGAATTACAACAAATAAAAACAATCTGTTTTATAACAAGTTTTTTATGTTACTCTTTTGAAAAAGTGGTATTATATTATATATAAGAAACATTAATTGTAGTGCGGTCCCTGAGCTTGTCGAAGGGTGACCCGACAATCTATTACACAGGAGATGTAACATGAAAAACATTAAAAAAATCTTTGCAGTTGCAATGCTTGTCCTTATGATTGGCGGTACGGCATTTGCACAGTCAGCATTAAGTATTGTTGAAGCTCTTCAGACAACATTCCGTTCAGTTTCTGATACAATGCTCCCATCGGTTGTAGAAGTAGATATTACCCAGACAAAAACATATTCAAATCCTCTAGGCAATATGTCAAATCCGTTTGAATGGTTCTTTGGAAACGGAAATAACAGCGATGGTTCAAACGACAATACCCGTGAATATCAGACATCAGGTTTGGGTTCGGGTGTAATTGTTCGTAAAACAGGAAACACTTATTATGTCCTTACAAACAATCACGTTGCAGGCGATGCTACAAAAATCAGCGTAAAGCTTAATGATGAAAGAACTTTTGAAGCAAAGCTTGTTGGTACAGATGACCGAATTGATATTGCACTTATTTCTTTTGAAACAAAGGATAATCTTCCTGTTGCAAAGCTTGGAGATTCAGACAAAGTAAAATCTGGTGATATCTGTCTTGCTTTTGGTGCTCCACTTGGATACAGCCAGTCAGTTACACAGGGTATTGTAAGTGCAACAGGCCGTTCAGAAAGTTCAATGAGCTCTATCAGCGATTACATTCAGACAGATGCAGCAATCAATCAGGGTAACTCTGGTGGTCCGCTTGTAAATATTTATGGTGAAGTAATTGGTATCAACACCTGGATTGCTTCTGCTTCAGGCGGTTCAGTTGGACTTGGTTTTGCTATTCCAATCAACAATGTAAAGAACGCAATTGATGCATTTATAAAAGACGGAAAAATCACATACGGATGGCTTGGTGTTTCACTTGTAGAGATTTCTGATGAATTTAAGCAGGAGCTTAAGGTTGGAAAACAATCAGGAGCTTTTGCTGCAGAAGTATTTGTTGATTCACCTGCATATAAAGCAGGAATTAAACCTGGTGACTACATTACAGAGCTTAACGGTAAGACTGTTAAAAATGTAAATCAGCTTGTTCGCGATGTTGGATATCTTGAAGCAGGAACAACTGCAACATTTAAAGTTCTTCGCGGCGGTACTAAAACTTATGAACTCAAGGTTAAGATTGAAGCACGTGCCAAGGATGTAGACAGTCAGAACAACAAGCTCTGGCCGGGCTTTATTGCAACTCCACTTACTGATGAAGTTCGTGAACAGCTCAAGATAGACAACAAGAAGGTGAAGGGTGTTGTAGTTTCTAATGTCGAAGCGAAATCTCCTGCTGCAAGCCTGCGCTTACAAGAAGGAGACGTTATTACAGCAGTAAACGGTAAAACTGTTACAAATGTTGCAGAGTTCTATCAGGAGCTTGCAAATGCAACAAAATCAATCAACTTTGACATTTACTCAAGTGGTGGAACTGTTACTACCGGAACCTATAAGTTCTAAAATAGCGTAAACATAGGGGTTTTCCCTTATAGTATTTGCGTACATGCAAAAAAGGTGCTATAATTTCTTTATGAACAAGAAGAGATTATTCAGCACCTTTTTTTTATTAATTTTAACTACAGGTGCATTCGCTCAACAGGTAACTGAAGTAAAGACAGATCAGACATTTCTTTCTGATTATGTAAGCAAACAATGGACAACAGAAGATGGTCTTCCCGGTATGACAATTACAACTGTTATGCAGGATAAAACCGGTTATATTTGGATTGGTACTTACGACGGTCTTGTTCGCTTTGATGGGGTAGAGTTTACTACCTTCAGCCGTACAAATGATAAGAGATTTGATTTTGCTTCGGCCCGTTCGCTCTTTCAGGCATCAGATGATACTATTTGGATTGGTCATAATGATGAAGGAGTTACTTCTGTTGCTCCTGATGGTACAATTTCAAAATACACAATGGACGACGGGCTTCCTAACAACAAGGTAAATGCTCTTTGCGAAGATAATTCTCATAATATCTGGCTTGGAACAGCAAGTGGAATCTGCTACATAACTCCTCAAAAAGAAATAAAAACTCCGGCAGGCCTTGCAGAGCTTGGACAGGAAAAAATCCTTGTAAGCTCTTTGTACTGCGATACTGCCGGAAGAGTGTGGGTCACAACCGGTTTTGAAAACGATTTATTTGTATATGTAAATAATAAGTTTGAACGATACACAGATATAAAATCAATAGAGAATCCAGCTGTAAGATTTATAACTCAGGATGATACAGGTGCCTTCTGGTTTGGCATGGGCGGAAGCTATGTCTTAAGAATGCATAACGGAGAAGAAACTCTTTATGATGTAGGGCACGATCATCATGAAACAACAGCTATAAGCAATATTCTTCAGGATAAAAAAGGAAACTACTGGTTTGGAATGGATTCTGGAATTACAATTCTTCATAACAGTACGTTTACATATTATGACAAGCGCAACGGACTTCCTGATGATAATATCAGCCAGATGATTGAGGATAATGAAGGAAATATCTGGGTTGGATTTAATCGTGGTGGACTTCAAAAATTGAGTCCAGCCAAGTTTGCTACTGTTTCTATGAGCTCAAGTGTAAATGCAATTTGCGAAGATACTATGCGCCACCTTACCTGGCTTGGTACAGATAATGGTGTTGCCTGCTATAAAGATAATGTTTTTATAGAAAATAAAGTTACCCAAATGACTAAAGGATATCGTGTTCGTCATATAGAAATGACAAAAGATAACGAAATCCTTATTTCTTCTTATTCAGATATTCCTCAAATTTGTGTTTATCCGGATGATTCAATAAAGGTGTGGACTACTGAAGATGGTATTTCTCAAAAATGCAGACTCTGTATTAAAACTTCCTTTGGCGACTATTATATTGGTACAACTCAGGGCTTGAGTATTGTTCATCACGAAGATGGACATATAACTACATTAACCCGCGATGATGGTTTTGAAAATCACTATATCATGTGGCTTTATGAAGATGATAAGCAGCAGATCTGGGCCGGAACAAACGGTGGCGGTATTGAAATTCTTAAAGATGAAAAAGTTGTAAAACATTATTCTTCAAACGAGAATGAAGGCAATCTTGCCGGAAACGTTATTTTTAAGATTGTAAAAAACAATGGAAGCATTTGGATTGGTACAGGTACAGGTCTTTCAAAGTATATTGAAGAGACAGATTCTTTTGTGAATATTACATCCAACAACGGTTTGGGTACAGACAGCGTTTTCCAGATGATCTGCGATTATACTCAGAATGTATGGATGACAACCAACAAAGGTGTGTTCTCTGTTCCTTATTCAGATATAGAAGCCCTTGTAGAAGGAAAAACAGATAAGCTTAATGTAAAATATTACGGTGCTGCTGATGGACTCATAACAAGTGGTGTTACTTCTACATCTCTTTCTGCAAAAGATTCTTTAGGTCGCGTATGGTTTACTCTTGTTGATGGTTTTGCAATTTATGACCCTCTTAAGTCGGGCAAGAAAAATGCATCGCCGAAAGCAACTTTCCAGACTTATACAATTGATGATATTACTGATGAGTACAAGAATAACATAATCGAACTTGAACCAGACAGCAAGCGTATTTCAATAAAATATACTGCGCTTAGTTATTATTCTTCTGAAAACTTAAGATTCAGTTATAGGCTCGAAGGCTTTGAAGACAAGTATTCTGAATGGTCAAGTGCAAGAACTGTTTCTTATACAAACCTTAAGCCTGGTGCTTACAAGTTTGT
>JAEEGL014742748.1_pt1 | contig 15181 bp, 11 predicted proteins | sample 9134231 | NCBI WGS metagenome assembly JAEEGL01 (sample SAMN16246548, study PRJNA631951) | gut metagenome | biome: gut microbiome; feature: rumen; material: fiber-attached | host: Bos | place: Iran: Karaj | collected 2018-10 | reverse complement strand
GGGATGTGCGCCGGAGGATATTCTCTTTATCGATGACTCCGTGATAAACTGCGACGGGGCCCGGAAGAACGGCATGCATGCCTACCATGACCCTACGGGCAACAGCTGGATGAGCAACACTGAGACCGATGAGGACATACAAAGGATGTATGAAGGCATCAAGGCCGAGCCGTCAGTATGCATCATAGGCAATTTTGACGGAGTACACAAAGGACACCAATACATCATCGAACGGCTGAAGGAGATAGGTCGCGAGCGCCGTCTGCGCACTATCATTGTGACCTTCAACAGCCACCCGCGGACACTCTTCGACAAGAATTTCGTGCCCAGATACCTCACCACGATAGTGGAAAAGACGGCCCTGCTACGGCAGTGCGGAGTGGATGAAGTGCGCGTCATGCCCTTCACACACGAGTTTGCCAACACCACAGCGCGCGATTTCATGGAGCATTACCTGCGCGACGGCATGGGTGTTGAGGTGCTACTGTTGGGCTATGACAACCATTTCGGCAAGCGAAATGCCGCAGAAGACTTCCATACATACCGCGAATATGGCAAGGAACTGGGCATCGACGTAATACTGGCCGACGCCAAGGATGTAGAAGAGGAGGGCCGCAGCGTGCGCGTCTCATCGTCACACGTAAGGCATCTCGTCATGGAGGGTCACATGGAAGAGGCCACTCTATGCCTCGGACGGCCATACTGCATCAGCGGCATCGTGGTACACGGACGTGAGGAAGGGCGCAAAATGGGCTTTCCCACAGCCAACATCATGCCGCCGGAGCGCAAGCTGCTGCCTCCAAACGGAGCTTACGAGACGCGCATCACAATAGAAGGAATGGAGGACACGGAGCCGATGGCAGCGATGACAAACATCGGACGCAGGCCTACATTCGACGATAACGACTGCAATATAACCATAGAGACAAATATCTTCGGTTTCAACGGAGATATATACAACAAGAACATTACCATACAATTCATCCGCATGATACGTCCGGAGCAGCATTTCTCCTCTACAGAAGCGCTGAGACAGCAGCTGGAAAAGGACCGACGCAAGGCTATGGAGGCCCAGGGGATGAACTGAAGAAAACTAATAACTAACTGAGAACCTATGCCCAAAGCATTACTATATCTGGCCTGTTTCATTGTCGTGCAGATCGTATCTGCCTTCGGAGTGAATGTGGTGACACATTTCTTCTTCCCTGAACACATTGACGACACAACGACCTCCATACTCATCACCACCACAATCTCATCGGTGGTGCTGGTACTTCTCTTTCTTCTGACAGGCTGGTGCAAAATCAGCCGCAAGTACCTGCGCTCCCATCCGTGGGGCATGCTGGCATGGTGTGCGCTCCTTGCCGTTGGAATGGTGCTGCCGCTGACGTGGCTGGAGGAGCAGCTGCCGGACAGTTGGCAGGTCAACATCATAAGCACCGAGATGGCAGGCATACTGAAATCCACCGAGGGATACTTCGTGGTGTGCATGCTTGCACCGCTGATGGAGGAGGTATTGTTTCGCGGAGCCATGATACCCGCGCTGCTGAAGTGGTGGGAGAATAGGACTACGCCGATGAAAGCGCGCTGGGCAGCGATAGGAGTGTCAGCCCTGCTATTCTCACTGGCACACATGAACCCGGCACAGATACCCCACGCACTCATCGTGGGAGTGCTGCTGGGATGGCTATACACCAAGACCCATAGCATAGCGCCAGGCCTGCTGATACACTGGATTAACAACTCCGCGGCCTACGTCGCAGCCAAGATGTTTCCCCTCATTCCCATTGACGCAAAGCTGGAAGTCTATTTCGACGGCAACGATATGGCAGAGGCACAGGCCATCATTTCATCTATGCTCATAGCGCTGCCGGCGCTTTATCAGATGATCGTGACGCAGAATAACCCCGAATATAACAGAAGTATAACCCACCATACGACCCACAGATGAAGACCTTTGAAGAACTCGGCGTCTGCTCAGACATCTGCCGCGCCATAGAAGAGCTTGGCTTTGAACACCCCATGCCAATACAGGAAACGGTCATTCCGCTCCTTAATTCCTATGACCGGGGCACAGACATCATCGCACTGGCACAGACCGGAACCGGCAAGACAGCTGCATTCGGACTGCCGCTATTGCAGATGGTGGAGCCACACCCGCCCATAGGAGGCCCAAGAGGAGCACAGACACAGGCCATTGTGCTCTCCCCGACACGTGAGCTGTGCCTGCAGATAGCCGATGACCTGAGAGATTTCTCGAAGTATATGAAGGCCATCAACATCGTGGCAGTCTATGGAGGCACGAGCATCCGAGACCAAATCAACGCCCTCAGGCACGGCGCACAGATCATAGTGGCAACGCCGGGACGCCTGATAGACCTGTTGGAGCGCGGAAAGGTGGATCTCAGCATGGTGAACAAGATTGTGCTCGACGAGGCCGATGAGATGCTGAACATGGGCTTCTCTGACAGTATCAACAGGATTTTTGAGGCTATTCCGGACGACAGACAGGTGCTGCTGTTCTCTGCCACCATGAGCAGAGAGGTGGAAAAGGTGGCCAAGAGCTACCTGAGAGACTATCAGGAGGTGGTGGTAGGCTCAAGAAACGAGGGCGCGGAGCACGTGAACCATATCTATTATATGGTGAATGCGAAGGACAAATACTTGGCACTGAAGCGTATCGTGGACTATTTCCCGCGCATATACGGCATCATCTTCTGCCGCACGAAGGTGGAGACGCAAGAAGTGGCAGACAAGTTGATACGCGACGGATACAACGCCGAGGCGCTGCACGGAGACCTGTCACAGCAGCAACGCGACCTGACAATGCAGAAATTCCGCCAGCACACGACGCAGCTGCTCGTGGCTACCGACGTGGCAGCGCGCGGTCTGGACGTGGATGACCTTACCCACGTGATAAACTACTCCATGCCCGACGATACGGAGTCATACACTCACCGCTCAGGCAGAACAGGGCGTGCAGGCAAGAAGGGCACCTCTATCGCCATCATACACTCACGAGAGAAGCACAAGATACGCACCGTTGAGAAGATAATAGGCAAGGAATTCGTAGTCGGAAAGCTGCCTACGCCGCAGGAGATATGCACGAAACAACTGTTCCGAGCCATCGATGAGATAGAAAAGACCGATGTCATCGACGAACAGATAGAGCCTTTCATGGTCGAGATACGCAGGCATTTCGAGTATGTGGATAAGGAGGAGATACTGAAAAAGGTTGTCAGCCGAGAGTTCGGACGCTTCCTGCAGTACTATGCCAACGCCCCGGAGATAGAAGAGGTGAAGGAGAAGAGAGAGAAGAAGGATGAGGGAAGAGGGATGAAAGGTGATGGAGGAGGAAAGAAACCACGTGAGTCTGTGCAGCGAGGGTATAGCCGCCTCTTCATAAACCTGGGTAAGAACGATGGCTTTTACCCCGGTGAAATCATGCAATTCATCAACCGCAACAGTCACGGGGCACGTCCGCAGGTGGGACACATAGAGCTGATGCCATCATTCTGCACCATCGAAGTGCCCGAACACGAGGCCGGAAAACTCATCAAGATACTCAACGGTGCATTCTATCGCAACAAGAAGGTGGTGTGTAAGCACGACGGCGGCAGCGCAAAAAAGGGTCCGCGACGCAGCAATACGCCGGATTCATCGAGGCGCAAGAGCCCCAAAGAGGTGACCGAGGGAAGCGCACGACGCAGACCGAAGAAGAAATAATAGAGAGTGAAGTCAGTACCTGTGAGGGGATTCTTACGCAGCTAATTCGTTTATTTGATAATTCGTTAATTCGCTAATTTGACTCATACTGCATATTTCGGCAACATAGACTGGTACCGAAAGCTGATAGCAGGCGGCGGTATCGACTGCATAGACGGCAGTGAACACTGGCAGAAACAGACGGAACGTAACCGCTGCACCATCGTGACTGCCAACGGAACGCAGTGCCTTTCGGTGCCCGTGACGGTGCCATCGGCCCACTGCCGCACCGACGAGGTGCTCATTTCCGACCACGGAAACTGGCAGCACGTGCATTGGAACGCGCTCTGTTCGGCATACGGAACGTCGCCGTTCTTTGAGTTTTACGCTGATGACATAAAGCCGTTCTACGACAACAAGTGGGAGAAACTCGTGGATTACAACCGCGATATAACGCTGAAAATGCTCCATCTCATCGGGCTTGACGACGTAATAAACGCCCATGCAGCCAGCAACGGAGCACTCGCAGCCAACGCCATAGCACATACAGCCAACAACGGGGCACCCACAGGCGAGCCACGCAGTCTGAAATACTACCAGACCTTTCAACGCCGCCACGGTTTCATCGCAGGAATGTCAATCCTCGACCTGCTCTTCAACGAAGGACCGGAGGCGATAAAATACATATAACCTGCTACAGTTATAGCGGACACGCAAAGGAAATACATAAATCTAATATGACAACAATACAAGATAAGACCTTCGGAGGTGAGCGGCCTCTGTTTGAGTCACACCATCTGGAACTGATAAACGTGAGCATTACCACCGGTGAATCGGGGCTGAAAGAATGCTCCGACATCATCTGCCGGCACTGCCATTTCGACGGGAAATACCCGCTGTGGCATGTTGACGGCTCGCTGATAGAGGACTGTTACTTTGCTCCGGCGGCGAGGTCGGCCATCTGGTACAGCCAGAACATGCTGATGAAGGGCTGCACGATAGACGCTCCGAAGTTCTTCAGGGAGATGCAGAACCTGACGCTGGAGGAGGTTACCATCAATGATGCAGACGAAACCTTCTGGGGTATTGACGGTCTGAGACTGAAAAACGTGGTGCTGCACGGCGGCACATACCCACTGATGCACTGCAATAATGTGAGGATTGACAACCTGAAGTGCGACAGCAACTACATCTGCCAGTATTGCAAGGACGTTGAAATACACAATGCCGTAATCAATACGAAGGACTCTTTCTGGGAGGTGGAGAATGTTACGGTATATGACTCAGAGCTGAACGGCGAGTATCTGGGCTGGCATTCCAAGAACCTGCGCCTCGTAAACTGCCACATCAGCGGTGAGCAACCACTGTGCTACGCCGAGAATCTCGTGCTGGAGAACTGTACCTTTGACGCTGGTTGCGACCGCGCCTTCGAGTATTCCAGCGTGGAAGCGGACATAAGAGGGCATATAGAAAGCATCAAAAATCCCGCTACAGGACACATAATGGCCGATTCCATCGGTGAAATCATCATCGATGAGAACATCAAAGGCCCTGCCGACTGCGTCATAGAAACCCGCAATTAGTCCAGCGCCGCACAATCGCACAAAACGAACAACGCCACACCATAGTCCCGCCTCCACAATTGTAGGAAGTAAGAAATCCACCTCTGGAAAGCAGCAAAAAAACGCCTTTGCAACGGTTTATAAATCAACACGTTGCAAAGGCAGGTCTTTTACCTTCTAATAGTAGGTCTTTTACTCGGTAATAGAAGGTCTTTTACCCGGTAAAAGTTACTCTATTACATCGCAATATCAACTCCATTACTTTCCGATACGGCTGCGCCGCCGTCTGACGGCAACGGCACCAATAGGACAAAACGCGCATTTCACCTTCTGAGCAGAGCTCTGGCAAGGAGCGGTTACTATGCATGAATTCATTTCTGTTGCCCTTACAGGACACAATCATACACCAAATAAAAACCCAGGGCGCTGCCCTGGGCTATAAGCTTTTGCCCTTTCAGGGCGTTATATCATACTGTAACAGACATGAATACTCTATCTCCGTTACGCTACTATAGCAAGCGCTATATGCAGAAAAGCCTTTCTGGGCGTGCTTCTGTTTAGTTGCGGGACTTGTATTACTTTATGTTATCCACAAAGCGGAACAGTCTGCTCCATCGTACTCCCTCTGCGAGGCCTTTGCGATCGGGGTCGCTTGACCACCAGATGAAGATGGGCTTGCCCACAATATGGTCCTCCGGCACGAAGCCCCAGTAGCGTGAGTCGGCGCTGTTGTGGCGGTTATCGCCCTGCATCCAGTAGTAATCCATCTTGAAGGTGTACTCCGTTGCCGGCTTGCCATTGATGAGGATAGTGCCGTCATCCTTCACCTGCAGGTCGTTCTCCTCATATACTCTGATAGGCCTCTCATATATCGGAAGGTTCTCAAGAGTCAGCTTTATGCTCTTTCCCTTGGCCGGAATCCACACGGGACCGTAGTTATCACGCGTCCATCCATAGCGTCCGTTGAGGGGATAGATGTCGCCGATGGTCCTGGAGGTATTGAGTTTCACGCTCTCCACCAGGTCTTTGCGTGACAGCATTGCCTTGTATGCCTTCTGTGTCAGCGGCATATAGCCCGACTGATTGAGCTGCGTGAGGTCCTCCTGCGTGATGCCGTTCTCCTTGATGAAGTCCTCTGGCAGGCGCTCGCGCAGCTTCACGGCATAGGTATATTGCACGTTGTCCGGCTCCTTGTTAGGCTTACCGTCCAGATATACTATGCGGTCCTTAATCTGCAACGTCTGCCCTGGCAGTCCCACGCAGCGCTTCACATAGTTCTCGCGACGGTCAGCAGGGCGCGACAGGAGCACGCCGTACTCGGCCGGCTGGCTGAGAAGATAGTTACGTCCGGCGCTATACACGGCCTCGTAATACTTGCGCTGCTGGAGCGGAGACATTGAGTCAACGTCCATCTTGAGGCCGTTCTGCTCCATAATCAGGGTTCCGTAACCGTAGCACATCTGGTAGTAGTCCTGCGGTTGCCAGCGGGGTTCGCTCACAACGGTGTCACCGGCAGGGAAGTTGAACACTACGATATCATTGAGCTTCACGCTGCCCAGGCCCTTTGCACGACGGTAATCCCAGTGCGGCCAGTCGATGTATGACTTGGTATTGATGATGGGCATCGTGTGCTGCGTCAGCGGCATGGAGAGCGGAGTCTGCGGTATTCGCGGACCGTAGCTTACCTTTGACACAAAGAGATAGTCACCCGTGAGGAGTGATTTCTCAAGCGAGCTGGAGGGGATGACGTAGTTCTGGAAGAAGAAAAGGTTGATGAAATAGACCGCCACCAGTGCGAACACCAGCGCATCGACCCACGACATGACCATTCGCATGGGGTTCTCAAGGTCTTTCCACCAGTCCCAGCGTATCTTCCTGGAGATATAGAGATCGTAGATAAACGGTACTACGATGAGTCCCAGCCAGCTCTTCAGCCACCAGAGGAACAGCAGATAGAGCAGCAGAACGATGATGAACTTCGCCCACTGCACCTTCATATTCGGTTGATTCTTTACTTTCATTCTTTCGTTTCTTTGTTCTGACAGGCCATGAGGCACAGGTATTGCGTGTGCTCCGCAAGGTCTTTAGAAGGAGAACATATCGTCGATGGTGAGCAGTCCCTGGTGCTCTGCCGTGTATTCAGCAGCGAGAACTGCGCCCAATGCGAAGCCTTGACGCGAGTGAGCGTCGTGGGTGATGGTTATCATATCGGCCTCAGAGTCGTAGTTGATGGTGTGTATTCCGGGCACTTCGCCGCGACGCACGTCGTCGATACGCAGTGTGCCGGGCGCTGTCTCATGCAGTCCCCACTTCTCCTTGCGGTCCAGGCGCTCCACAATCTGCTCGGCAAGAGTGATTGCCGTGCCTGAGGGAGCATCGAGCTTGTGCACGTGGTGGGTCTCAACCATGTTGACATCATACTGTGGGAAACCGTTCATAATCTTTGCCAGATACTTGTTTACGGCAGAGAATATCGCTACTCCCACGGAGAAATTGGAGGCCCAGAAGAGTGTCTTGCCCTCATTGGCGCACGCATTGCGCACTTCGTCACCGTGGTCTTTCAGCCACGCCGTAGTGCCGCTGACCACCTTTACGCCCTTTGACCAGGCCTTGAGGTAGTTGTCGTAAGCCACTTTCGGGTTGGTAAACTCTATCGCTACATCAGCCGATGCAAAGGCAGGAGAGTCAAAATCCTGCAGGTTGTCTATGTCGATGATGCTGACAATCTCATGTCCGCGGCTGAGGGCAATCTGCTCTATCATCTTGCCCATCTTGCCATATCCTATTAATGCTATTTTCATATATGCAAATTAACGAATTAACAAACTTACAAATTTACGAATTAACGACTGACCGAGGCGCGCAAAACACCCACATTGTGAGCTCTTACGAGGAATAAGCCTCAGCCTCTGCGGCTGCTATTATGTCCTCGCGTGCCTTCTCTTCGTCGTTCACATCGTCCAGAGTGAGCTCGTCTATGGAGCGTTCTGCCTCCTCTACCTTGCGAGACTGCTCTGTCTGAACCTTCTCTTCTTCGTGAGATATCACTACCACCTCGTCCTCTGCGTCAATGTTGGGTGCTGCCACGGTGGGCATTTCCTCCATCTGCGTGCGTGCTGTCTTGGCGGCAAAGACGCTGTCCTCAAAGGCCGAATCAGCACGCAACTTGCGCAATGTCTCCTGGGCGGCATTCTGCTGGGCCTCCTTTTTGGAGAAGCCGGAACCGGTGCAGCCATCGACACCCTCAAGTACTGCGGTGTAAACGAACTTAGGCGAACCGTTGCTGTCAATGGTTTGCTCCTCCATGCGGAACTCCAAAGTGATGCGATTCTTCTGTGACCACTCCAGGATCTTGGACTTAAAGTTCACCTCTTTATACGCCATTTTATCGATATTGATGTACTTGTCCATCACCTTTTCATTCCAGAACTTCATGCAGGCATCGTATCCGTGGTCCAGATAGAGCGCTCCCACGATAGCCTCGAACGCGTTGCCGCCCATATAGCTATTGTGTGATGCATTGCGTGCCGATGCCATTATGAGGCGCGAGAGCCCCATTTCCTTTGCCAACTTGCCCAGCGTGTCGCGCTGCACGAGCTTGGAGCGGGTGGTCGTGAGGAATCCTTCCGGCTTGCCGGGGTATCTTCTGAACACAAGATCGCCCACTACGGCATCGAGAACAGCATCGCCGAGGAACTCCAGACGCTCATTGTTCAGCTGCTTTCCCAGCTTGCTCTGCTGCTCTGGTGCGCCCTTGCGCCCACGTCCCTTGCGGCCTTTACGCCCTGTGTAGGCAGGGTTTTCTGCGTCCCCGTTTTTCTTTTTCTTCCCTATGACAGTCTCTGCCTCCAGGACTTTCAACTCCTCTGCCGTGGCTCTGTGGCCCAGGCTCTTGTGCATCAATGCCACTTTGTAGAATGTTATCTTGTGTGGCAGGACGCCGAGGATGTTGTATAAAGCCAGATAAAGCTCCTTCTCCTTGCGGAAAGGAAGCTTTATCCTGTCTATAATGTTACTCAGCATACTTCTTGAAGATGACGCAGGCATTGTGTCCACCAAAGCCGAAGGTGTTGCTCAGAGCTGCTCGCACCTCGCGCTTTTGTGCCTTATTGAAGGTGAAGTTCATGTTATAGTCTATCTCCGGATCCTCATCTCCATCCTCATGGTTGATGGTTGGCGGCACGATATCCTCCTGAACAGACTTCACACAAGCCATTGCCTCCAGCGCTCCGGCGGCTCCGAGCAGGTGTCCGGTCATGGATTTGGTGGATGATATGTTCAGTTTGTAAGCCCACTCACCGAAGAGTTCCTTGATGGCCTTAGCCTCAGAGATGTCTCCTACGGGTGTTGATGTGCCGTGCACGTTGATGTAATCGATGTCCTCAGGCTTCATCTCTGCGTCAGCCAGAGCCTCTTCCATCACGATTTTTGCGCCCAGACCCTCTGGGTGAGACGCTGTGATGTGGTAAGCATCGGCGCTCATTCCGGCGCCGACCATCTCGCAGTATATCTTGGCACCGCGTGCCTTAGCGTGCTCCAGTTCCTCCAGTATGAGGCATGCAGCGCCCTCGCCCATCACGAATCCATCGCGTGAAGCGCTGAACGGACGGCTTGCCTTCTGCGGTTCGTCGTTGCGCGTAGATAGGGCGTGCATAGAGTTGAAGCCTCCCAGACCTGGGTCTGTGATGACTGCCTCGGCTCCACCGCTTACGATGACGTTGGCCTTACCCAGACGGATGAGGTTGAATGCGTCAGCCAGAGCGTTGGAAGACGATGCGCAGGCACTCGTTGTAGCATAGTTAGGACCGTGGAAACCATACTTGATAGAGATGTTTCCTGGGGCTATATCACCTATCATCTTAGGGATGAAGAAGGGTCCCCACTTTGGGTTTTCACGGTGTGCAGTGAAGTATTCTATCTCCTCCTGCATGGTGCGCAGGCCTCCGATGCCGACACCGAAGATTACTCCGACGCGGTTCTTGTCTATCGTCTCCAGGTTCATCTCAGAATCTTCGACGGCCATTGTGGCTGCTGCCATAGCGAACTGGCAGAACTTATCCATCTTGCGAGCCTCCTTTCGGTCTATCCACTTAGAAGGATCAAAGTCCTTCACCTCACATGCGAAGTGCGTCTTGTAGGGGGTTGCGTCAAACTGTTTGATGGTATCAGCGCCGCTAACACCAGCAAGCAGATTCTTCCACGTCTCTTCGGCAGTGAGTCCCAATGGGCTGACGGCTCCAAGTCCAGTCACTACTACTCTTTTCAGTTCCATAAATTAAATCGGTAAATTATAAGTATGGGTTTTAAATCAAAAAAGAAAGGTGATGGGATAGTGAATAGATCACCCTCCCATCACCTTTTTATCATACGTCTTTTACGCATGCAAGAAATAACAGGTATTACTTGCCGGCATTCTCGATGTATGCGATAGCATCGCCAACGGTCTGTATCTTCTCGGCCTCTGAATCAGGAATCTGTACGTCAAACTCCTTCTCGAGCTCCATGATGAGCTCTACAGTGTCAAGTGAGTCAGCACCCAGGTCGTTTGTGAAACTTGCCTCTGGCTTTACCTCTGCTGCGTCAACACCCAGCTTGTCAACAATAATTTCTGTTACTTTTGTTTGAATTTCAGACATGATTTTAATGTTTTAATTTTTAATTTTTAGTCTATTTCTTTATTAATAATAGCCTCGGGCAGACACTCTTTCCGCCCTTAGCCAGTGGGTATGCTCGTCAAATTCGGGTGCAAAATTACTTATTTAATTCCGAACTACCAAATAATTTGACCGAAAAAGCGCCTTTTCTTGCACATAGTGGTATGGTTTGTGCAATTCTCCTGCCGTATATCAAGATTACAGAAGTAGCTCAAATGCACTATGTTACACTTACCGAAGCATGAATCTGCACTTACCGGCGCGTGATTATACACCTACCGGAACGTGATTATACACCTACCGGAGCATGTTTTTACATTTCCCCGAGCTGCTTGAGGGCACATTTCACGATGTCGCTATCCTCGTTCATTATCTTATAGAACTCGGTCATAGTCCATATATCCCTTGCTACGAGTGCCTTGAGTTGCATCTTCAGCGCCTTCGTTGTCTGCTCGCGCTCCGCCTCGTCCTTGGGTTCCACTTTCTGCTTCTTACCCTCGGCATAGATCTCATCTATCATCGACTGCGGTATCTCATACTCACGTCTGAAGGCCTCTATACCTCCCTTTCCGTCGGTACCGTTGGCATCTTTGCCGTAGGTCTTAATGAGTTCCTTGCGATGTTTCTCTGCATAGCGCAGGTTAGCGTTGAGCACTATGCTCTTTGCAGACAGTTCGCGGTGGAACTTTGTATATTTCGTTGTGTCGAGCGGCACGAAGAAATCAGGCATCACGCCACCGCCTCCGTATATGGTGCGATGCTTTTTCAGCGTCTCATACTTCAGCGAATCGGCAAAGTGTATGCTGTCGGCATTGGTAAATTCACCGTGCTTATAACGGTTTATAAGGTCCATTGCATAGTCCTTTATCTTACCTTTCTCGTATGGTTTCTGTATGCAGCGGCCCGACGGGGTGTAGTAATGCGCCACTGTGAGGCGTATCATGGAGCCGTCCGGCAGGTCTATCGGGCGCTGCACGAGTCCCTTTCCAAATGTGCGACGGCCTACGATGGTGCCGCGATCCTGGTCCTGAATGGCACCAGAGACAATCTCTGCCGCCGATGCGGAGTATTCATTGACGAGCACTACCACCCTTCCGTCGAGGAAGCGTCCGTTGCCTCTCGCCCTGAACTCTTGTCTTCTTACGGCACGTCCCTCTGTATATACGAGCAGATCGTTCTCGGGCAGCAACTCATTGAGCACTTCAGCAGCCGCCTGCAGATAGCCGCCGCCATTGTCTTCCAGGTCAATGATGAGGTCTTTCATGCCGCTTTCCTTCAGGCTTTTCAGCGCGTTGAGGAACTCACTGTGGGTCGTAGCGCCAAAGGAAGATATCTTTATGTATCCCACCGTTGGGCGTATCATGTAGAAAGCGTCAATGGTGTTGAGCGGAATCTTGTCTCTGACAACGGTGAAATATACTATATCCTTGATGCCGTTGCGCTTCACACCAATCTTCACCTTAGTGCCTTTCGGCCCTCTGAGGCGGCGCATTATCTCCTCTTTCGACATCTGCACGCCTGCTATGGCAGTGTCATTGACCGACACGAAGCGGTCGCCGGCCAAGATGCCTACCTTCTCTGACGGGCCGTCGTTGATGGTCTGCACCACGAGGAGCGTGTCTTCAAGCATATTGAACTGCACTCCCACACCCTCAAAGTTGCCCTGCAGGGGCTCATTGAAGGCTTTCACCTCCTTGGGTGTGGAGTACGACGAGTGGGGATCAAGCTTCTCTATCATTCCTCTGATGGCATCTTCCACCAGCTTTTTGCCATCCACGCTATCCACATAGAGTTGCTTTGTGGCCACAATGGCAATGGCAAGTTTCTGCAATTCAGCCTCTCTTACTTTCGTATCACCGCCCTGAGCCATTGTGCCGACACATGCCGGCAGCAACATCAGCAGCGCCAGGATAATCTTTTTCATATTTCTCATTTCTCGTTTTGTTCGTCTTTTCCTTTGCTATTCCTTACCGGGATGTGCGTTGCTCCTTATTTATATATACGCGCGCAAGGGGAATTTCCACTTTTATGGATGTCCTTCCAGGCCGCGGCAGTTAAAATGCAAAGGCCATGTCTCGTAAGAATCGTGTCTCACCGAGCATGGCCTTTGTTGCGTCAAGCCTTTCACAAGGACTGCGCTGATATTGTAGGTTAGTTATGATTCTTCACCTATCATTCCGTCCCTCCACCGGAAATCAGCTATGCAAAGTTACTCAATATAAGTCAATCTACAAAGAGTAATGCCCCTTGAGATGCGTCAATCGCACGTATTTTAACGTCGATTAACAAGTTCCGGGATTATCTTTACATCCCTTAACATCTATACACGGCGCCATGTGTGCGCACACACCCCATCAGACCTTAGAGCCAGCAAAGGATTATTGCATTATCTTTTTGCCGTTATAGATTATCAATCCTCGGGTGTTTGGAGCCACAGGCTGTCCCAAAAGGTTGTAATAAACATCGCCGTTAGCGCTCTTTTTGCCCGCCTCGGCAGCCACATTGCTGATGCCTGTAGCACCGCCGTAGGTCACTTCCATCACGAAGCTGAGCTGGTAGCCGCTGTTCTTGAACTTGAAAGTAGATGCCGGAGCGATGGTAAATGTGGTGATGTCGGGGTTGGAAGCATCGCGAGAGTTCAGTATCTGCACGTCCTCTGAAGTGGCGGTGTAGGTCTTATCGCCTACCTGAGACCAGAAGTTAACCCTATCCTCATCTGCCTTATTAATATAAGAATAGAACTTTACACCTGTTGCAGTCTTTCCCGCTGGCGCAGTAAAGATATTCTCTGCACCGTTAGAGAGCTTGATGGCCATGTAGCTATCATCCCCTACAGTCATACTTGTGCCTTTGCCAAAGGCCTTATCGCTCTTGTTGAGCACGATTGTTGCACCGTCGGCGTAGGTCAGTTGGGACAATCCTGCGGCATTGGTCCCAAGCAGAGCCTCGTCAAAATAGTACAGCGAAGCGGTGGCTGCCTGCCTCTCTGCCGTCGGAATGGTAGAGAGAATGTAGTCGGCATCATTGCCCAGAGTGGCACCGGTACCCTCTGCACCGGTCAGGTAGGCAGGCACATCAGAATAAGCCATCACACTGTACTGATAAGGTACCGTTACCTCCGAACCTATATTTGCATATATGAAGTTATTGCCGCGCACGGTAATGTTTCTGCCAGAACCGCTGCCGCTGAGTGCGTTGCTCACGCCTGGAGCGACACAGTTGCCCTCCACCAGCGCCTTACATCCATCGTTGATGGCAATGGCGGCACTGTTGCCCGGGCAGTTATGATAGTTGTTGAAGAGGTGCACGTAGCAGTCGCCGCACTGTGGCAGACGTCTTACGCAGCCCTCACCCCACTCATTGTAAGCGAAGGTGAGGTGGAGTATCATCTGTCCCTCAGCCCATCCGCAGCCGCAAGTGTAGGCATGTGAGTAGCTGCGAGAGGTGTAATAGAACTTGTTGAACGTGTATGTTGACCAGTCGCAGCGCTTGCTGTCCAGTGCGCCGTCCTGCGAATCCACCAGTGTGCAGTGATCCACCCACACGTGCTGACCCATATTGGTGATGAGATCCACGCCGTCGATATCTACAGAACCAGGTCCGATGAGCGACAGGTTACGGATGATGAAGTTGTTCACCGAGGCGTCGAGCTCAAAGATACCTGCTCTGTTAGGCAGCGTATAGGTCTGTGTCTTCTGATACTGCAGCTCCTCCATCGCCTTCTTGGTATAGAAAGCGCGCTCATCGCAGGTCAGCGTTGTGCCGTCGGGCAGCGTGCCGGTGATTTGCTTGGTGCTGCTATACTTCTCAAGTCCCTGCTGCTGCAGGTAGGCAAGGTCGGCATCGGTGAGGAAGAACTTAGTGCACAGGCGGGCATTGTTCACGCCGATGATGGTCTTGTTCTTGGTAGATGCTATCTGCATCACCTTCTCGATGGTGAAGTCTCCGTTTGAGCCGTCAAGGATAATGATGTCATACTTGGAGATGGCCTGCTTGATCTGGTTGTCGTCGCTTTGTCCCCCGCCAAGTGCTTTCAGCGTCACCTTTGAGGCATCAGAGAAGTTACCACCGCTCATGGTGAAAGCCGTGCCGGCCTCGTCGGAGCATGTTGCCCAACCTATCGGGGCAAGATTGTTGCCTGCCAACAGAGGCAAGGAAGCCAACATGCAGGCAAGTGAGAGTAAAGTTTTCTTCATTCTTAGTCAGTATTGATTGTTTTCGTCCATTTTTTTTCGCGTGCAAAAGTACTACTTTTTTTTC
>JAEEGL011093881.1_pt1 | contig 15181 bp, 13 predicted proteins | sample 9134231 | NCBI WGS metagenome assembly JAEEGL01 (sample SAMN16246548, study PRJNA631951) | gut metagenome | biome: gut microbiome; feature: rumen; material: fiber-attached | host: Bos | place: Iran: Karaj | collected 2018-10 | reverse complement strand
TGGCGCGAATAAAAGCGGAAGCACGAACCGCGCCGCGGTAGAGCAGGCTCTTTCGGATGCGGGACTGACGGTTACGGACACGGTTCCTCTGCAATATGCATCAGGCTTTACGATCGATCGGTACGAGGGCATTGACTATGTGTGTGTGCCAAACTCCGGAGATTATCTGGTGATTTCTGAGGGCGGGACGGTTCCGGACGGTCTGCCGGATTCCGTTGTGATCATAAAGCGGCCGCTTACGCACGCTTATCTGGTATCCACATCCGCGATGGACCTGATCAACACCTGCGGGGCGCTTGGCGATATCAGGCTTTCCGGAACAAATGCGGGCGACTGGTACATCGATGGTGCCAGAGCAGCCATGGAAAACGGGCAGATCCTCTATGCCGGCAAATACCGGGCACCCGATTACGAACTGCTGCTGGAAAACGAATGCGATCTTGCGATCGAAAATACGATGATCTACCATGAGCCGGCCGTCAAAGAAAAACTTACGGAGCTTGGCATCCCGGTGTTTGTGGAAACCTCCAGTTATGAAACGCACCCTTTGGGGCGTCTGGAATGGATCAAACTCTACGGTGTGCTGTTTGGGAAAGAAGCGGAAGCAACGCGCTATTTTGACGAGCAGATCGGGAAAATCGGACCGATGCTTAAGGAGCAGCAGGATACCGGCAAAACGGTCGCGTTTTTCCATGTCGCGGCAAACGGCATGATCAACGTGCGAAAGAACGGGGACTACATCACGAAGATGATCACGCTCTCCGGCGGGCACTATGTGCCGGAAAATACGGGGGAGAGTGACAACGCGCTGTCCACGATGAACATGCAGATGGAAGATTTCTACATGGGCGCAGCGGATGCGGATATCCTGATCTACAACAGCACGATCGGCGGGGAGATCAAATCGGTAGCCGAACTGACGGACAAGAACCCGCTGTTCCGTGATTTTAAAGCCGTGAAAGAAGGAGCGGTCTACTGTACGAGCCGCGATCTGTTTCAGCAGATCACGGGCATGGCCGAATTCATGCAGGACTTAAGTGACGTCTTAAACGGCACAGGGCAAAACTACACCTATTTAAACAAACTGGAATGAGAAGAAAACGTTACGGAATCTATTTTGCGGCAGTCACACTTCTGATCCTTGCATTTTTCTGGATCAGCCTGATCCTCGGAAGCTCGGACGTAACGGGCGGCGAGGTTTTCAAGATCCTTTCGGGAGATCAGAGTGACCAGCTGCACGTCAACATCATATTGCAGATCAGGCTGCCAAGGACCCTGGCAGCGATTTTGCTTGGCGGTGCGCTCTCACTGGCAGGGTATCTCCTGCAGACGTTTTTTGCCAACCCGATCGTCGGTCCGTATGTGCTCGGCATCTCCTCTTCGGCAAAGCTGACGGTGGCACTGGCCATGATCTTCTTTTTATCGAAGGGCAGGGAGATCGGTCTTGGCATGATGGTCATATCCGCCTTTGTCGGCGCGATCACTGCCATGCTGTTTGTTCTGGCTCTTTCCGTAAAAGTCAGAAGCATGAGCGTTCTTGTCGTATGCGGGATCATGATCGGCTACATCTGCTCTGCGATCACCGACTTTGTTGTGACTTTTGCGGATGATTCCAACATCGTGAACCTGCATAACTGGTCGATGGGAAGCCTGTCCGGGATCAACTGGGATGAGATCCGCTCCATCGCGATCATCGTGGCCGTAAGCCTGTGCCTGACCCTGCTGATCCTTAAGCCGATGAGTGCCTACAGGCTGGGGGAGGCTTATGCCAAAAGCGTTGGGGTCAACATTCCGCTCTTGCGCATCCTGCTGATCCTGATCTCCAGTCTGCTTGCGGCCTGCGTGACAGCGTTTGCGGGCCCGATCTCGTTTGTCGGGATTGCCGTGCCGCATCTGGTCAGGAGCTGCCTGAAGACGGATGAGGCCCATGTGATGATCCCCGCATGTTTTCTTGGCGGAGCGCTCATCACAACACTTTGCGATGTGATCGCAAGGACCGTTTTTGCACCGACCGAAGTCAGCATCAGCTCGGTCACGGCCGTTTTGCTGGTACCGGTCGTCATTATCATGATGCTGCAGAGAAACAGAGGAAAAGCCTGAATGCCTGAAGGAAACGGAATGCATACGGAACAACTGCATATCGGTTACCGGTCGGATCTGATCCGGGATATCTGCCTCAGTGTGAAAAGCGGTGAGATCGTGACGCTGATCGGGCCAAACGGCTGCGGGAAGACGACACTCTTAAAGACGCTGACCGGGGAACTGAAGAGCCGCGGCGGTGTGATTTTTCTGAACGGACAGGACCGTTCCGCTTTAAGCGCGTCTGAGATCGCAAAGCATGTGTCGCTTGTGATGACGCACAAGATCCGCCCGGAACTCATGACCTGCCGCGAGGTTGTGGAGATCGGCCGCTATCCCTACACGGGGCGGCTTGGGATCTTATCGGATACGGATCACATAAAAGTCACGGAAGCCATGCGCTGGACGGATACGGAAGAGCTTGCCGGCGCGCAGTTCGATCAGATCAGTGACGGGCAGAAGCAGCGGGTTCTCCTTGCACGCGCGATCTGTCAGGAGCCGGAGATCCTGATTCTGGATGAGCCGACTTCATACCTGGATATCCGCTATCAGATCGAACTGTTAAAGCGGATCGAGGCACTTGCCAAAGAAAAACGGATGGCCGTTCTCATGTCTGTGCATGAGCTTTCGATCGCAAGGCGCATCGCCGATACCGTGGTGGCGCTCGGTGAAGGAAAGGTGCTGAAGATTGGTCCGCCATCCGAGGTCTTTGCGGAAAGCTTCATCCGCAGGCTTTATCATATCGAAAACACGGATCTGTCGCTGCTTGGGGAGGAACCGTGGAACCCGGCGGCCGAGGCAAGTACCCATACCTTCCGATCGCGCGGGAAGGCGAAGGCGATCATGATCCAGGGGACCATGTCAAACGCCGGCAAAAGCGTCATCGCAGCCGGGCTGTGCCGGATCTTTTCGGATATGGGATACAAGGTTGCACCCTTTAAATCCCAGAACATGGCACTCAATTCCTACGTGACCGCGGAAGGCCTGGAAATGGGCAGGGCACAGGTGATGCAGGCAGAGTGCGCCAGGACGAAGCCGATGGCTGCAATGAATCCGATCCTGTTAAAACCCACGAGTGACAAGCGCTCGCAGGTGATCGTAAACGGAACCGTTGTCGCTAACAGGAAGGCAGCGGAATATTATCAGGAAAAACAGCAATTCATCCCGGACATCCTGCACGCATACGATCAGCTGTCGGAAGCATTCGACATCATCGTGATCGAGGGTGCCGGCTCGCCGGTTGAGATGAACTTGAAAGAAAACGACATCGTCAACATGGGGCTTGCCGAAATGGTTGATGCACCGGTCCTTTTGGTCGGGAATATCGATCCGGGCGGGGTGTTTGCACAGCTCATCGGTACGCTCGATCTGTTAACGGATGAGGAGCGTACGCGCGTGTGCGGCCTGATCGTCAATAAGTTCCGGGGAGATTTAAGCCTTTTTGCTGACGGTATTAAGATATTAGAAGAGCGCGGAAGAACGAAAGTCGTTGGTGTTGTGCCGTACCTGAACGTGAAGCTTGACGATGAGGATTCGCTTTCGGACCGCCTGAACAATACCGGAAAGAATGCAGGGGATGCAATTGATATTGCGGTCATCAGGTTAAAACATATTTCGAATTTTACGGATTTTGACACGTTTGATCAGACGTCCGGTGTTCGCGTCCGCTATGTAGAAGATGCATCGGAACTGGGCGACCCGGATCTGATCATTCTGCCGGGATCGAAGAATACGATCAATGATTTGCAGGCTCTTAAGGATAACGGCCTGGCGGACGCGCTGATCCGGTGTGCAAAAGAGGATCATTGCATCATCGGGATCTGCGGCGGCTACCAGATGCTCGGAGAGCGCATCGCGGATCCGGACGGCGTGGAGAGCGGCGGCAGTATCCGGGGACTTGGCCTGTTGCCGGTTGAAACTGTGCTTGCAAAAGAGAAAAGCAACGCAAACGTGACGCGCGAGATCACCCATGCGACCGGGATCCTGTCGGGACTTACCGGGTGTGAAGTGAGCGGGTATGAGATCCATATGGGTAAAACGAAGCCCACCGGTGCGGTCACGGAATTTACTTCCGATGGCAGCGGTTACTGCATGGGAAATGTGTATGGCACTTACCTGCACGGGTTCTTTGACACTAAGGAAATCCTGTGCACCGTTTTGCAAAGCATCGCTGCCGCAAACGGGAAGACGGTCGATCTGGCAAACGTTACGGACTATGCGGCTTATAAAGACCGGCAGTATGACCTGCTGGCAGCCGCACTCAAAGAACACCTGGATATGGATCTGATCTGCAAGATCATGGGACTGAATAATGACAAGGGATGAATTATTTTCCATAAAAATCAAACAGCCGGACGAAGAGACCTACCTGCGCACCAAGGCAAGATGGGATGCGATCGCAAAACCGTTGGACGGGCTTGGGGATTTTGAAGAGCTCATCTGCAGGATCGCAGCCATTCAGGGCAGCGTGACGCCCGGCCTTACAAAGAAAACCCTGCTCATCATGTGTGCGGATAACGGGATCGTGCGCGAGGGCGTATCGCAGACCGGGCAGCAGGTCACTTATGACGTGGCTTCTCTTATGGGAGAGAGAAAAAGTTCGGTTGGGATTTTGACGAAGAATTATCCGCTGTCGATCGTTGCCTATGATGTCGGGATCGCGAGCGAGGTGACACCGGAGGGTGTTGTGGATCGCAAGGTCCGCTATGGTACGGCCGACTTTTTGCAGGAACCTGCCATGCAGCCGTCGGAATGTCTTGCGGCGATCAAAGCCGGGATCGATGCGGTGGCAGATCAGAAAAAGCAGCATACCGACATCATCGCGACCGGTGAGATGGGAATCGGGAATACGACCACGAGCACCGCGCTTCTGTGTGCGATCACGGGTGCGGATCCGGCGGAATATACGGGCAAAGGTTCGGGACTGACGGATGAAGGGCTTCTGAAGAAGACGCAGGTGATCCGGGAAGGATTGCGGCTGCATCTTGGGTCTAAGGCCGGCAGTGCCCTGATGACATCGGAAGAAGTTTTTTCGGCGTTATGCTGTCTTGGCGGGCTGGATATTGCAGCGCTTTCCGGTGTATTTATCGGATGTGCGATGCAGGGGATCCCTGTTGTCATCGACGGCCTGATCAGTGCGGTGGCGGCACTTTGTGCAGAGAGACTGGTACCCGGATGCCGTGATTTTTACATTGCATCGCATATGGGAAAAGAAAAAGGAATGGAGCGGGTATTTGCGGAACTGAACCTGCATCCCGTGATCAGCGCGAACCTGGCACTCGGGGAGGGAACCGGTGCCGTGATGATTTTTCCGCTTCTGGACATGGCCCTGTCCCTGTATGAGAGCGGAACGAAATTTGCGGCTACAGACATCGGACAATATGAGAGGTTTCAAAAATGATGACCGTGATCATCGGTACGCCGGATAGCGGGAAATCGGCACTGGCGGAAGAACTGGCCCTGCAGACGGGGGATCCATACAGATATTATCTGGCCACGATGAAGGTTATGGATGATGCGGCGGCGGAGCGCGTTGCAAAGCACAGAACGCAGCGGGCCGGTAAGGGTTTTGTGACCGTTGAGCGGGAGAGGGACATTTCGGATCTGGCGGAATCCCTCGATCATGAGGCGCAGGCAACGGTGCTTTTGGAGTGCGTGTCAAATTTGGTCGGCAATGAAATGCATGATGATCCGCAGTGGGCGAACCTGAAAGATGAGCGCTTTGCGGAGGCGGTGGTTTCCGATATTGTGCATTTGGCGGAGCGGGTCCATCATCTGATCATCGTGACGAATACTTATGCGCAGGAGGACAGCGGCTATGATGATGACACGCGCCTCTATGTGAATTTACTGGACAAGGTCAATGAGAGACTGATCCTGATCGCGGACCGCACGATCGATCTGCGTTGAGGTTGCAGGATAGAGAGGAAGTTTGATTTGAAGATTTTGAGATGGCTTGCGGTTTCGTTTTCCATGTATTCGAAGATCCCGATGCCGCGTTTTGATTGGAGGGAGGAGGATATGGCAAAAAGCCTCATCTTTTTCCCGCTTGTGGGTGTGATAATTGGCGGGCTGCTCTTCTTTGTGAACGCGGTTTCACCGTTCTCCGGTCTGCCCGTTGCGGTCAGGATCATACTGACGCTTGTTCTTCCGCTGCTTGTAACAGGGGGCTTTCATACGGACGGTTTTATGGATACCGCAGACGCCCTGCACTCCTATGCGGAAACGGAGAAGAAACTGGAGATCCTGAAAGATCCGCACGTGGGGGCTTTTGCCGTGATCGCGGTGGTTAAACAGCTGCTGCTTTGTGCATTGGCCGTTACGGCAATCCTGTTATATCCGCAAACGAACCGGAGCACGCTGCTCCTCCTTGCGCTGACGTTTGTGTTATCGAGAGCCTTAAGCGGGCTCACATCGATCTTGATGCCAAAGGCGAAGAAGGACGGCATGCTGGTCAGTGAGACGAAGGACGGGAAAGGCGCGACCGTTGTCGTCCTTGTGATCTGGGCACTGGCTGCAGCTGGCCTGATGGTATATCTGCATTGGTTTTACGGCTGCGTGTTGTTAGCCTTTATGGCGGGATTCACGTTATATTACCGGTACAAAATGCGGAAGGAATTCGGCGGCGTGACCGGTGATACGGCAGGCTGGTTCGTAACGGTTTCGGAGACACTCATGGCACTGGCGCTTGCTGTCGCACTCTATATATACCCGCTTGTTTCATAATATGAGATGCCCGCTGATTAATGGATGTTGATTAGTGGTTGAGGATGGAATCTATGGCACATAAAACAGTCTATCTGATCAGGCATGCCGCAACGGACGGCAATGCGGAAGGAAGATATATCGGCCGCACGGACGAACCTTTGGCGGGCGGTGGTGGACCTTTGGGGACGGGGTTAGGGGTTCATTTTGCGGAAGATCATCATCTTGTGTGTCGGAGAAAAGAAAATGAACCCCTAACCCCGTCCCCAAAGGTCCACCCCCAGCCCCAAACCCGGCGCCCAAAGGTCCACCGTGTTGCGGCAAGCCCCATGAAACGGGCTGTCCAAACCGCGCAGATCCTGTTTGGCGGGATGGAACTGACGAAGATCGAGGAACTGAGAGAGATCGATTTCGGATATTTTGAAGGGAAAAATCACAAAGAGCTTAACGGGGCTCCTGTTTATCAGGCCTGGATCGACAGTAACGGACAAGCCGACATTCCGGGCGGTGAGAGAAGAAGTGATTTTGTGCAAAGATCCTATGCGGGTTTTATCAAAGCACTCGGTGATCCGCAAAAGGACGAGACGATCGCCATTGTATGCCACGGCGGCAATATCATGGCAGTCTTAAGCACGCTTACGGGAAAAGATTATTATGATTTTCAAACAGGCAATTTAAGCGGATATTGCCTGGATCTGGAGACAGATGATGAAGGAATACATGACCTTACATATACTCGCATTGCTCCTTGGGACCCTGCTTGATTGTCTCATCGGCGATCCGCATTTTCTCCCGCATCCCATCCGGGGCATCGGGCGGCTGATCACGTGGACGGAGAACAGACTGCGGCCGGAGACGGACGCTGCAGAAGAACCGGACCCTGACCCGAAGTGCACGCACAGAAGAGGCATCCTGCTGTGGTTTACGGTTATCTTTGCCGTGCTGGCAATGACGATGTCTGTCATGGTGGTTTCTTATCTGGTAAACAGATGGCTCGGCTTTGCGGTGGAAGTGATCCTGACCTGTTATATCCTTGCGGCAGGAAGTCTGTGCCGTGAGAGCATGGCGGTTGCAGCAAAGCTTTTAGAGCAGGACTTAACCGGTGCAAAGCAGGCGCTCTCCATGATCGTCGGGCGAGACACGGCGCCCCTTAGCGAAGCGGAGGTCATACAGGCGGCCGTGGAAACGGTTGCAGAAAATACTTCGGACGGCGTGATCGCACCGCTCCTTTATACGGCGCTTGGCGGTCCTGTGCTCGGCATGGTCTATAAGGCAGTCAACACGATGGACTCGATGCTCGGATATCATAATGACCGATACGAGCACTTCGGGCGTTTTGCGGCAAGAGCGGATGATGTCTGCAACTTCCTTCCGGCAAGGATCAGTGCCCTATGCATGATCGCATCGGCGGCGATCCTCGGACGCATTTCAGATATTTACAGCGGCAAAAATGCATACCGGATCTGGAAGAGAGACCGCAGGAATCACACGTCCCCGAACAGCGCGCAGACCGAGAGTGCCTGTGCGGGTGCGCTTGGATTAAAACTTGGCGGCGCGCATCTGTATCAGGGCGTGCTCGTGGAAAAGCCGACGATCGGCGATGCGGTGAGGGAAATTGAGACTGCGGACATCAGGCGTGCCAATGGTCTGATGTTTGTAACGGAAGTAGTTGCAGTCCTGATCGTGACCGGGCTGCTTACCGCGCTGCGCTTTCTCAATTAGTTTTTAAAAGTCATGAAGGGAACCATAGATGAAACACGGCGGAGATATTTACAATAACCGGGTGGAACTTGATTTTTCCGTGAACTTAAATCCTCTCGGGACACCGGATGAGATTACGGCTGCGATCAGGCATGCGCAGGAGCGGATCTCCTGCTATCCGGAATACACGCAGAATACAGTGCGGCGCATGATCGGTGCGGCCCTGCAGCTTGATCCTGCATCCGTTTATGCGGGGTCGGGTGCTTCGGAACTGCTCATGGCCGCGGTGCGCGCCCTGCATCCGAAGAAAGCCCTGCTGTTTGAGCCGGCATTTTCCGGATATGCGCATGCGCTTGCCGGGACCGACTGCGAAATTGTCCGCCACCTGTTAAAAGAAGAAAACGCTTTTGCACTGACAAAGGAAGATCTTACGGCACTTACCAAAGACATCGACCTGGTCTTTGTCTGTGATCCTGCAAACCCCACGGGCGCAAACGTGCGGGATGAAGTGCTTACAGAACTGCTTAGCAGAGCAGCGCAAAATCACACGGCGGTGATCCTGGATGAGAGCTTTTTCCCGCTATCCGATCAAGCGCATGACAACGGAAAGGGACAGGCGGCCGGCGACCGGGCAGATACGCTTACCAAAGAATTCGAAAACCTCATCATTCTCCGCTCGCTCACAAAACTCTTTGCCATTCCGGGGATCCGCGCGGGATATGTGATCGCATCCCCGGACTTTATCCGCCGGCTTACTGCACAGCTTCCCGAGTGGAATCTGTCTGTTGTGGCGGAAGAAGCGATCCGGGCAGGCATGGAAGTTCTTAGCAAAACAGACTTTACGGAACAAAGCATTCGCATGATCCAAACAGAGCGCGCCTACCTTGCCGCCACCCTGCGGGAATGCGGTCTTACGGTTTATGAAAGCCAGGCACCGTACCTCCTGTTTGCGGGACCGGATGACTTATATGAGAAACTGTTGCAGCAGGGGATCCTGATCCGCGCGTGCAGTGATTTTTACGGCCTGAAAAAGGGAACCTACCGGATCGCCGTACGAGACCATGCGGACAATGAAAAACTGGCAGGGGCCTTAAGGAAGATCTTATGCAGATAGAGAACATTGAACCCGGAAAAATCGAACAGCGAAGTTTTGAGATCATCACGCAGGAGCTTGCAAGCGCCGGTATTGAACTTGCGGAAGAGACGGCGTTTATTGTCAAGCGCTGTATCCATACATCGGCAGATTTTGACTATGCGAAAACGCTTACGTTTTCCAAAGGAGCCGTTTCAATCCTGCAGGACCTGATCCGCGGCGGCGCCTGCATCGTTACGGACACGAACATGGGGCTTGCCGGGATCAATAAGAAAAGACTGGCGGAATATGGCGGGGAAGCGTTCTGCTTCATGGCAGACCCGGAGGTTGCAAAAGAAGCGAAAGAGCGCGGGATCACGAGAGCTGCCGTATCCATGGAGCGGGCGGCAAAACTTGATAAAGACGTGATCTTTGCGATCGGGAACGCGCCGACGGCACTCATCCGGCTGCATGAGATGATGGGGCAGGGAAGCTTTGTGCCCAAATTCATCATCGGCGTGCCGGTCGGATTCGTGAACGTGGTTTATGCCAAAGAACTGATCCTCGGGTCGGATGTGCCATACATCATCAACAAAGGACGAAAGGGCGGAAGCAACATTGCGGCGGCGATCTGCAATGCCGTGCTCTACAGTTTATGAAGAACGGATTCACAACCGGAAGCTGTGCGGCTGCGGCGGCCAAGGCGGCGGCTTACATGCTTCTTTCGGGTAAGGAAAAATCAAACATCGCGATCACGCTTCCGACGGGTGACAAATACTGTCCGAAGATTGAGGAGATCAGAACCGGCGAGTCTGCGGTCAGTTGCGCTGTCAGAAAGGAATCCGGGGATGATCCGGATATCACAAACGGCGTACTGGTCCATGCAAAGGTCAGCTTCATGGAGCAGCCTGCAGCGCAAAGAGTTGTGATCATGGGCGGTACAGGGGTAGGCAAAATCACACGCCCGGGGCTTGACCAGCCCGTCGGGAATGCTGCGATCAACTCCGTACCGAGGCAGATGATCACGCAGGAAGTGACGGAGGTTATGGATCTGTTCGATCATGCGGGATCCCTTCTTGTTGAGATTTTTGTGCCGGACGGAGAAAGGCTTGCGGCCATGACTTTTAATCCGCGGCTTGGGATCGAGGGCGGCATCTCCATTATCGGGACTACGGGGATCGTGGAGCCAATGAGCACGAAAGCGCTTCTGGATACGATCCGTGTGGAGCTGACGCAGCAAAAAGCCATGGGAAGAGAAGCGGCTGTGGTATCGCCAGGAAACTACGGGCTCTCCTTTATGAAGGAGCATTACGGCTATGATCTCGACAGGGCCGTAAAATGCGCCAACTATATCGGGGATACGATCGACATGGCAAGGTCCGTGGGCTTTCGGAAGATGCTGGTTCTTGGGCATATCGGGAAGCTGATCAAGGTGTCCGGCGGCATCATGAATACGCATTCCAAGGAGGCGGACTGCCGGATGGAGCTCATGGCTTCTGCGGCGATCCGGTGCGGGGCTGAAACGAAGGTGTTGCAGGAGATCCTAAACTGCGTTGCAACGGAAGAAGCCATCGCGATCCTGATCCGTGAAGGGATCGACAAAGCATGTTTTGCGCAGATCATGGAGCGGATCGGTTATTACCTGAATAAAAGAGGCGGCGGGGAGATGGACATCCGCTGTATTGTCTATGCCAATCAGTACGGTCTGCTCGGGCAGACGGAAGGAGCGGAAGAATTTCTATGATTCATTTTGTGGGTGCGGGACCGGGAGCGGTCGATCTCATCACGGTACGCGGGATGAACCTGTTACAGGCAGCGGATGTGATCATTTACGCGGGAAGTCTGGTCAATCCCAAGCTTTTGGAATATGCCAAAAAGGACGCGGAAATTTATAACAGTGCGACGATGACGCTTAATGAAGTGTGCGACGTGATGATGAAAGCGGAATCTGCGGGAAAAGAAGTCGTGCGGCTGCATACGGGCGAGCCCAGCATTTACGGGGCCATCAGAGAGCAGATGGATGTATTGGATGAGCAGGCTATCGCTTATGATTCCTGTCCCGGCGTAAGTGCCTGTTTTGGCGCGGCAGCAGGGATGAACCTGGAATATACCCTGCCCGGTGTTTCCCAGACCCTCATCATCACGAGACTTGCAGGACGTACCGGAGTGCCCGAGGGCGAGAACATGAAGCTTCTTGCATCGCATCATGCTTCCATGGCGATCTATTTAAGTGCAGGGATGACGGAGCAGCTGAGCCGGGAGCTTCTTGCCGGCGGATACGAAGCGGATACACCGGCTGCGATCGTTTATAAGGCGACCTGGGAAGAAGAAAAGCAGATCCTATGCACCGTCGGCACGCTCCATGATGCGGCGCTTTCGGAGAATATCGAAAAGACTGCGATCGTCCTCATCGGAGATGCGATCGAACACAGTCAATATGAAAAATCAAAACTATATGATCCGTCGTTTTCCACGGGATTCAGAAAGGCAAAATCATGAAAATCGAGGCAATCAGCTTTAGCGCAGACGGTGCGCAGATCATTCAACGCATCAATGCGGACCTGGCCCGGTTTGGGATGGATCCCGTAAGCGCAACCGACGGAAAAACACAACCGGTTACGGCGTGGGCGGCATCGGTCTTTCAGCCCGGCAATGCCCTGCTCTTTGTCGGGGCCTGCGGGATCGCCGTACGTGCACTTTCCGGCCTGCCGCAGGATAAACTGCAGGACTGTCCCGTCATTGTGATCGATGATATGGGACAGTTTGTGATCCCGCTGTTATCGGGACATGCGGGATCGGCAGGGAAGCTTGCCGTGATTTTGGCGGATATTCTGGATGCGGTTCCGGTGATCACGACGGCAACGGATATTCATGAGACGTTTTCTGCAGATACTTATGCGATTGAAAACCGGCTTACGATCAAAAATAAAGACGGGATCAAAAAGGTTTCCGTGAAGGCACTTGAGGAGAAAAAAGTCACGCTATCCATCAAGGATTACCCGCCGAAGGATCCCGTGGATGTGATCGTGGCGGATGAGACCGACGCGGCGTATTCGCTGCTGCTTGCTCCGAAACCTTACACGGTCGGGCTGGGCATGAAAAAGAATAAGGACCGTGCTTCCGTGGAAGCCTTTGTTACGGAAACGCTGCAGGAAAACGGGATCGCATGGCAGGATGTCTATGCGGTCTGTACGATCGATGCCAAGGAGGACGAACCGGCGATCAAAGCGTTGCGGGATCGGCATCGGATCCCGGTATTATCGTTTGATGCCGCGCTGCTTCAGAAGGCGGAAGGAACATTCACGTCTTCGGCCTTTGTACAGGATACGGTCGGCGTGGACAATGTGTGTGAGCGTGCGGCCGTGCTCGGTGCCGGCGCGGGTGCAGAACTGATCCTGCAAAAGACAAGCAGGGACGGCATGACGATCGCGATCGCAAAGCGCTGTGGCATGAGCCGATCTTTAATGTGAGAGGAACGAAAATGGGAAAGATATATGTGGTCGGGATCGGTCCCGGCGATAAAAAGATGATGACCGCACAGGCAAGGGAGGCACTTGCCGGCAGTAATATCATTGTCGGCTATCAGGCATATACCGAACTGGTGCGGGATGCTTATCCGGATAAAGAATACTATGAAAACGGGATGCGCGGCGAGACGGAACGCTGCGAGAAGTGTGTGGAGTTTGCCTTGGATGGAAAATGCGTCGCACTGATCTGCAGCGGTGATGCAGGGGTCTACGGCATGGCCTCACCGCTCCTTGAGATCGCAGCTTCAAAAGGCTTTGATAATGTGGAGATCATTCCGGGTGTCACGGCGGCATTGAGTGGTGCGGCAGAACTTGGTGCACCCCTTGCGCATGATTTTTGCGTGATCAGTTTAAGTGATCTGTTAACGCCCTGGGAAGTGATCGAAAAGCGGTTGCGGTGTGCTGCGGAGGGGGACTTCTGCATTGCGATCTATAATCCGGAAAGTCACAAACGGGCAGGATATCTGAAGCGGGCCTGCGAGATCCTGTTGACGGTGCGCGCTGCCGATACGGCCTGCGGATATGTGCGCAATATCGGAAGAGACGGCTGTGAGAAAAAAGTCTGCACACTGGCGGAGCTTATGGAAGAGAAGGCGGATATGTTTGTCACGGTCTTCATCGGGAATTCGGATACGAAGATCGAAAACGGGAAACTGATCACGCCGAGAGGATACCGGTTATGAATAACATTGTTATTTTTTCGGGAACAACAGAGGGCAGAAGGCTGTCCGACATGCTTTCTGCGGCAGAGATCAGGCATGTTGTCTGTGTTGCGAGCGAGTACGGCAGGGAGATGATGGAGGATAATCCTTATGCGTCCGTTCGTGTCGGGCGTATGGATGCAGAGGAAATGCGCGCGTTTTTTGCAGAGATATCTGCATCATCCGGCGGTGGGATCGTGGTCGATGCCACACACCCCTATGCCACGGAAGTGACGACCAACATCAGGGAAGCGACCGGGGCACTTTCCGTCAGATATCTGCGGGTTGCAAGAGATGCGGAAGAAGATGGGGATTTCCGTGCAAGGGAAGCGTGCAGTGACCGAAATGCAGGAGTTTCGGGAGAGGTATATGAATATGCAGATATCGCAGCCTGCGCTGCGGCTCTGGAACAGACAAAGGGAAACATCCTGCTTACCACCGGCAGTAAGGAACTGCAGACGTTTGCGGATGCGGTGTCTGATGAGACAAAGAAACGGACATATGTGCGGGTGCTGCCGTCTGTGGAAAGTATCCGGCTGTGCGAACAGGCGGGCATCGAAAGAGACCACATCATTGCGATGCAGGGGCCTTTTGGCGTGGAAATGAATGAGGCCATCTTATCGCAGTATGAGATCAAACATCTTGTCACGAAAGAGAGCGGGGCAGCAGGCGGTTTTCCGGAAAAGGTGGAGGCGGCTGCACGCGTTGGCGCCAGGGTGCATGTGATCGCGAGGCCTGCGGAAGTGGCGGGTGTCAGTGTGGAGGAAGCCTACCGGATCGTGACAGGGGAAGCGGATTGCGCCGGTGCATCGGGCAAGCGGAAGATCACGCTCATCGGGATCGGTATGGGAAGCAATGATTGCATGACCGCGGCAGCTGGCGAAGCGTTGCGAAATGCCGATGCGGTCTTTGGTGCGGCAAGACTCCTGCAGGGAATTTCCCACCCGAAGAAATATGAAATGTATCTGGCTTCCGATATTATCCCGGTGCTTGAGAGAGAGCAGATTACAAGTGCAACGATCGTTTTCTCCGGTGATACCGGTTTCTACAGCGGTGCAAAAGGGATGATAAAGGCCTTACGGGAGTGGCGTGAGGATATCGAAGCTCAGATACTTCCCGGGATTTCATCCTTCGCTTATCTTGCAGCAAAGCTTGGCGAATCCTATGAGGATGCGGTGCTTTGCAGCGTACACGGGAAGAAGTCAGAGGCGGACCTGTTGGATCTCATCCGTAAAGTCCGCTATCATGCGAAAGTTTTTGTGCTTTTATCCGGCGTCGGCGATATATCTGAAATCGCCGCAAGGCTTTGCAGGGAGGGCATTTGCGCCCGAATGATCATTGGATCTGATCTGTCTTATGAGAACGAGACGATCCGGGAACTGTCCGTTTTGGAAGCG
>JAEEGL014146838.1_pt1 | contig 15182 bp, 33 predicted proteins | sample 9134231 | NCBI WGS metagenome assembly JAEEGL01 (sample SAMN16246548, study PRJNA631951) | gut metagenome | biome: gut microbiome; feature: rumen; material: fiber-attached | host: Bos | place: Iran: Karaj | collected 2018-10 | reverse complement strand
TGGACGCGTTTGGTGTCGAGAAATTCCCGTTGCCCCTCCACGGCGGGGCGTATCTTTCTGCAACAGTATTCTATCAGCGAGTGGGTGGCCTCGATGTCTTCGTTGGCCAGGTGGGAGTTTTCATGTTTCAGATGCGAAAATATAAACACACTACTCCTACTGTCCGTTATTTACTAGCATTTCTCTCATTTATTAACCTCTTTCATATGTTTCCATAGGTTCTTGCAATAAGTCTCATTGGCACATCTGTAAGTGCTTATAACGATCGCTTGCATATTGGACCATAGCTTTTCATGTTCATCCAATATTTGCAAGTTCGGACAATTCTCATCACAAGCCGGGGTCGCCCGTACCACATGAACATCGAATAGCAACTTCTCAGTCATTACAGTCTAACCTCCAAATCAGACCCTCCAGCATAAGGCTTACTAACTTTCTCACACGTAACTCCTCCACACTTCTTTCGTTCGTCCGTCTTGATCCTCATTTCCATAACAGTCATGATGGCGTAGTTTGCAAGATCCAAAAGCGTATCCTGCATACTCTCGTCCTTCACCATCTGATCCTCGTTATCAAGCTCGATTATTTTCGACAGTTTCTTGAACCGATTGAGCTTATCCGACAGCCTGATCCTGGCCATGGCAAAGCCTTCCTCTTTCCATGTTTCGTGAAAACTGTCCCCGTAGTCATGGTTCTTCTGCTCGTAGATTTTATTGAGTTCCTGACAAATATCAAAGTGCAAATCAACTTTATTCATTATTCTTTTCCTCCAATCCGAAAACACGCCTCTACAATACTACCACTTCTCTGGCGATCCGTGAGTAGCCTTCTCAGAACGGCTCTCAGAGCCCCGTAAAGGGCCCTAGGAGCCGTTCTACCCATTCCGGCAATACCCAGGTACCCTAAATATTCGTGAGCTCCTAGATGCCTATATGACGCTTATATGAAAACATTGTTAACGGCTTGTTAATACCCAATATACTCGTACAGTACCACGTCAATGTTCTCAAGAGGCTCAAATATCTCGTGAATCATTTCAAGAACTTTGCCCCAATCTCCTCCACCACGTCCGCAGCCAATCATGTACGGCATGGCAACTGATTCGCCACACCAGCTTGCATTATCTGCAACAGTAATAAACCCCTTCTTGAGAGCATCGTAGTCCGTCTGAAGTTTCCTTTCACCGTTCCTGTTGTAGTCAAGTTGGCCGAATATGCTGGCGATCCATTTGTCTTGTCCTCCGTCTCTTATCTTCTCCTGAATCATATCCCAGCATACCTCTCCAAGAAGTTTCTCGCGAGGGATCGATAATTTATCAACAGTTTTGACCATTCTCTTATAGTGATCGTAAACATTCGGCCACTTCTCTTTGATCTGTTTTGCGACTCCGCAACCCATAACTCCCTGGCAATTGACCTGATGCACGATAATATTCTCGTTAGCATCGAGAAGATTGCCTTGGACGATTTTAATAGGCATACCTTTATTCTCCTTTTCTTTAAAACAACGTCCACCACAGGTCAAAGTTCTTCTTGTGCTGGTTCCTGTTAAGCACGTCTTCACTTTCATTCTTGCCGCGCCGGAATTTCCTGTTCGAAAAGCGCCTGAACCACTTCTTCACGTTCTTATGATTGGTTGAGTAAGGATAAATGCGAAAGACTGTTCCGCCGCGCTTTCTTTTTCCGTTTTCACTCTCATCTTTCCATACTCCACGGCAATAAGAGTGTTCTCCAAAATCCTTATACAGTTTCTCAAGCCTTCTCTTCTCCTCGGTCTTGGCAAGATGATTCATTCGAACTGGCTCCTTTCTCTCACAGCCTGTTAATATTGATAACGCTTGCCTTATACCCGGCTTTTGAATATCCATTGTACATGGGAGGTTTCTTTCCGCCGCTTGACAGATCTTCCTTGACCTTCTCCATGAGCCTGTCCAGCTCCTTGCTACCATACTCGTCCCTGATCAATTCCTTGAGTGCCTGGTATTCCATCCGCATCATCTGTTCGCCTGCCTGATCTCGGATTGTACGAAGTTCGCTCTGGCGCTTATTCAGTTTCGCTTCCTCGTCCATCAAGCGAGTTCGTTCCTGCCAAGTCTCATCAGTATGACGAACTGTCTGAAGAGCGTTCAGCTTCTGCTTGATAATGGCAAGTCTCTGGTCGTTTTCATGGTATTCCTTTCCGATCTTCCCATTTGAGTAAGGAAACGCCTTCTTGCAATAGGGACATGACAACTGTATGGACATAAATATCACTCCTTTCACATGGTCGCAACGACATACACGACAAACAGCACGATCAAAACAATAAGCCACCACGGCATGTGCTATTCCTCCTCTATAATTATTTCAATAGGATATGAAAAAGATTAGGACCTGGCCATTAACGGTCAAGTCCTATCTCGAGAATGAACTCCTGGTAACTGGTAAGCCTAAGTCCAATTGCGTCTTTAATCGCAGCCCACAAGAACTGCCTGTAAAACCAAAGCTGGTTAAGCATAAGTTTTGCCCTCCTTCATATTCTCTATAAGGAGGCATGTTTATCACGCGAATATGTCTTGTGAGCGAAACGAATTGCCGCGATTATGTTTTACGGACGAAGTGAGTTGGTCGCGGCAGATCATTCATAAGCGCTTCATAATCTTCAATCGCTTCATAAAAAGCTTGAAGGCAGCTATCATAGGTATCTCCTTCAAAGTCCACAAGATCATCTATGCCTTCAATCTTACCGTAATAGCATCTGTCTTCTTCAGAGTATTTGATTTCAGTCTGATAGCCGTTCTTAGATGCAAACAGTGTTCCTTTCTCAATGCCTTCCGTCTTTTCTATATCTTCTTTGAGGAATTTATTAAATATCATTTCTTCTCCCACCAATCGTCAACACCTTCGAAATGCTGCATGAATCTCTCGGGGAACCAGGAAGGATGCCCGTTGCATTTTCCGTGAAGCGCATACTCATCCTCGGCTGTATGGTCGCATCCCTCTTTGTAGCCGTTGTATTTGCACCACGGACTGTCCTTGCATTTCGGATTTTTCCCGTTACACAGATACGCTATTTTCATTTGCTTTTCCCTCCATTGCCTCTTTAATAACCTGTCTCACTATGACGCGGAGAGTTATTTCGTTCAATTTTCCGCCTTTTTGGATGAGATCGAAGGCTCGCTTCTCGCATTCTTTCTGCATTTCCTCCATGTTCATACTGTGTTCTCCTCTCTCACGCTTGGATCATTCCACCATTTTGAAAAGGAGGAACCGCAATCGTCGCACAATATCTTGCAGTCCCCCAATTCTTTCCAGGCGCTATCGAAATGGGATGGTACATACTGTAGTTTTGTCAAATATACACGTCTTTTTAGCAAGTTTAAAAGACCTGTTGGTTTAATTTCTTTGTGACAACGGTCGCATAAATAGACGGTTCCCATTAAGTACCTCCATGTCAATAGGTATCTACGATAGATTTTTTGATGAGCTGACTGAATTTTTCCATGGCGTCATCCCACGCCTGTGTGTAAACCTTTCCGTGATCCTCGCATAGAAAACCCTTTTGCAGTTCATATAATCCTATCATAAGGTCTTTCAGAATATCTGATTTTGCTTTTTCATAGGGGATGTCTTTTTCGTTAATAGACCTGTACGCTGGATGACTATTCAGGAACTCTTCAAAATCGTTTATTTTTACTTTGTATCCCAATCGACGGCATTCTTTGCTTCCTTTTAGAACTCCGCTTTTGATCCAACGCTTTACTGTTTCCGGATGAACGCTCAGTTTTTCTGAAATATCATTAACCGTAAGTGTTCGAATGCTATCCATAAGGTTCCTCCCTCTCAAGAAGTAATCCGGCAGATGCTTGGATCCATCTGATACCGCCTTCGAAGTAAATACTGTGCCATTTTCCGTTTTTGCTGCTTGCGACGTGGTGATACATTTCATTTTTGCCAGCTTTAAATACTTTTTTGGCAAATAGAAAGGGACGGGCCCTGACCCACGCCTCCTCGTTCTGAATTTTTACATACCTGACAATGCGCTTCGGACGAACGAAATGCGCGTATAACAGATGAGCATAATCGCAAATTGAGCGGCATAAATCCTCATTACGCTTGTCTTGCGGAAGATAAATATTGTACATAATTTCGCCGGCATCTTCTGGATTGTCAGCCATCTTAAGGGCGTCGAGCAAGGAACGATTTTCCGAAATGCCCGTCAGATTTCTGATAAACAGGTCAATCTGGCATTCAATGCCCGAAATCGGATATCCGTCGCGTTTTGAAATGTTCCACAGGCTCTGCTTATCATACCATTTATCCCATGCGCCTATTCCGTATTCCTTTTTGTCTGTGATGAACGAATCGCGATCAAATGCTTTTGTTATTGCGCCGTCCTTATAAAAGCCATGCATCGGATTGAATTCGGTTAACGCCTGAAAATATCCCATTATGCCGGCAACAGCGTTTTCATTGCCAATATGCTCTATAAGGTAATTCCAGGCGTATTCATGCGAAGCGCTGACATAAATATCGTCCATTTGATACACCCCCCTTCTTCTTTACACATTAAAAGCTACAAAAATCCTCTCCGCATTCTTTTGCAATATCTTTAGGTTCGTGACATATATAGAACTCCGTATTGCTTCCAAAGTCGATCCAGAAGCGCTGATGATCGTCCCACCAGCACCTCTGATAAAAGCTCTTAACTTCAGGCTTCCTCTCTTTAAGATCTGTCAAAGCCTCGTCAATCATACTAGCTCCACCAGGTCCGACGTTTTCCTTTACAAGAATTTCTTCGCTATCAGAATTCAAAAAGTAAAGATTCACTCTAAGTCCTCCTTAATTACTTCATCAGGTCCTTATAGTAACTCTCGTTGTGCTCGACGACGATTTCGTAGATCTTGTCCTCAATATCATTTGACACATAGATCTCGTTCTTATCCGTCGTTTCTGCAGTCTCAATTGCCTCGATGCCGATGACCTCCGCCGCGTTTTGTACGGGGTCGTCGAAGGCGTCCGCAAGTATCCCATCCTCGACGTAATAGGTAAGTGTTTCGCTGTCACGGTATTGAAGATCTTCGCTGTAGTCTTTTTTACTGATCAGCCTGATCATCTCACGCTCGTCGTCTTCCTCCTCAAGATTGCCAGTCGTTGCGTGTCCATCATTCATCTCATTCGAGCTTTCATGTCTATCGAAAGGATCGTCGAAGTCGAGATCCTCGTCCGAGTCAAAGTCCTCGTCTTCCTCTTCGTCGTCTTCTTCCTCGCGCTCAGGAGTTACATATTCGTGATAACCGATAATATCCTCAGCCGTCTTCTTTGCAAGCTTGTGGTTCTCGGCCTTCTTTTCACGATCGGCAATATCTCTTTTCTTCTCTTCGCGCTTAATGCTCTTGATATCGTCGAGTTCATACTCAAGAGCGTCGATTCTCTTCTTATACACCTTGCCACAATAGCAGCCCATAAAGAACCCGCCAGCGATACTACCAATGATAAAACCAATTGCCGCGTAGATAAAGTTATGATTCATGCTTAACCCTCCTTACTATATTTTCACCATACCTCAATATGAAATATAAAGGAGCCGCCTCAATTAAGAGACGACCCCTCATATTAAGCTGTAGTTATTCCGCTCCAATGACTCTCCGCTTACCACGAGGACTCATAGCGTTGAAGACCCGCTGCTCCATCTTCTCCTTATTGTAGCGGTCAATCACGTTAACAAACTCGCGCCGAATGCTCCTGTATCCCTTGTTGCCATAGCCATACCTGAAGTCGTACTTCTTGAAGTCGTCACGAATATAACCGATATAGCCGTCGACATTCGGGTTGATGAAGCACTTGTTCTGGCTGCAGGAATCGTCGCAGAAACCCTTGTTGACCGGCAGCTGCCACTTGGTATCCAGCACACCAAATTCTACTCGGTTCTCGTCCCCTTCCTTCCAGATCCAGCCGACGTCATGAAACTTCTTGGCCTCGTCAGGATCGATGCCGAAATCAAGCGCCACATCCTCAAGCCAGGCATAGCCAACAGTGCGAAGTTGACGAGTATACTTCTCCTCGAGTTCGATAACCTTCATTCGATTAACAAGCTTGTTACTGTCGTGTTTGAAGTTCCGCCAGGCCCATTCTCCGCTCTCCTTATCAAAGTGCCCCTCGTCGAACCAGAAGCCGTATTGGCTGAGATTCGCCTGAGGATCGACAACCGGCACCTTCTCGACCTTGCCTGTTGCCTCGTCCACAATATCACGCATGGTGTACCCGGCTGCGAGCTCCTGCTCCTTCTCGTCGCCAATGACCTCGGCAACCTTCTTGCGATACTGTGTAAAGGTCTCAAGCAGCGTCGTATAGGCAATTGTGACGGCGGATAACTCCTTTCTGAGCATTGTCCTGCCGCCCCAGATCATACCTACGGAGCCAACCGCGAGAAGACCAGGTACCCAGTAGATCTTTAGAATATCTTTGCCAAGATCGATCCTGCGAGCCCAGAGCTGCTTTTTCTGTTCGTCGGTAAGAGACTCTCTCTTTACAAGAGATGTCTTTACTTCGTTATGCGCTTCATCGTCACCGAAAACAGTAACGGTCTCTTCCTTGGTCTCATACTTAATAGCCCTGATCGAATCGGTGTCGGCCACGATAGTATCTTTGTTCTTAAAAGTCTTGACGCCAACCATCACGATAGCAGCGCCACCGGCAACGATCCCGCCAACGACACACAGCTCAGGCGAGATTTTCTTCGTCTTGAGAAGCATCTGTCCAACAAATCTCGTAAGCTTCTCTGGCAGTTTAAAGTTCATAGCAATTACCTCCTAAAAGTTGATAGAATGAAATATAAAAGAAAGACGACTCGTTATGAATCGTCTTCTTTCGCTTGTTCGGGTTTGTCAGTACTCTCAATATGAATCTTGTCTCTGATCTTTTCTTTCTGTGCTCCGTTGCCGTATGCCATTTCAAAATATCTCATCCGTTGCTCATTCACATTCTCTTGGTGTTTCCTTTGAATGAACATAGAACCGAGAATCGTTCCACACACAGCAAGCACTTTGATAAGTCCAGAATTCCGTTCAATGAAATTACTCATTCAATACCCCTCCTTTGCATTTAAGCCCTTGTTCTGACCGCGAATTAGTAAATATCATTCAACATTCACAAGCATACAACTTATTTCAACTGGATGACGCTCGTCTCCATCGTAGTAAGTCATGCTGTCATCGGTCTTAATAATATAACCGCAATCCTCGTTTAGTTCATAATCATTTCCATCAACAATCGTATCAAACCACTTCTCCGCATCTTCCCTGTTCTTAAATATCTTCTGGTCAGTATACAGTCCGCCATAGCTATACACGCAATTCCACATTTTCATTATTTTTCGTACCTTCTTTTCCTATAATCGAATATTTCTTTCCAGCTCGTCTTATCCCATTTCTTGTATTCGTACTCATCCTGCCAATATTTTATTCCAGCGTAGTGAACTACGAACGGATGCCAGGAAAAGCCGCAAAAGTCATTACTGTTGTATCGCTTGTCGAGAGGCAGTATTTTGTCCTGACATAGTTCATTAAAAACGTCCTGCTCAAGATATCTGTATTTCTTCGTGTTTAAAGCCTCGATTACCTCGTCGCATTTACCGTCACGAAGCTTCTCAAGATTATAGAGAGCAACTCCAATGTTCGAATACCAGTACCAGTGACTTCTTGTGGCCGACGGTTCCTCGCATGAAGCAAGGTAATAGTCATCAAGATCCACATTCCACAGGTTTTTAATATCATTGACAACCAGGGTATCAACGTCAAGAGACAGTATTCTGTCGAGCTCAGGAAACTCCTTGGCAAGAGCCGCCCGCATCATCGCCATGTAAGTGAACTGACTGTTCATGTTTGGACCGTCAGGCTTGAAGTACGTCTGCTTGGATACGTTCCTTGCTTCGACAATATCTTTTGGCATTTCGTACGGAAATTCGTCATCTTCAATAAGAAGATAGATTTTATCTACGTCACTATTGCAAATAAGAGACTTAACGGCAGGAATCATCGCTTTGTACAAGTTCTTAGTTCCAGTGTATACTGCCGCTTTGATTGGTTTCCACATTATATAGCCTCCTTGATTCGTACAATTCCGAATCCGTCCATCTGGGCCTGTTCCATGGATACGATCTCTACAAATTCTCGCATTCCTTCTTTTACCACTTTTCGAATATCATAGTTGTCAATTTTCCTGTGCTTCATTACCTGTTCAAGATATCCATTGGCCAATGCCACCTTGGCCCTCAGTGCGACGAAATCATTGTGATTCATTTTAACCCTCCTATTTAGAATTCCGTTTTTCGTCATACAACGACCGATAATTGGTCATAGGACGTTTTTTTACCATGTTCCGCCGTTCTTCTTCAAGCTCTTTGATTCTCTCTTCCATTTCGTTTATAGTATCCTCGGCGTCTTGCATTTCACAGAAGATGCCAAAAGACATGACGAATCCTTTAATAAACGCCTTGCATTCATCTCCGTTCATTTCATCGATCCCATCAATAATCATGCTGAGTTCTTCTTTATTCATATTTTCTTACAACCTTTCTACAATACAATCTCCCAAAATATCCCTGTCTTTCATAATCCAGACTTCTTTATCTTTTACCTTGGTCGTAAGTCCGAGCTTGTTTCTCCCAATATACATCAAGGCGGCAGCCCGTGTCCTGAGCGCCGCCTCGTGATCCTGTTCGATAAATACCAGACTGTCCTTAAATGCCGAATGCCAAAGTGCTTCGATGGGAGCCGAGATAGTCGTGCCAAGCTTACGTCTCATCAGATCAATCCCTCTTCTCTCTGCTCGTCCTCCAGCATGCGATGAGCCTTAATGATCGCCTGAGTCTGAATGTCAATCTGTTCCTGCTTTTTAAGTAGCTTCTTTGCAGCCTTGTTACAGGCAGCCTTCTTTGCTTTCAACTTCCTCTCGGCTTCCTCCTTGGCCTCGGCTTCCTTTTTCTTGTTGTTCTCATCAATGACTTTATGTGCCTTGCGAATCATATCGTTATACATCCGGTTGCCATCCTTGCCGAACAGTCTCTTCATGCAACAGATCGTAATACCGACATCCTCATCGAAATGGTCGTTTTCGCTGCAGACAGACTTTGTAAAAGTATTGTCGATAAAGGTGACCTTTGTAACCCTGTCATTATATGTCTCAACCTTCTTGATAGCGGGAAGGCCTTCAATCCAGTTACCAGTATCCTTCCTCTTGCTCACGCAGAAATCGGTAGTGGGCATTGCTATCTTAATGTATTTGAGATACTCAAGCGGAACTTCGATATGAGCAGTGCAGTCGTTGCTCGTCATACCCTCTAGGGCAATATTTCCATTGATCATACGAATATCATTTTCAAATTTCTTAAATTCAGAACCAGTCATGCCATATTCCTCCTTAGAATACTTGTCGTTATAATGCTTAAGTACTTCATCAATAAGTTCGTTTATCGCAGTTCGTTGCTTTCGTGCCCTGTCCTCGTCGTCAAGAAGGGTTGGGACGCAAAAACATCGCATTTGTATACTGGACTGACTTTCCACCTTATCCCCATCCTCGCATGTATAACTGTAGTAAAAAACACAGCAATCATTCCATATGTCATGTGTACTCCAGCGTTCGATCTTCTTCTCAATCTCTTCTCTTGTCGGGATCTTTGTGCTTGGCTCTATTCCCTGGAGTATAAGTTTCGGCAGACTGAACTCTTTCAAATTCAAATCCTCCAAAGCACATCGCTTTTGCTCTCCCAGTCCGCAATCTCTACCCCAGTCGATGCTGTAGTAACAGTCCTTCAAATTCTCTGTACTCTTTTTGACCTTCTCTATAAACATTGAATCGTTTATAAGCCTCTTGCTGATGGCATCAGTCGCGTACCAAATAGCGTCTCGAACATCCCGATCATCTGTTAACGCCATTACCTAATCACCTCCGCTCTTGGCATCTCGAGGACGTAAATATCACCCTTGCGAGTCACCATACAATCCTCAAGATCTGTCCATCCCCACTTATACATAGTAGAGTTGGTTGGAAGCTCGGCAAGAGAATATAATTCCTTGACAGTAACCCAGCCGCTGTCACTCTCCTCAAGAGCTTCCCTGATCTGATCCAGTAAGTCATCTGCATCTTCCCGATCGCCAAATTCAAGTCGTATACGCCTAAAGTTCTGGCGGGTAGGATCTGGCATATCCCGGTCCCTGTCCCGCCTTCGCTCGTCGTATATGCTGTTATAGGAGGTATATCCCCTACTGTCGCGATCACGCCTTCTCCTGCCACCGCCGCCGTTTCTGTCTCCAAAGAATATCATCCTAAGAACATCGTCAATGGTAGCAATAATCTCTGGAAACAGCCAGTCAAACAGTAAGCGATCTCTTATTTGCTCGTGATCCATATTGAGAAAGTTATCTGCGATTCTTTCTCCGAAGGTTCGCTTCTGCTCCTTGGCATGGATTTTCTTCTTGGCTTTTCCATCAGTCAGTTGTTTATCATCCTTCTTTACGATTTCCTCCCTGGGCTTTATCTGGGTATAGTTATTGGATGGAAATCGTTCTTCCAAGGATTTGGTTTTCTCTTCACTCAAGTTTATACGCTCCCTTCCTACTTTCCATATACCATCTTTCTGTGCTGCTCGATGATCTCCCATGGAATCTCTTTGTACTTCTTGATGAGCTTATGCTCTTTGTTCTTTTCGTCACCGGCAAAGTGAATTATCTTTTGCTCCGTTGGCGAGTAGGTGAAACGCGAGACGTTGTAGCACTCTTCAAGCTCATATATCCGATTCATGCAAACCAGATTCATGATGTCCTGTTCCGGGAATCTGTAATGGTCTCTGTTGCATTCATCTATAAACGCGTCGTCCAATTTCTCCTCTCGAATCTTCTTCAGATCCATAATCATCACGCCCGCGTTAATGTAGAAGTCCTTCTTGGTGAACATTCTCGTTGTGGTGATAAAGTCGTCCCCGTTAAAATATCCTCGATAATACCCAATAGTTCGGTCACGTTCTGCGCATCCTGCAAGGACATAGTTTTTTCCAAGATCAATATCCCAAAGATCGTCTATATTCTTGTCGATGATGGTGTCATAATCGAGAGATAGAATCCTGTCGACATCCTGCGGAAGAACTTTTGCAAACGCCAAACGCATCAGACACATCTTGGTGAATTTTGTATTAACATTTGGACTGATCGGCGACAGGAATTCAAAGTCATGGACGTTGATCGTTTCGGCTTCTTTGGGAAGTGGGAACGGGAACTTTTCTTCGTCGATCAGAATATAAATCTTGTCAACCGACGAATTGACGAGAAGAGATTTAATCGATCCTTCAAGCATGTCATAGCAATTCGGGGTAACGGAATATACGACAATGTTTGGGCCCTGATCGTATTTTACCGGGTTCGCTTTTTCGCTTGCATAGTTACTGCACGATCTGAGATATTCTGCAAATTCCTGATCATTTTTTATTTCGAACATTAGCGATATACTCCTTCCTTGCTTTTCTCCAATTCACGATCTCTTCGAAAGTTAAGTTGTTATAGCGCTCTTCAAACATTTTGGTTTCGCCTCTCTCCGAAAGTCCACTGTAATGATAGATCTTTGGATGATTGACGGGTGATGTGAAATGAGCGGCGTTATACTCTGGCGGAAGCAGATAAATATATTCATGGCAGTACTCGTTAAACGCGTCCTGGTCTGCGCATCCCATTTTGAAGGTATTTAGCGCATCAATAAGCGTATCGCCCATCCCGTCCCTTAATTTCTTAAGGTTCAGAACAGCAACGCCGTCATTAAAGTATGAATAATCAGTAAGCATCGGATAAGTCCTTGTGATCCAGTTTCCTTTGTTTCTCGAAATCTGGATCATTTCGGAATAGCATTCGACCTCATCGCACATCGCGGCATAATACGTATCTTCAAGAGGTACGTTGAACAGATCGCTAATATCCCTGAGTATATAAGTATCGTCATCCAGCCACAAAACCCGGTCATATTGCGGAAGCATGTCGTACAAGGCCATCCGCATCATTGACATATAGGTAGACCTTGTGTTGTAATTTGGTCCGAAACTTGGAAAGTATTGCTGGTTTGATACATTTATGCAAGTGAAATTATCAGGCAATTTTTCAGGATAGTCGAATTCGTCGTCCTCTATCATGAAATACACTTTATCGACGTCTGTATGGCAAAGCAAGCTCTTGGCAGATCGGGCCATCTTATCGTATATATTTCTCGTTCCTCCATATACGACTATTTTGGGCCCCGTATATTTCCTGGTGTCATTGCTCATCGCTCTTTCCTCCGTTGCTGTTTTGCTCTGCATCAATAATTCCAATTCCACTGGCGGTGTTAATCAAAAAATTTCTATAATTCTCCTGATCTATGATTCGTTGGTCATACAGTTCCTTTACGACACTTAACCTGTAGATGGCCATAAGGAGCTCGACAATTTCTCCGTTCATTGCCCTTCTTCCTCCTCAATCTTCGCCTTCAGTGCGTCCAGTTCGTCCATAGCGTCATCGATCTGATCGCAAATATGTTCAGACACCTGGTCGCCAATATACATTCCCACAAGAAACCCTCCAGCCTTCGCGCCGAGCTTTGCGATCTTGCTGCCCTCAACTCCGCCAACGACATTGTTGGTAACGGCGCCTACAAATATCTCGACAAGTCCACCGACTGCAAACCGAATGATCGTCTTGACAGCCTTCATGCGAGACTCCTTCTTGGTTACTTCAGTCTTCTTTTCAGTCATTTGAAATATCCTCCTTTACTTCCGTTACAATGACAATATCCTTCATCGGAACCCATCTAATTATTTTATTCGGAAGAATGCCGCCGGTTTCATTTGACAAAAAGGCATTCTTCATGGATGATGTTACTTCCCAATTGTCATTGACGGATGTTATTAGTGTTCTACAATATGTAGCCGTAAAACGATGCCCAAATTCATCTTCGACAAAGCATTCTTCTTGGCCGTCTTTAGGATACTGCCCATCAGCAACATATCTCCATTTAGGATAATTTGACATTATTTCTCCTCCAATATCTTCTTTACCATGTCCTCGCTCATCTGCTGAAAGAAATAGTTATTGGTCGTGATATGTGTATTACTGATTGATGCCTTGACAGGCTCAGGTTCATCTACTGCTTTCTTAAAGATCGCGATACCAAATATCATCGAAGCCACACCAATAATGGTCGGAAGCAGATCCACAGCCGTCTTCTTCACCTCAGTCTTTACCGTTGTAGAGGCTTCTTTGGTGAACTTCTTGGCTACCTTTTCGAGAAGTTTCATTTTGTCCTCCTCCCTATTCATCACTGTTACACTTTGCTTCACCATATCTCACTTCATTCGATATGAAAGACTAAGAGGGACTGTTCATCTTAACAATCCCTCTCAGGTCTAACTCACATTGCCTCGTCGTCTACGTCATCGGTCGGTCCATTGAAGTCGATGATGTTGTCGGCGACACTCTCATTCTCGGCGGTCTCGGTCTCGTCCTCGTCAGTATCGGTGTCACCCTTCTTGACGAAGTGATCATAGATCGCCTTAGCTCCAAGAGTCATTCCACAGCCAATCGCGCCGCCAACCAGTGCGCTGGTGGGAGCTTCCTTCAGCTTCCTACCGACCCACCTGGCCGGAGCGGTGATTACGTGGATTACCTTCTTGAAAGCGCCGGGCTTCTCTTCGGTCATTTCATCAGTCTTGGGCTCTTCCGGTTCCTCAGGCTGAGGAACGGGCTGTCCGTCAACCGCCGCAAAAGTCATATTGTCATCCTTCTTCATCTTCTCGCTCATAGTTGTTACCTCCTATAATCGTTTATTGACTAAGCTTCTTGCTCGTCTATACTAGCCCTTGTTTTAAATGCGAATCTATCACTTTATTCCCACGCTTTGAACTATTATGACAATTTGGACAAAGTAGGACAATATGATTATTATCCACATGAGCGTTCTTGTAAGCAGATCGTCGTCTACTTTCAAGGTCTCCCTCGCACAATGGGCGGCCAATTGTATCATATAAAACATAAATACCCTATAGATGCAATTGATGATTAATGCAAACACATTCACAACTTCCTCGACTCCTTCTTTCTGTGTTGAAGCACGAGAAGTTTCATCACATTCTCGCACTTGTAGCATATATAGCTTTTCTTCTTCCACGGATTAATGCCGGAATGCAGCGTTTTTACCACTACTCCGTTCTCAAACGTATTTCCGCAAATATCACATATTCGACTCTTCAACCATCTCACCCCACGTTTCATGAAGTGCGTCAAGTTCATCCTCAGCGATGCCGTTTTGCTTCATGATTTCAACAGCTTCATAATACGAAGCTCCTTGTGGAACATTGTATTTATGCTTTAACAAATTGTACAAGACTCTATAGGTACTGTAACTCATGCAAATCCTCCTTACAACACAAGATATCTTTCTATAAATTTACAGATATAGTATACGACAAAGGCACATCCTTCTTTGACAGGCCTTAACCATTCAGGTGTTCTGTATCTCTCTCCATATATGATTCTCGCATCCTCGATCATATTTATGAGTTCTTCTGTTGTATGCCTGTGAGGAAGGAAGCAATAGCCTCCCCCGCTGGACTTTGTGCTGTTCCTGAATATCTTTTCCATCTCATCAGCCATTCCTGGGTCTCCATGCTTGACCACCACAACCGCGCCCTTGGACCACGCCACAAATATCACTCTCCAATCTCTTCGAGAAACCCTTTTCTGGAATAATCGTCGTAATCCCAGACATCGAACGCGAAATCATACGACGGCTCAGATTCGATATCAACGGAATAGAGTGCTCCATTACTGTATTCCAAAGTTCCGCAATTGTGGCCTATATCTTCATCAGCATATCTTACATCGAAGCCTAAGTCGGAAAACTTTTCCGCGAGCTTATTGAAAATAGGCGTCGGACAACTCCATGCCGTTTCGAAGACAAGAACATTATCATCTATCCACATTGGCTCTCTTGCGTTCCACTTTGTCCCCCAGTTTTCAATGGACCAGTCGTACCAGCTCCTGTGGCCGTACTTTTCTCGATTCTCTGCGCAGATTTCCCCTAGTTTCAGCAGGTCATAATATTTATCTCCGTATCTCTCCTTGAGTTTCTTAATCTCCGTTTCATCATTTTTGATTTTCGCCTCGTATCATTTCTCAGCTCTATCGGTCT
>JAEEGL012440187.1_pt1 | contig 15182 bp, 11 predicted proteins | sample 9134231 | NCBI WGS metagenome assembly JAEEGL01 (sample SAMN16246548, study PRJNA631951) | gut metagenome | biome: gut microbiome; feature: rumen; material: fiber-attached | host: Bos | place: Iran: Karaj | collected 2018-10 | reverse complement strand
TATCATGGATAAGATCCGTGCAGGCGAAGCAGATTACACATTCGTTGAAATCATGGCTTGTCCCGGCGGTTGCGTAAACGGCGGCGGTCAGCCTCAGGTTCCCGCTTCTGTTCGTAACTTCACAGACATCAGAGCTGAAAGAGCAAAAGCTTTGTACAACTATGATGAGAATATGCCCAGAAGAAAATCTCATGAAAATGAATCTGTAAAGAAACTTTATGCTGAATACTTCGGTGAGCCTAACAGCCACAGAGCACATGAAGTTCTTCATACAACATATGTACAGAGAAAGATTCATGAAATCTAATTAAAATCGGAATGAGGATTGGTCTTTTATAAGGTTTTTCCTGCATTCTTTATATGCACTCGAAGTCCCTTTCCGGGGCTTCGGGTGCCGTTTCGTTATTTACGGAAATCAAAAATTGGTTTGGCAAAAGAGTATTTTTTTATTTCAGCGTTGGGGGACGTTATATGTTAAAAAGGATTCTTTGTACGTCGATAGTCTTTTTGTTATCTTTTTCTGCGGCGTGTACGGGAACTGATGAAGCATTATCAAATATAGACGGTGAAAATATTGAAATATCCGTTTCTGACGGTACTAACGATATTGAAATCAAAGTCGAAAAAATCGACGACACCGATAAAAACGAAGACGAAAACAGCACTGAAAACAGTGATGATATAAAGGGTGAAGTGAACAATCCCGAAAAACCGAACATCGATGATTTTAAAATCGATGATATTTCGGGTGAATTTATCGTTTTAAAAGCTACCGTGGTAAGAAAAGGACCTTCCACGGATTTTGACAAACTCGGTCAGCTTGCGGTAAATGACGTTGTTGAGGTTGTAGGAGTATGCGAAAACGGCTGGTATAAATTCAAATTCGACGAAGGCGAAGGTTATGCCAATCAGAAATTCTTTGAAGACAAAGCTGTTTTTGACAAAGAACAGGAAGAAATAAAACGTCAGGAAGAAGAAAAGAAAAAGGCCGAGGAAGAAGAAAAGAGAAAAGCCGAAGAAGCTAAGAAAGCCGAAGAAGCAAAGAAAGCCGAAGAGGCAAAAAAGGCCGAAGAAGAAGCAAGAAAACAGGCCGAAGAACAGAATGCCGCAGATACCGCGGATATTTCGAATTTGAGTTTTGCACAACAGGTAGTGGCGCTTTGCAACGAACAAAGGGCCGCGGTCGGGCTCGGTCCGCTTACGGAAGACGGCACTTTGGATGAAAGAGCCGGAATTAGAGCAAACGAGATCGCTGTTGTTTTCGATCATACAAGACCGGACGGAAGCAGCTGCTTCAGTGTTTTGGACGGTGTACCATGGACGGCGGTGGGAGAAAATATAGCCGCAGGACAAAGAACTCCTCAGGAAGTCGTTGACTGCTGGATGAATTCACAGGGTCACAGAGACAATATTCTGAGTCCTTCGTTTAACAAAATAGGCGTGGGATATGCCGAGGGCGGAAATTACGGAACAAACTGGGTACAGTTGTTTACCAATTAAAATTGCATATGCCAAAGCATATGACAGCAATAAAGGAGACATGAATTTAATGAGACAGTTTACATCCGATGAATTAAGGAAAACCTGGAAAGATTTTTATATCGAGAGAGGACATGTTGATGTCGGTGCGGTTTCGCTCGTATCCGACGGCTCAACGGGCGTTATGTTTAACGTGGCGGGAATGCAGCCGCTTATGCCTTATCTTCTCGGACAGAAACACCCTTTGGGAACAAGACTTTGCAATGTTCAGGGATGTGTTCGTACAAACGATATCGATTCCGTAGGCGACAGAAGCCATGTGACTTTTTTTGAAATGATGGGAAGCTGGAGTCTCGGTGATTATTTCAAAAAAGAACGTTGTCAGTGGAGTTACGAATTGCTTACCGGAGTGTTCGGTTTTGATGCCGATCATTTGGCAGCAACGGTTTTTGCAGGCGACGAAAATGCGCCCAGGGACGAAGAAGGTGCACAGTATCGTATAGCTTCGGGATTTAAGAAGGAAAACATTTATTATCTTCCCGCCGAAGACAACTGGTGGGGACTCGAATACGGACCCTGCGGACCCGACAGCGAAATGTTTTATATTGCGGACAAGCCCGACTGCGGACCCGATTGCGGACCCGGATGCAGCTGCGGAAAATACACGGAACTCGGAAACGATGTGTTTATGCAGTATGAAAAGCACAAAGACGGTACGCTTACTCCCTTAAAGCAGAAAAATGTTGATACCGGATGGGGACTCGAGAGAATTCTTGCATTCTTAAACGGTACCAAAGATGTATACAAAACAGACCTTTTCGTGCCTGTTATCGCTTATATCGAAAAAGCTTCGAATAACCAATACGACAGTGACGAGAAGCTTACTAAGTCCATGAGAATTCTTGCGGATCACACCAGAACAAGCGTAATGCTCATCGGTGATGCGGCAAAACTTCTTCCTTCAAATGCAGGTGCGGGTTATGTTTTAAGAAGACTTATCCGTCGTGCGGTAAGACATGCAAGAACGCTCGGTCTTAAGAAAGACGATATTTTAAATATCGCAAAGATTTATATCGATGATATTTATCCCAACAGTTATCCTCTTCTTGTTAAGAACAAGGAATTTATCCTCGATGAACTCGGAAAAGAAATCGAAAGATTCGAAAATACCCTTGAAAACGGTATGAAAGAATTCAAAAAGATTCTTGATACAAAAAATTCCGAAGGCAAAAAGGAAATCGACGGAAAATCCGCATTTTATCTATACGATACATTCGGCTTCCCCATTGAGCTTACGGTCGAACTTGCGCTTGAAGAAGGCTTGAGCGTTGATGAAGCAGGCTTTAAAGCGGCAATGGAAGAACAGAAGCAGACCGCAAGGGACAATTCCAATTTCTCCGCAAAACTGAATGTCGGCGAAGGCGTGTTTGATTCGCTTGATGCAAGCATAAAAACCGAATTTGTGGGATATGATGTTCTTGAATGCGGTGCAAAAGCCGTTGCAATGGCAGACGGCGAAAAGGCTGTTGATAAACTTAACGAAAAAGAAAACGGAACTATAATTACAGACGTTACATGTATGTACGCTACGATGGGCGGTCAGGTCGGCGATAAGGGTGTTATTTCATCCAAAGACGGCGAATTCATCGTTACGGAGACAATTCATCTTCCCGAAGGAAGAGTCGGACATATCGGTTATGTATCGCGCGGCTTTATCAGTGCGGGCGACGAAGTTCTTGTTAAAACCGATTTCGCAAACAGAATGAATACAGCAAGGAATCACTCTGCTACACACCTTCTTCAGAAAGCTTTGAAGATTGTTTTGGGAGACCATGTAGAACAGAAGGGTTCGCTTGTTACTCCCGACAGACTCCGTTTTGACTTTTCACATTCCCAGGCAATAAGTGCCGAAGATCTTGCCAAAGTCGAAGCAATAGTAAATAAAGAAATCGCCGCTTCTCTTGATGTCATAACGGATGAGATGAGCATAAGCGAAGCATCGAAAACAGGAGCCATGGCACTTTTCGGAGAAAAATACGGCGATACGGTAAGAGTAGTAAGTATGGGCAAAGGCGCATCGGGCGATGAAGAAGCCGATTTCAAAGAGGCATTTTCCGTAGAATTCTGCGGCGGTACACATGTAAGCAATACCGCCGAAATCCAGACGGTTAAGATATTGTCCGAATCCGGCGTTGCCGCTGGCGTAAGAAGAATCGAAGCTTTAACCGGCGAAGGAGTTCTCGCTTATTACAAAGAGATGGAAAATATGCTTCTTGAAGCATCAAAACTCCTTAAAGCAAATCCTTCGGAAATCGTTACTAAGATTGCTCATCTTCAAAACAGTTTAAAGGCAGCAAATTCCGAAATCGAATCGCTCAAATCAAAGGCTGCAAAAGACGCACTCGGAGATTTGACAAATCAGGTTAAAGAAATCAAAGGAATGAAAGTTCTTGCCGCAAAGGTTGACAATGTGGATATGAATTCTTTAAGAGATCTCGGAGATTCGCTTAAGGAAAAGATAAAAGACGGTGTAGTTGCACTTATTTCCGAAACCGACGGTAAGGTTAATATTATGATCATGGCGACGGACAGCGCGGTAAGCGCCGGAGCACATGCAGGCAACCTTATCAAAGCAATCGCTCCCATAGTCGGAGGAGGCGGCGGCGGACGTCCCAATATGGCTCAGGCCGGCGGTAAAAATCCGGCTGGTATTGAGGATGCTTTGAAGGCCGTAATAAACGAACTCGAAAAAATGCTTTAAGATAACAAATTCCGGCGGTTTGCACCGTCGGAATTTTCTCTTGAAAGAGAATTTGTTTAAGCGAATAATAAAGGACAAAAGAGATGAATTTAAACATAATACTTGCATCCAAATCACCCAGAAGAAAAGAACTTCTTGAAAATGCAGGGGCTTTGATTACAATAAACCCTTCGGATGCCGACGAAAACATTAAAGAAGACGATCCCGTGGAACTTGTGAAAAAACTTTCTTTTATTAAGGCCGAATCGGTTTATAATATTGAAAAAGAAAAAGGCTTTACGAAAAATACCGTTGTGCTCGGTGCCGATACGGTTGTTTTTGCAAACGGAAAAATACTCGGCAAACCCAAAGACAGCGCCGATGCATTTGATATGATAAAAATGCTTGAGGGTAAAGTACATTCGGTATTTACTGGCTTTACCGTATTTTTTGAGAACGGGAAGAGTGTTACGGATTATTCGGAAACAAAGGTCTATGTATATCCGATGTCGAACGAGGAAATTGAAGAATACATTAATACGGACGAACCCTATGACAAGGCCGGCGCATACGGAATTCAGGGACTTTTCGGAAAGTTCGTCGAAAAAATCGACGGAGATTATCAAAACGTTGTGGGACTTCCGGTTTCAAAGATTTTCCAAACGATAAAAAATGAATTATAATTAAAATATGGATTTCAACAAACTTCTTGAAGAAAAGAAAATAAGCAAATATAAACTTTCGAAAGAATCGGGGGTTCCCTATACTACGGTTTGCGATATCTGTACGGGGAAATCCGTTCTTTTAAAATGTTCCGCCGAAACGGTTGTAAGAATCGCTCATGTTCTCGGTATGAAAGCCGAGGATCTCTTGGGTGATATTTCCTATCCTCAAAAGAAGAAAACTCCGAAAGCGGATGCTTCGAAAAAAACAAAAGAATCTTCGAAGAGCTTAAAAAGCAGAAAATCATCCGGGAAAAATAAGAAATCCGATGCGGGAAAAGAAAAAAACGCTCCTTCAAATATCGATTTGCTCATAAAGAAAAACGCCAGAGAAGAGGCGTACAAAAATTATTGTGAGGACTTACAACGAAAGATAAAAGATATGGGAGAATTAAGTTTCCTGATTTCGTATCTTAAAAACAATGAGGTTGAAATTCTCTATAATTTAAACAGAAAAAACGAGAGCAGATATTTGCTTGCCCTCGTTGACGAATTATGTGTCAAATATAATTTTCCTCTTTGCAAGGAATATGATTTTATAAGAAACGAAGAAGAATAACTTCTGTTAAGAAAACAATTCAAGAAAATCCGCAAGACCGTCATTGTTGTTGTCTCTGAAAGTGATATAATCCGCAACGGCTTTAAGCTTGGGATTTCCGTTTATCATGCATACGCTTTTGGATGCTTCCTTAAGAAGCGTAATGTCGTTTTCTTCATCGGCAAACGCGTATGAGTGGTTTTCCTTTATTCCCGTGGTTTTCATTATGTATTTTAACGCATTTCCCTTGCCTGACTCTCTCGGAATGACTTCAAGGAATTTATCGCAGGAGAAGATGCAGAATACTTTGTCTCCGAGTTCTTTTTCAAATATTTTTTGCATCTTGGGAAGCACTTCGGGGTTCTTGAAATTCATTATGAGAAATTTGTAAGGCGTGGGTTCTTCTTTGACCACGTCTTTTACGATTCGATAAGGAAGTTTGACATAATCGGTATAATATTCGACTTCTTCCGTTTTCTTTTCGCAAAGAATTTCATAATCCGAATAAGTATGGAAATGACAGCCCATTTTGGTGGCTGTTTTTTTGACAAATTCCGAGAATTCTTTTTTGAGCGAAACCTTTTCGACTATCGCTTTCTTTTTGTTGTCATAAACAACTCCGCCGTTGAATGCCGCAATATAATCCGTTATTTCATCGATACCGAGTTTTTCAACCATCGCAAGCGCCGAAGAGAGAGGCCTTCCTGTGTTGATAATGAATTTGTTGCCGTTTTCGACAGCCTTAAGAAGCAAAGCTTTTGTGATGGGAGTAATTATTTTCTCGTCGTTTAAAAGCGTTCCGTCAAGGTCGAAAAACAGCGCGGAATGAATTGCTTTGTTTGAAACAAAACCTTTAAGATAAGTCTTTTTAAGCGATGCGAGAAGTTTTGCCGGAATGTATAAATCACCCCTGCCGCAGCCGAGGTAGAGATTGGGCTTGTTGCTTCCGTGAAAATCCGATCCGCCGGTGATAAGCAATTTGTATTTGCTTGCGAGTTTCCTTATTAAACGTTCGTCCTTGTTTGAATATGTGGAATAAATCGTCTCTATTCCCTTAAGACCTGCTCTGGTTAATTCCGAAACCAGTGTTTCAAGCGCCGAATCGGAATATTTGTAAAGAATCGGGTGTGCAAGAACGGGAATGCCGCCGTTTTTGAGTATTAAGGATACGGCCATTGCGGGAGTTATTTTTTCCCTCGGAACAAAGCAGGGGCAGGAATCGCCGATGTATTTTTCAAATGCCTCGTCCTGATTTTTTATGTATCCTTTTAAGATTAAATATTTTGCATAATGTGCTCTTGTGATAACGCTGTCCGGATAGAGCGCACGAAAAGAATCGTAATCGATGTCGATTCCGATTCCTTTTAATTTTTCGCACATTTTACGGTTTCTTATTTCTCTGGAATTTTTGAATTCAACCAGCTTTTTTTGGAAGGATTCGTCGCAGTGATTGATGTAATATCCGAGAATATGGATGTCTTTTCCCTTGTATTCGGTGGAAAATTCAACCCCGGGCACAACTTCGATATCTTTTCCTTTTGATGCAAGAATAGCCTCGTCGATACCGTCGATGGTGTCGTGATCCGTGAGTGCAAAAGCTTCAAGATTTGATTTTATGGCCAAATCAACCAATTCGCTCGGGCTGAGAGTGCCGTCTGAAAAGTTTGAATGGACGTGTAAATCAATAGCCTGCATTTAGTTCTCGTCATCCTCTTTCTTAGCGATGTAAATCGTACGTTTTCTTGCCATTTCGTCACTTGCAAGATAATCATCGTAAGTCGTAATCTTGTCAATCAGTTTGCCGCCGGGCATTATTTCCATGATTCTGTTGGCGGTAGTTTCGATGAACTGATGGTCGTGACATGAGAAGAGTTCAACGCCGGAAAATCTGATAAGACCGTTGTTTAAAGCCTGGATTGATTCCATGTCAAGGTGGTTTGTAGGCTCGTCAAGAATGAGGCAGTTTGCACCGGAAATCATCATCTTAGAGAGCATACATCTTACTTTTTCGCCACCGGACAATACCTTGACTTTCTTAAGGGCGTCATCCTGGGAGAAAAGCATTCTTCCCAAGAAACCTCTTACATAAGTGATATCTTTGACGGGGGAATATCCCATGAGCCAATCGGTAATAATATCGTCCGTTTTGAATTCGTTTGTATTGTCCTTGGGGAAGTAAGCCTGTGAAGTTGTTACGCCCCATTTGTATGTTCCATCGTCGGGTTCCATTTCTCCCGCGAGAATCTGGAAAAGAGTGGTGGTTGCTATTTCGTTGCTTCCGACAAAAGCTACTTTGTCTTCACGGTTTAAAATGAATGAAATGTTATCAAGTATTTTTTCGCCGTTGATTGTTTTGCTGATTCCTTCAACCTGAAGAACTTCGTTTCCGATTTCGCGGTCGGGTCTGAAGTCGATGTAGGGATATTTTCTGCTTGAAGGCTTGATTTCCTCAAGCTCGATTTTTTCGAGGGCTCTTTTTCTTGAAGTAGCCTGTTTGGATTTGGAAGCATTTGCGGAGAATCTGTTGATGAATTCCTGCAGTTCCTTAATCTTTTCTTCCTTCTTTTTGTTGGCTTCCTTCATTTGTTTTACAAGCAACTGGCTTGATTCGAACCAGAAGTCGTAGTTGCCCGCATAAAGCTGGATCTTGCCGTAGTCGATGTCTGCGGTCTGAGTACATACTTTATTGAGGAAATGTCTGTCGTGCGATACGACGATGACAGTATTTTCAAAATTGATGAGGAACTCTTCAAGCCATGCGATGGCATCCAAATCGAGGTGGTTCGTAGGTTCGTCCAAAAGAAGAATATCGGGATTTCCGAACAATGCTTTTGCAAGAAGAACCTTGACCTTTTCGTTACCGCCCAAATCCGACATCATGGAATAGTGAAGTTCGGTTTCGATACCGAGACCGTTTAAAAGGTTTGCTGCGTTTGATTCGGCTTCCCAACCGTCGAGTTCGGCGAATTCGGCTTCGAGTTCGCTGGCGCGTATTCCGTCTTCATCGGAAAAATCTTCTTTGGCATAAATTGCATCTTTTTCCTTCATTATTTCGTAGAGTCTGGGATTACCGAGAATAACCGTATCCATTACCGTATATGCATCGTATTTGAAATGGTCCTGTTCAAGGACGCTTAAACGCTGACCGGGCGTGATTGCGATATCGCCGGTTGTGGTTTCGAGTTCGCCTGAGAGAATCTTAAGAAAAGTAGATTTTCCGGCACCGTTGGCACCTATGATTCCGTAACAGTTTCCTTCCGTGAATTTTATGTTTACGTCTTCAAAAAGAGCTTTCTTTCCGAAACGTAAAGAGACATTGTTTGCACTGATCATTTTTATATTTTTCCTTTCTGAAAATCCGCAAATAAATTGCGGGCTTGAATATCAATCCCGCAAATGAAAAAGACAATACGACTCATTATATCAAATATTGACAGAATTGGGAATCTCGGCAACCACCTGATTTTTACCGTGGGTTTTGCCGTAATAAAGTCTGTTGTCGGCCTGTTGAATAAAGTCTTCGATTCTGAAACTCTCGTTGGCCTGAGCCACACCGAAAGTCATGGTAACCTTAACGGGTCTGTTTTCGTAGATTACTTCGCTCTGATTTAATTTATTCAAAATTCTCTCCGAGAGAGATTTTGCGGCTTCAAGATTTCCGTTTACAAGAATTAAAATTTCTTCTCCGCCCCATCTGCTGACGTAATCTCCGTCACGAAGCTGCGAAGAAATGGTTTCGGCCACCATAACGAGAGCTTTGTCGCCCGCATCGTGTCCGTAAGTGTCGTTGACTTTTTTGAAATCGTCGATATCGCCCATGACGATACTGAAAATCTTCTTGTCTTTTTTGAGAAGATGCATGGCGATATTGAGTTTTTCCATCATGCTTCTTCTGTTGGCAAGCTTGGTAAGAGGATCGACGCTTGAAAGCTGTTTAAGCTGCTTGGTTCTGTTTTCGAGAGTGGAGGTGGAGTTCCTCATTTCTATCGTGAACATGAAACTGAAAATCGATAAAAGAAAACATGTAATAAAAATATTAACCACCATGGAAAAACTTACAAGTTTGGGATGATCTATGACAAGTTCGTCAAAGCTTCCGCCCGGATAAAAAATGGAGAAAATAAACATTCCCATCGCAATCAAAGATATTAAAGCGGAAACAAGGAAGGGATGTTTGTAATTATTTGCCGTATATGTGATATAAAACGAAGCGGGAATCAAGAGAAAACAGAATAAATTGAATCCGAGCTCGTGACCGTATGCAAGAGAGGTAAGAAATACGAAAAGATTTACTTCGACGCAGATGGCAAAAACAATTAATTTAAAATGCTTGTTTTTTGCCAGGGAAACCATTGATTCGTAAACAAGGAACGAAAGAAGGTTGTAGAGCATCAAAATAATGCTTCCGAATGCAAGGAAGAGAATGGCGAACAAAAAGTGGGAAACGGCGCAAATATGCAAAATAATAGAGAACTTGTCCCTGTCGGAAAGGTACTCTTCACCGTTGATAATATCCTTTATGTAATTAAGATAATTCTTAATTTGTTCCATGCTTTCTCCAATTTACGCATATATAAAAATTCTATCATTATTTATATATATACTCAATAAAATATTAATAATTTATAATAAGAATATAAACAAACATTGTAGAAATTGTTAAAAAAATACAAAAAAATGGACAAGTGTTAGCACTCTCTCTTGACGAGTGCTAAAAAATGTATTAATATATGAAAGGAAAAAGAGAAAGATTTGATGATTTGCATTTTTGAAAGAAGGTGATTTTATGAATATTGCGAAATTCACTCAGAATTCTCAAAATTCAGTCAATATGGCGCAGCAGTATGCAGTGGAGTTCGGCAATCAGGAGATTGAGGAAGAACATCTTCTTTATGCGCTTATAAATATTGACGACAGTCTTATTTTAAAGTTAATCGAAAAAATGGAGATTAACACCGAGCATTTTACCGAAAGGGTAAAGGAAGCCATCGAAAAAAGGGTTAAGGTAAGCGGCGGAGAACTTCGAATCGGCCAGAAACTTAACGAGGTTTTGATTACGGCAGAAAATCAGGCCAAGAAAATGGGCGACGAATACGTATCTGTAGAACATCTCTTTTTGTCGATGCTTGATCATCCTAACAAAGAAGTCGGAGAAATCTTCAGGGAATACGGTATTACCAAAGAAAGATTTCTTACCGCCTTATCTTCCGTACGAGGCAATGTAAAAGTTACAAGCGACAATCCCGAAGGCACTTATGATGCTTTAAACAAATACGGACAGGACCTTGTACAAAAGGCCAAAAACAGAAAGACCGACCCGGTTATCGGAAGGGATTCCGAAATAAGAAACGTTGTCAGAATCCTAAGCCGTAAGACCAAAAACAACCCTGTTTTAATCGGTGAACCCGGTGTCGGCAAAACAGCGGTAGTCGAAGGTCTGGCGCAAAGAATCGTTGACGGAGACGTACCGGACGATCTTAAAAACAAAACCATATTCGCTCTTGATATGGGATCCTTGATTGCGGGTGCAAAATACAGGGGTGAGTTTGAGGAAAGACTTAAAGCCGTGCTTGATGAGGTTAAATCATCAAACGGTGAAATCATTCTTTTCATCGATGAGCTTCATACAATCGTCGGTGCCGGAAAGACGGACGGAGCACTCGATGCGGGAAATATGTTAAAACCCATGCTTGCCAGAGGAGAACTTCACTGCATCGGTGCGACAACGCTTGACGAATACAGACAGTATATCGAAAAAGATGCGGCTCTGGAGCGTAGATTCCAGCCTGTTTTGGTCGAAGAACCGACCGTGGAGGACACGATTTCAATCTTAAGAGGCATTAAAGACAGATACGAAGTATTTCACGGCGTAAAAATCATGGATAACGCTCTCGTTGCGGCTGCAATGCTTTCTGACAGATATATATCCGACAGATTTCTCCCGGACAAGGCAATCGATCTTGTGGATGAAGCATGTGCGCTTATCAAGACGGAACTTAATTCGCTTCCTACGGAACTTGACGAAAAGCAAAGAAAGATACTTCAGATGGAAATCGAAGCTCAGGCTTTAAAGAAGGAAGAAGATTCTCAGAGCGCTCAAAGATTAAGCGATCTGCTTGCCGATCTGGCCGTTGAAAAAGAAGATTTTGCGAATGCGAAAGCTAAATGGGAAAACGAAAAAAGCGCCGTAGACAAACTTTCCAGAATGAGAGAAGAAATCGATGCACTCAATTCTAAGATCGAAATAGCCAAAAGGGAAGGAGATTTGGCAAAAGCCGCAGAACTGACATACGGCGAACTTCCGAAGCTCAAAGCCAATCTCGAAGAAGCAGAAAAAATCGCCGAAAAGAAAGACGATTCACTCGTTCACGAAAGGGTTACGGATACCGAGATAGCAAGGATAGTTTCAAGATGGACCGGAATACCCGTAGCCAAATTAAACGAATCCGAGAGAAACAAGGTTCTTCATCTTGCGGACGAACTTCATAAGAGGGTAATCGGACAGGACGACGGCGTAACGAAGGTAACGGAAGCAATCATAAGATCCAAGGCAGGAATAAAAGACCCGACAAAACCAATAGGTTCGTTCCTTTTCCTCGGCCCCACGGGTGTAGGAAAAACAGAACTTGCCAAGGCTTTGGCCCAGTCGCTTTTTGATGACGAAAACAATATTGTTCGAATCGACATGAGCGAATATATGGAGCAGTACAGCGTATCAAGACTTATAGGAGCGCCTCCCGGATACGTGGGATATGACGAAGGCGGTCAGCTGACGGAAGCCGTAAGAAGAAAACCTTATTCGGTAGTTCTTTTTGACGAAGTCGAAAAAGCCCATCCCGATGTATTCAACGTTTTGCTTCAGGTGCTTGATGACGGAAGAATAACGGATTCGCACGGCAAAACCGTGGATTTTAAAAATACCATCATTATTATGACATCGAATATCGGTGCAGAAGTATTGCTTGAGGGAATAAACGAAAACGGAGATTTTAAGGACGGCGTAGAAGAAACGGTTACCGGAATGCTTCATAAATTCTTCAGACCTGAATTCCTTAACAGAATTGACGAAACCATATTGTTTAAACCTCTCGGCAAAGACGATATTACAGGTATTCTCAATCTTATCATCGAAGATCTTAACAAACGTCTCGAAGACAGAGAATACAAAGTTATGTTAACCGATTCAGCCAAAAACAAAATAATAGCCGAAGGATACAATGCAAATTACGGTGCAAGACCTCTTAAGAGATATGTTCAAAAAACCGTAGAAACACTTGCGGCAAAACTGATTCTGTCAGGAAAAGTATCCGAAGGGGATACGATTACAATAGATACCGACGAAAAAGGATTTATTGCAAGATAAGTTTACATAACAAAAAAGACCATCGCAGCAGCGGTGGTCTTTTTTAATTTTTTTTATAAAATTTGCAATATTATATTGACATACTATATTATACACCGTATAGTATTATACGTGAACAAGAGTTATGCAAATAATTCAGAATAAAATTATTTGAAACAATAAGAATGTTACAGGAGGAAAACAGCATGACGTATCAGTTGACGGCGCCCCTTTTGGATGCGTGCGTTCTGGGTATAGTCGCACAGGGCGATGCTTACGGCTATACGCTGACACAGAGAGTCAAGGAAGTTGTCGATATATCCGAATCAACACTTTATCCGGTTTTAAGACGTCTTCAGAAATCCGATTATCTGACAACTTATGACAGTCCGTTTGAGGGCAGAAACAGAAGATATTATTCCATTACCGACAAGGGCAAGGAGCTATTGGCCTTTTACAGAAAGGAATGGACGGATTATAAAGTAAATGTTGACAGGCTGATAGGAGGATACATTGATGAATAAAAAAGAATTTATGGGAAGTCTTGCGAAACAGCTTAAGTATTTGCCCAAAGAAGACAGAGACGATGCCATTAATTATTATTCGGAATACATTGAAGACTGCGGGTTCGCTCCCGAAGAAGATGTTTGCGAGAAACTCGGCAGTCCGGGATTCGTTGCAAAATCCATTATAGCGGAATGTACGCAAAAACTCATTGACAAAAGAGATGACAAAAAATCGGCAAAAGGCACGGCAGCTATAGTTTGGATGACGATTCTTACGATTTTTACCCTTCCGATAACACTTCCCGTTGCGATAGCCATTCTGATTGTGTTCCTGTCGTTGTTTATTACAATCGTCTCGGTGCTGATATCATTTTTTGCAGCCGCGATTGCGATTGCCGTAAGCGGTTTGGCCATGATAATTCTTGCGTTCGTTGCACCCGGAATCGGATCCAAACTTGTGATTATCGGCAGCGGTTTGATAATGACGGCTTTGGGATTGTTAATCCTTGTGGTAACGATTCTTCTCTCGGAATTGTTCGTGAAACTGATCGTATTTATCTGTAAAAAAATGCTTGGAAAAAGAAAGGAGAAAAAAGATGAATAAGGTTTTGAAATGGGTGGCAATTTCTTCTGCAGCGGTGCTTGCTCTCGGAGTAGGCATATTGATTCTCGGCATTGCACTTGGCGGAAAATTATCATATTCGTTTAATTATGATGACGGAATAGAATTTGTTGAACTGGACAATAAAAAAATAGTTGAAGACAAGGTTTCGATTAATTCTTTTGATGAACTGTATGTTGATACCAATTCAACTGATGTTACGGTTAAACTCGGCGACGAAAACAGCGTTTATTACAAACTTCCCGAATATCTTGTTCCCGAGATAACGGAAGAAAACAAAAAACTGTCTGTTGTAACGAAACAAAACAACAATAAATCTTTTGTCTTCATGAGTTTCCCCGGAAATTACGAAAGCTTCATAGTCATTACGGCAGACGAGGATACATTAAAGAAAATATCGGTTAAAACATCATCGGGAGATTTGAATATTTCGGATTTGAGTCTGGAAGGTTCGATAAGCAAATTTTCCGGAGATTTGAATCTTACTAACGCAAAAGGAAGCAACGACATAATGATCAAGTCTTCAAGCGGAGACATCACTGTCGACAATTGTGATTTTACAACCGTCAATATCAAACAATCTTCGGGAGATACCGAGATTAAAAAGGTTGACTGCGATTATATGGAAATTGTATCTTCAAGCGGAAAGAATTCTCTGGATGACTGCAATATCGAAGAATTAAATCTTGATACTTCTTCAGGCTCCAAGGTCGTTATCAACTCAAATATCAAAAAGATCACAAATAACGGAGTATCCGGCAGCATTGAACTGGAAAAGACACAGGTTCAGTACATCGATTCAGACACATCATCTGGCGGAACAAGATTGAATATAATCGGAAACAGCGACGATTATGATTATGAAATCAAGGTTTCTTCGGGAGATATATCCATCGACGGGGAAGAAATAAAAGGACATTCATACAATAAAGACAATTCCGCTCAAAACAAAATCAGAATCGAATCTTCTTCGGGTGATGTGGAGATAGATTTTTCCGAAAAATAAAAGATTGTGGCAAAGATGAGAAATAATTGTTGACAATCTCGATTGTATCGGTTATTATACTATTTGTCCGTGAAAAACGGACAAAGTGCGATAGTGGTGCAGTTGGTAGCACACGACCTTGCCAAGGTTGAGCTCGCGGGTTCGAGTCCCGTCTATCGCTCGAGTGAAATCCTGCAAATCTTGTATTTGCGGGGTTTTTTATTATTCATTAGACCGTCCGCAACCGT
>JAEEGL011634442.1_pt1 | contig 15182 bp, 4 predicted proteins | sample 9134231 | NCBI WGS metagenome assembly JAEEGL01 (sample SAMN16246548, study PRJNA631951) | gut metagenome | biome: gut microbiome; feature: rumen; material: fiber-attached | host: Bos | place: Iran: Karaj | collected 2018-10 | reverse complement strand
TTATATATATATATTAAAAATATTAATTAAAATATTATATATAATATTTAATCTCTTTTTTAAGAAAAAAATTAATTTTATATATATAATAATTAAAGACATTTATGACTTCAACAAGTTTACAAAATATTAATATAGAAGATGAAAATTATAAAAATAAATATATTTCCATTAATATTATTTATAATACTAATTCCTATCCTATTATAATATCATCAAATAAATTAATAAAAGATTTACTAAATAAAATTGAAATAAAATTACAAATAAATATTCAAAATTATTCATTAATATATAATAATCATACTATTAAACTTGAAAATAATTTAATATTAAGTTCTTTATTTCAAAACCAAAAAGATGTTATAATTTATTTAGAAAAAAAAGGTTTAAAAGCTCCAATTTTAAAATGTAGTTCAATTGATGTTATTCTTGAAAATATTCCATCTATAATTGAAATAATTAATTTATTGAATACTTACAATAAAATAAATAATAATTCTGTTTTATATAAATTAAAATCAAAAAATAAATCAAAAATAGTTATAAATTTCATTGATAATGAAACTGGATTTTCGTTTATTCAATATTTAACTAACATAAAATTTAGAAATAGTTTATATAAAAATATAAAAATAAAATTAAATTACCCAAAAATAATTAATAATAATAATTCAAACTTCATTACAAAATTTAAAAATAACAATATATTGAAAAAAAATAATTCTAATTTAAATTTAATAAATAAAATAAAACTTCCTGATATCTATAAAAATAATAGAATATATAAAAATAGTTCAACAAAAAGATTCATACCGAAAGAAATAATAAATAATAATTTAAATAAAAGTAATAATTATTTGAATGAATCTTTTAAAAATAATTTTTATAAATTACATAAAAATATTTTTGAAATTGATAATTTTTTAAAATTAAATAATTATCAAAAATAAAAGAAAACATAAAAATTTTACAAATTAATAAATATAATTGATTAATGAAATTTTATTTAAGCAAGAGATATTCAATTGAATTTTTTTAAATACTTATGGTTATAAATATTAATTAAGATATAATTAATTATATTACAAAAATTATATATTTTTTATAAATTTAAAAAAACAATTATATATATATATATATATTTTTTTTTTTTTTATTTTTTTATTAATTTAAAATAATTAAATAATTTATTTATTTAATCTTATTACTTATTAATTTATTAATTTCATTTATTTTATTATATAAATTTTCTAAATTATTTTCATCATATTTTGAATTTTTAATAAAGTCTTTATATTCCGAAGCCAACATATTCAAATTTTTTATTACATCTTTATATTCATTTGAATTTATTTTTTTTTGTTTTTCCAAGGATTCCTTTTTTGATTTATAGTTTTCAATATTTATTTTATATTCATTTTTCTTTCCTTTTTTTACATATTCATTTTCAATATCTTTAAAAATATCATAATAATCGATAATAATATTATTTGTATGATTAATTATATTTTGGATAACATTTAAATCTTCCATTGTTAAATAAAAAATATCTGGATTAGATAAATCTAAATTAAATAATATAGGAATTAAGGATTTATTTTTTTGAAAATCTTCAATGTTAATTAATTGAATTTTGGCATATATTTTTATAATCTTTTCCATAATACTTAAATTATTTTTATATAATGATAAATTATTAATATTAGTATATTTAATTATATTAGAAATAGAATTTATAAAAGAATGATTTATACCAGATTTATATATATATAATTCTTCTAATTGTCTATTATATTTTAAGTTTTTTAAAAATTTAATACCAGCAAAATTATTTAAATTCCAATTATTAATTACAAGTATTTTTAATTTAAAATACTTTAATTTTATACAATTAGCTAATTCCAAAATAGAATCTTTATCAGCTTGATTATCTGAAAGAAATAATTGTTCTAAATTATAATCTTTATTTCTTTTGTATAAATTTTTTAAATTAAGAAAAAAGCTTTTTAAACCATTTCTTAATTTATTATGATTTAAATTAATGATTTTTAATTTTTTAAATGAATTCATTAAATAATTAATATATATTATACTATCTTCTTCTATATTATTATTAAATAAATCCAATTCTTCTAATTCATATTCTTCTATATTATGATTAAAAAATTCCATTCCAAGAACTAAATATTTTAAGCAATGATAATCTATTTCATTAAATGATAAATTTATTATTTTTATATTTCTATTATAATATAAAATTTTTGATAATTCATAAAACCCTAACCTACCAAAAAAATTATGTGATAAATCTAATTTAATAATATTTTCAAAAATTTTTAATCCTGGTAAAAAATTCCATACATTTTGTTCTCCAATATTTGCTTGAACAAAATCAATTTTCCCATAATAATAAATATAATCTTTGTTATTAAAAAATTCATCAGTTTTATATCTATAATATATAAAAGATAATTTATATAACCTATCAATAATTTTTTCATTACTATTTATTTGAATTTCTTTTTCAATATCAATATCTTTTATACGACAAATATTTTTTTGATTTTTCTTTATATATATCAAAAAAGTTTTTATTTCTTTATTATTTGTATTTTTCAAATATAAAAAAATTATGTTAATTTGACTAATTTTTCCTTTCATTATTTTTTTTAAAAAATTTTCAAAATCAGTCATACATTTTTTACCATCAAAAATATAATTGCATAACTCATCATTCATAAACTTTTTATTACTTAATCTTTTCTTTAAATCTTCTAAAATAGGTTGTTTATTTATTTTTTGCCCATTATCAAAACAATATAAATTAATTGAAAATTCTTGTGATAAATCAAATAAATTTGAAAATATACTTAAATTTAATAATTCCATAATATCATATAATTGACCATCTTTTTCTTCTTTTTTAACTAATTCTTCTATTTGTTTTTCGATGTCCTTAAAATTTATATTAAAAGTGAATTTATAATTATCAAATTTAATATTTTCTAAAAATTTTATTATATTGCTTTCATTACAATCTTTAATGAATCTATGGAGAATTGATAATACAATATTAAAATATTTATCTAAATCTTTTTTTAAAAATTTATCTAAATTATTAAAAATTATATCGTCTATTTTAATTATTTTTTCATTACTTTGAAAGTTATTTGACATTTAATAATTATAAAATTCTTTTAAATAAAAAATTTATTAATTTAAATAATTAATGTGTTTTTATATTAATATAATATTTATAATATTATAATTTATTTTTATATTTTTCTATTTTATAAAGGGGTTCGAAACTTAACATTGAAATTTAAAATTAATAATATATTATAATTTTAAAAGTTAAATTAATTCGCAATTAAATAATTATTTAAATTTAAATTAAATAATATAATAATAATTTTATATTATTTTACTCATTAACACCATCTATATTATTAGATTCTTCCTTATTATCATTTTCATTTATAATATTTTTATTATTATTTTTCACAAATTTCAAAGCTAATTCATTAATTACTTCAAACATCATACAAACACTTTTACAATTAGTTTCACAACTAACTCCTTTTACAACATTTCCAAATTGATCAGTAAATTCAGGTAATCCCATCCATTTACTTTCTTCAATATATTTCATTAAAGGAATTAATTTTTCACTAATATAGCTTAAGCATTCTGAATCGTTATTCCATTTAGTATATTTAATTTTAACTAATAAATAATATCCATATAACCAAATAAATTCCAATCCATTATGAATATTATCATCATTGTTATAAACTCCTTTATAATTTTGATCATATTTATCTAAAGTTTTTAAACCTAATGTTTTTTTGTTACCATCTAATAAATAATTTTCAACATTTTCTAAATATTTATTTATATTATCTAAATTAGTAAATAATTCAGGAGAAGATATTATAGCTATTAAAGCATTTGGACGCAATTGATTATCTTTTTTTTTACGATTTTCAGTTTCAAGATTTGAAATATAGTCTTTATAAAAATTATTTCTATTTGTTGTAGTACTAAAATTATTATAACTATTAGTAACAAAAAATTCTTTTTCAAAATTTTCTTTTATTAAATCTCTCCATTTAATAAAATCTAAATTAATTCCATTATTTAAAACAACACCTTTTTTAGAATATAAATTTTTTTCATTCATTTCTATAACAAAATTTAAACAAGTATATAAAAGAGATATTATTTCAATATCAGCTCCATCTCTTGGAGTAAAAGGTCCTTTATTATTATGATCTTTATTTAATCTATCCATCCATGTTCCATTATTTGCACTATTTCCTCCAAAAATAAATCCATTTATATTATTTATATTAATCTTTATTTCAAATCCCATATGTCTCAAATATTGTTCTAAATCATGCCCTGCAAACCATTCTTTAAAATTTATTCCAACTCCATGTGCTTCAAATATTGTTTGAATTATATTTTCTATTGAACTTGATAATGTTTGTCCTTTTGCACGTTTTCTTAAATTTTCATGATAACTTTTTTCCGTAACAAAAACTAAATCAATTTCCTCTTGTAAGAAATTATTATCATTACTATATTCCATATAATCTTTTACACTTTTTATAAATAACCATGGACAATCCCTTGCATTAAATCTAGGTTTTACTCCTTTATCAAATAAATTTGGAATTAAACCATGTCTTAAAGTTGATGCTATTATTTTTAATAATGTTTTTGCCTCATCAAATAAATTTGGAATTAAAAATAATGATTTAAATGAAATTAATGTATCTCTTACAAACATTCTATAAGATGAAACATCATAATTTGGTAATCCTGCACTAATTGAAATTTTTAATAAATTTGATTTAATACTTAAATTTTTTTTACCTAAATCATATTCATATGTTGAACCTATTATATGACCTATGAATTCATGACGTGCAATACTGAGTTTTTCTGCAAAATTTCCGAAATTAACTAGATAAGAAGGTAATTTTGAAAAAATTAATTTCATTGTTGTATAATAAATAGAAAATAAAAACTTATCAAAGAACAATGGTTTTAAATTTGAAGGAAGTATTTTATAAAAATTTATTAAATTATCTTGAATAAAATTATATATGAAATTAAATGATTTTATTTGACTTATTCTTGTAATTATATAATCCATTAAATAATCACCTGAAATTATGTTTTTAAAAATATTGTTATTTTTAAAATTGTTTATATTAATATTTGAATTAGTTGATAAATATTTTTTAAAATGTTTTAATATTTCAATTAATTGATTTATACCAGCATATACAAATTTATTATTTTCATTATTATTATTATCATTATTATTAACATTATTTCCAAAATATTCTTTATATATATCATTTAAATCAATACCAAATGTTCCATATTTATTAAAATTATTATCTTTTTCTTCATTTTCAGTTTTAAATAAAACTGCATTAATATCATTTATATCATAATAATCAATATATTGATAACCTTGATTGAAAATAAAATTAATATTTTTATTTAAATTAGTTACAGAATTTCTAATATCAGGACTCATATTTAATTTTAATATAATAACAGTATTAGGTAAAATTGAATGAAATTCAATTATTGTATTTCCTTTTTCAATTGTAACTTTTGCAATTGAATTTAGAAAATTTAAATCTTTAGTATAATAAATATCACCATTAATACCTCTTAAATGAGTTTCACTTGTTATAATATTTGCTTCAATATTAGATAAATTCATATAACATCCACAAATAAAATCAGTAATTTCATATGGTATTATAATTTTTGAATTAATAGGATTATCTTTTACATCAAAACCAGGACGACAAATAATTGCATATCCATCAAAAGGAGGATTTTTTTCAATAATATTTTTATTTTCAGTATTATTATTATTTTTATTTTCATCTGGTGTATAAAAATCATAAATATTATCATAATTCTTATTATTATTAACGATAAATTTTTTTTTAAAATATTCAATATTATCATTTTGATTTATTTCATTATTTTCAATTAAATCTTTATCATCTTGAATAATTTTCATAATACAAATAACATCCTTATCTCTTTGTATAAAACTTTCAGTTTTAACATTTTTTAACTCATCTCTAATATTATTTATATCTCTTCTAAGTAATTTAATATCATTACTAAGTATTTTAGTATCATCAATAAGATCTAAAACATTATTTACATGTCTATTTTCATCATATTCCATAGGTTGACTAGGATCATAAGTCCAAATATTATTATCTAAAACATATTTATATTTATATTTTCCTTTCGGTAATAAAACTCTAGCTATAAATAAATTACTATTTATTTTAGTTAATTCAATATCAGGTTTCCAATTATGTGAACTTAAAGCTAATTTAACAGTATTAGTATTTGGATTAACAGAATTTGCAGGATGAAATTCAAAAAATATTTCATTTATTTTATCTATATTTTTTTCTTTTTTATTTAATTCATTTAAAACATGTTCAAAACGTTCATCATAAATATACATTCTATTTTCTTGAACAACACTTGGTTGAAAAGGAAATAATTGATCAAAACCTCGAACTGAACCTGTACTGCAATTTAATAAACTTGAACATGCCATCATTGAAAGATTTAAAGAAATATTTTGATAACGTTGATAATAACTTTCATTGTCTATTGATAAATCAAATAAAATTGTGTTTGGAAAAGATTGAGAAAGATATTTATATGAATCTATATATAAATTATTATCTTTAGGAGATTTGTTTATTAAATATAAGTTTTTATTAATATCTGTAAAAATATTTTCGGTGTTTGTTACTTTTTTTCCAAATGATTCAATTGTATTTGAAATTTCATTTATATCTGAACACCAAATCATTTCTTTTGTAAATAAATTAATTCCGAAATCATTTGAATATTTACTTAATAATTGTTTATTATCATCTTCAGGAATATTTGCAATTAAAATAATATTCGGGTTTATTTTTCTTGCTTCATTTATTAAAAATTTTAATATAAAATCAGGTATATAAATAATATTATCTATAAATAAACCATCAAAAATACTTGACATTAATTTTATATATTCACCAAAATTTTCTAAAATAAAATTAGGACATGTTTCAATTGAATTACCAAAATTTATTTTCAAACTATCATTTGAAATTATAACTTTTCTTTTTAAATGATAATATTTTCCATATTTTGTTATATCAGGATACATATTACCTTCTTCTTCACTTTGCATTATATATCCATTACATAAAAATATTTTACTTTTATCATTTTCATCTAGAACATAAAAATAATTATCAATTAATTTTCTATTCGTTCCTGGTCGACCTAAAGTTAAAAATTCATATCTAATAAATTCTTTTATATTTAATATTGCTATTCCAAGCATATCATTTGCTTTTTTTGTCCATTCTTCATTTATTTTATTTATATATTTTTTAACTTGACATAAAAAATAAAATTCATGTAAAATATTTCCAGTTTGAATGTCTCTTGTTGCTTCAAGTAATAAAAGAGTTATAAATTGTATTTCCATTTGAACTCCATATCTTTCATAACCATAATTAGAACATGATTGAATAATAAGATCATATAATGTATTTTCATTTAAAATTAATTTATTATCATTTGTAGCTTTTATTTTATATTTTGTATATAAACCTTGTAATAAAAAGTTTCTTTTCAAATTATAATTTGGGTCAAGAATTAAATTTTTATAACAATCTTTAAATTCATCATAAACAGTTTCAATATTAATTAAAAAATATTCATATAAATTATTTTTATAAATTTCTTTTTTAATTTCATCTATACATTCTTCTAAATCTTTTTCATTATCAATATAAGGAGCACTTTTACAATTGACTTTTTTTTCTCCAAAAAGAATTGAATAATTATTTAAAATTTTATCTAATTGATAAGCAACATTTAACCATGGACAATTTTCTAAATTATATAAACATTCTCTATTATTTTGAATCCAATGTGATTCTATTGAAGTTTGATTAAGAATTATATCAACACATGAACCAATTTCATAATTTTCTTTTAATGAATCTATACATTCCTTTAATTTATAAAATTTTTCTCTTTTTGTTATTATTTCATCTTGAAAAAAAATATCATCTATTTCAGTTTGATCTTTTATGCAATAAATATTATTTGATTCTGATAATGTTTGAAATGTTGTAAAATGAATCATATTATATTTTAATAAAGAAGCTTCTGTAAAATAATCTATAAAGTTATCTAAATAGCCAATATTTTTTGATAATATCGATTGCATTGTTATTTTATTAATTGGAATTTTTTTGAATTGATTAATTTCAAGATAAGGATTAACTAAAATTGTGAATGGTTTTGTATGTTTGAAAACTGTATTTGAATCATTATTTTCATTTTTATTGTTATTATTTATAATTTTAGCTTTGTATATGAAAAAAAATAAGAAATTTCCTGGACGTTCGAAAAGAATTTTAAAATTAATTTCAGTGTTTATTGAAGTTGGTGATGTTTTAAAATTATTAAAATTTTCTAGGAGTTCATTTGAAAAAATAAAATTATTATTTTTAAATTTTTCGTTATTAAAAATGAAATTAAAATTATTTGGAAAATCATTTAAATAATTACTAATTAAAATTACATCATTTGATATTGAAATTCCATTGAACATTTTAAATGTTATTTCAGAATTAACATTAATAGAAAAAATTTTATTTGGATCTTGTTGAAATGGTAAACCATTTTCATTAATTTCTAATAAATATTTTTCAATTGGAATTTCATATGGAATTTGTTCTGTTAAAACTGTTGGTTCTTTTATATTTTTTTCTTCTTCTTCATTTATTTCATTATTATTATTTTCTTTTAAATCATATGAATTTTCTTGAGAATTTAAATTTTTTGAAGTTATTTCATCTACTTTTATTTTATTTTCATTTTCTTCCATATTTTCAATATTTTCATTTTGATTTAATTGAGGATTATTTTCGTTATTTTCTTCAATGTTTTCATTTAGAACATTTTCTTTTTTTTCTTCAATTTTTTCATTTTCTTCAACTTTTTCATTTTCTTCTTTTTCTTCAACTTTTTCTTTTTCATCATCTTCTTCTTTTTCTTCAACTCTTTCTTTAACATCATTTTCATCTTCTTCTTTTTCTTGTTCAATATTTTCATTTTTTTTTTCTTCGACAATTTCTTCAACATTATTATTTTTTATTTCTTCATTATTTTCATTTTTTTCTTCTTCGTCGTTGGATTCAATTCTCATTTTTTCTTCATTATTTTCTTCAGACATTTTATATAAATTTATTATAATAAATATTGTAAAATATAATATTAATTAAATTTATAAAAATTATTATTATTTTTATATAAAAAAAGATTATATTGCTTATTTAATATTAGTTTTGAAAAAAAATCAATTAAATTTTCAAATAAAATTAACTTAGAATTTAAATTTATTTTAAAATAAAGTAAAATATTTATTTTTATATTCTAAATTAAAATTTGTTTTTTATTATTTTTATATATTGAAATTCAAACAATTTAAAAAAAAATAATTATAATTTTAAATATTTTTTTTAAAAATAATAAACATAATAAGAACAAAAACAAATTTTTTGAATTTAAATGTCAGAAACAAATATTTTAGAAAATACACATGGTGATAGTTTTGTAAAACTAAATTTTAATGAAATTCGTGTAATAAAACGAACAAAAGAAAAATATTCTCATGATTCATTTATTGATGAGAGTATAACAAATGTAACATCTTGGAGAAAATCAAAAACAAAATTTCGTATCGTATTAATATTTAATATTTTATCTTTTGGAATTCTCCATTTACTAAGCAAAATTTATCCAACAATTTATTTAAAATTATATTGCAATCCTTCATTACCTTTAAATAGTGATTTTTTTTTAATTGAAAATAAATTTGGTAAAAAAATATTATGTTCACTTTTCATAAAAAGAGTAAAATCAAAAACAAATAAAATTTCAGATGAAAATTTAAATAATAATATTAATCAAACTACAGTTCATAATCAAATTATTTTGTTAGAATATAATCATACTAAATATAAATACAATGAAAAAAAAAACGCTATTGTTCCAGTGGTTTATAATTTAGCAAAAACAAATAATAAAAATATTGTTAATATTTTAAGTGATGGTTTAAAAGATATTGAACATGTAAATAAACATATAGAAAAATATGGTTATAATACTTTTAATTTTAAAATTAATGTTATTTATGCTAGTTATATTTATATTGAATTACCTAATATGATTTATACTTTTATTTCAGCTATAATTTGGATATCTTATGGGGATTATATTTTTGCTATTACTTTATTATGTTTAATGATTGTTTTAATTAATCTTAAAATTTTTTATAAATATAATCAATTTTATAAAACTTTCCCTACAAATGTATATTTTAATAATGAATATCGAGTAAAAAGAAAATATTTAAATAATAAATCAATAATGAAAATAAAAGCTGATTTAATTGTTCCAGGAGATGTTTTAAGATTAACAATAAATGAAATAATTCCATGTGATTGTGTTTTATTAAAAGGAGAATGTATTATAAGCGAAAGTGATATTGATGGAAGAACAAGTAATTTTAGAAAAATATCATTAACAAATAATGAAAAACAATTTAATTATAAAACAAATACTAAAAGTATTTTATTTCAAGGAAGTAAAATAATAAAATGTCATTCTGATGATAAAACAATTGTTGTATTATGTATTAACACAGGAAGTAATACTTATGTAGCAAATATATTATCTAATATTGAATTTTATTATCAAAAAACATTAAATCAAATAGAATATACATTATTTAGTATAAAAAAACAATGGTATCATATATATAATATATCAGTGTTTTTAGTTGAATTAATTATCATAATATTTTATTATTATAAAGAATCTGATTATTATAAAGCATCTAAATTTAATATCCATGAATATGCTTTAAAAAGTTTAGCTATAAGTTTAATGCCTATATATCATTTAGCTCAAGGAATAATCGTTTATTATGGTGCTGTTAATTTAAATAAAAAAAAAATATGTTGTGTTGATGCTTCAAGGCAATTATTTGCTGGTCAATTAAATACAATATTTTTTGATAAAACTGGAACATTAAGTGAAGATACTATGGAAATTAATAAATTTCATCCAGTTTATGTAAGACAAACAGAAAAAAATAATTATAATTTATTTATTAAAACTTTTAGTACTGATAATATATCAAAACTTTGTAATGAGCATTTAAATTATTATAAAGAATATATTAGAAATCCTAATTTTAATACAACTATATATATGAATAAACGTTTTTCTATTTATTTTTTACAAACATTAGTTACTTGTCATAATTTAGAAAGAATAAATAATGAAACATGTGGGAATTTATTAGATCAAAATATTTTAAAAATTTTAAAATGGGAAGTTAATAATACCGAAGAAAAGGTATTTGATGTAAATGGAGAAATAAAATCAATAATGAATTTCACTGAAGTTTATCCTAAAAATTATTATTTAATAACAGAAGATATAAAAATATTTAAAATGACTCACAAACATTTAAATTCTTTTAAAATAAAAATTTATCAAAGATTTTATAATTTATCAACATTAAATACAAGTGCAATAATTTATAATTGTTTAGATAATACTTTAAGATTTATGACAAAAGGTCCACCTGAAAAATTAATAAAATGTTGTATGAATAATACATTACCTGAAGATATTGATAATCAATTTATTCAATTTAGAAAAAATGGTTATAGAGTTTTAATATGTGCTACTAAACTTTTAGATTTTAATTATTATGATCCTGAAAATGATGAAGATTATTATTTAAATGGACTTTTATTTTGTGGTTTTTTTTCGATTATAAATAATTTAAAAAAAGAAACAAAAAATGTTATTAGAAAATTAAATAAAATGAATATTGATTTAAAAATTAATACTGGGGATAGTATTTTTAATTCTATTCCTGTTGGACATGATTGTGGAATTATAGAAGATAAAACAATTTTTATATTTGATTTAACTGATGATAATGACATTGTTGTTAATCAATTAAGTAAAAGTGGCAACAATGAATTGAAATATTTTTCTGATTCTCAAAGTTTTATTAATACACTTAATACAAATAATAATAATAATAATAATGAATTAATTAGTTTTACTGATAGAAACATTTTCCCTAGTAAAGAAAATAGACATAAAAAAAGTGTTATGGGAAAAAAATATTCTTTTGCAAATCCTCCAGATTTTGCTATTTTACATTCAAATTCAACTATTCATAAAAATTCAAATAAAAATCTTTCAAAAAAAAATTCAATTAATGATAAATATTTACAAGAAAGAAAAAAATCTTTAATTTCTTTTTCAAATGCTTCTTTAATGAAAAATAATACTAATAACGAAATTCTTAATAAATTATTAATAAATAACAATAATAGTAGTAATACAGTAAATTCATTTTTTAAAAATAATAGTAATAGTAATAGTAGTAATAATAATATGAGTAATAACAATAATAATCATTTGTTTGATGAAGGAATTCATAGAATTTTTTCCTCAAAACAATCTCCTTTAGATGCTTATAACATAAGTGTTCCTTACAATAAAAATGATACTAAAACTTTTACACCTTTAAGTTCATTTATTTTTTCTCCTGAACTTTTACATAATATGAAAAAAGATTGCTTTTATTGTGTTAGTGGAAAAGTTTTCCGTTATGTTTATGAACATCGAAATGAAAAAGATTATGAAAAATTATTAAAATATATTAGACATAATTGTAAAATATATTTTTCTATGACTAGTAATGATAAAGTTTTATTATTAAATTATTTTAGAACAATTCCAAAAAAAAAAATATCAATGATTGGAAATGGTTTTAATGATTTAGATGCAATTATTACTAGTCATGTTGGAATTTATATGAACATTCCAAAATGTGTTAATTTTATGCTATGTCATTATTATTCTATGGATAATAGCTTATTTTGTGTTGAAAAAATTATTAAAGCTGGGCGAGCATTTTATGAAAATTCAACCTTATTAGTTGAAACTGTTATTGTAAGTTCAACAATTGAAAGTTTAATTGTTATTTTTTCATTCATCACCAAAGCTAAATTAAATAATTATCAATTATTAATTATGAATATTATTGTTTTTTCATTAACATGTATTGCATTTAGAATGAAAGCAGATTTTTCAATAGATTATAATTATTTATTTCAAAGTAATTTTTTCAAAATTTATAATATTATAAAAGTATCTTTTGTTATGCTTTTTAAAATTGGTTTATTATTATTTTTTTATTTTTCATATAAAGAATATTATAAAGAAAATGATAAAGGAGAAAAAGGAAATAAAGTATTTATAAGTTATTTATATATTCTTGGAATTTTTCAAATTCTTAGCACAATTTTTTCTTTTAATAAAGAAAATTATTTTAGAAAATCTTATAGAGATAATAAATTATTTTTGTTAATATTTATATTAATATATGTTTTTTTTATTAGTATATTAACTTTATCAAGTAGAGAATATCATTTAAAAATTTTTGATATTGTTGATTTTGAATACTCTCATAATGATATGGATAGTTTAGATGATAATAATAAAATTATGATGTGTATAAATGCTATTTTTGATTTTTTTATTACTGATTTATTTGTTACTTTATTAAAATATTTTATGGAAAAAAGAATTACAAAAATAAAGGATTTTAATATTAAAAAAAAAATAAAAAAAGATGAAGAAAAAGAAAATATTTTTAAAGATGATGATGATGAAAATGAAGAAATAAATATTTAAATAATTAAAAAAAATAATAATTTTTTAATTATAAATATAATTAATAATATTTAAATAAATATTATTTTTAAATTCATAAATAATGAAAAAAAATTGTTTATTTATTTATAAAGAAAATTTAACAAATAATAATTTAAATAAGAATAATAATAATAATAAAATAACAATTTATTTTGAATTAAAATCAAATCCATTATTTTTAAGTTTAACTTTAGATAAAAACATTACAATTAAAACATTAGATGAACAATGTGGAAATGAAATTTATGGAATGTCTCAATCTCTTGAATCAAATATTAATAATAATATAGATAGAAAAGAATATTGTTATTTAATGAAAGATAAAAATAATCCTTATAATTTATTTAAATTACGTAAAAATGATAAACCTTTTAAAATATCTAATTCAAATCAAAATTTAAAATTTTTTTATATTCCTTTATATCAATATAAAAAACAACAAAATGAAATTTATAATAATAAAAATAAATTAATTGGATTAATAAAAACTCATGAAGAATTTAATAAAAATAAAATTAATAATAATATAAAAATTGTTAATTATTTTATAAAAAAAAAAGTTTTTAGATTTAGTAAAAGAAAAAAAATTTTTGTTAATAAAGAAATTAATTTAAATGATAATTATTTTTGGATTTCTAATTCTAATTTTCATTATGAAATAAATGATATAATTTATTTTGGAAAAATAACAGAAAGAACAAAAGTTTTAAATTTAAAAGAAAAAGAAAAAAATTCTTTTTTATTTGAAATTACATTAAAAAAAAAATTTTATGTTTTTCAAGCTAATAGTGCCGAAGAATATTTATTCATTTTTAATTGTTTTAAAATTGCAATTGAAAAAAATAAAATTATTAATTTAGAACGAAAATTTTATCATCAAGAATTTGAATTTATTCAAAAAAATGAAATTTATTTTCAATTTTTTATTGCCAATTGTGTTAATAATTTTAATTATTTAATTTCTAATTATTATTCAAGAAAATTATTTTTTATTTGTTGTAATAATATTAAACACTATAATGAAATTATTAATAATATTATTAAATATCAAATTTTTATTAAAAATAAAAAATTTGAAAAAGTTTTAGTTTTATTTAAACAAATTTCAGGGTTGTTAAAAAATGAAGAAAAAGAAATTATTTCTCAAAATGAAAAAAATTTATTCATTGATATTAATAGTAAATGTAATAATGTTATTTCTAAAAATATTAATTTAAATAATAATAATAATAATAATAATAATAATAATAATAATAATAATAATAATAATAATAATAATAATAATAATA
>JAEEGL017230123.1_pt1 | contig 15183 bp, 15 predicted proteins | sample 9134231 | NCBI WGS metagenome assembly JAEEGL01 (sample SAMN16246548, study PRJNA631951) | gut metagenome | biome: gut microbiome; feature: rumen; material: fiber-attached | host: Bos | place: Iran: Karaj | collected 2018-10 | reverse complement strand
TGTATTCAAAATTACTTTATATACATGTTAGGAAAATTATAAGGGTGGTTTCGTGAGCAATATTAGTTCAATCAGTTTTCAGGGTTCAATGGATACGGCAACGGCAGCATTAAAGAATGCCAATGTTAAAACACTTGTTAAATATGTAAACGGTGAATCTTTAAAAAATATACCTGACACATTCAGCAGCACAACAAAAAGCGGTGCTCAAAGTGCAGGATTTTTCAGTGCACTTCCTTTCGTAAAATTCTTACGAAATAAAAAATTAGCAGGTGAAGCAACAAAACAATTGAACGAAAAACTTGTTGCAGGCGATAAAGCAATGCTTGAATCCTTTAAACAAATTTTCAAAAAAGACGGTGTAAAAATTTCTCAAAAAATCGCTGATTATTCAAATTTAGTAGATGCAAATGCAGCTGTTTATTCGGAAATAAAATCCGCAACTAATGCTGCAGGTAAAGCTACAAAAGCAATCATTAAAAATAACAAAATTGTTAATAAAGCAGCAAAAGGTTCAAAAAGCAGATTAGTTCAATGGGTTCGCAATTTTAAGGCTTCCCGTGCAACCGCTAAAGCGGAAAAGCTTACAGCAAAAGCATTAGATAAAATCAGCGCAGTAACAGAACAATCATCAACAAAAGCATTAACAGTTGCTGCAAATACAGGTAAGGCAGCAGGCAAACTCGGCAAATTCGGCAAATTTATAAAAACCTCAGGCGCAGGATTTATGTTGGTTTTGAGCGGGATTTCAGAAGCCTTTACAGAAGTTATACCAACCTTTAAAGAACTTGGTAAAGAAAAAGGTATGAAACAAATCGGCAAATCTGCAGTCAGAGTTGTTGGTGATACGGCAGGATATATTGCAGGTGCCGCAGCAGGTAAACTTGCAGGTGCTGCAATAGGTGCCAAAATTGGTGCAGTAGCAGGCAGCGTAGTTCCCGGTATTGGTAATGTAATCGGTGCAGGTGTTGGACTTGTTTGCGGGTTACTCGGTTCATTTATCGCAGGTAAAATTACAAAGAAAATCACAGGTCCTTCTGAAAGAGAAATTGCAAAACAGCAGCAGCAACAGGAAACAACTCAACAGATAATTAATGATAAAGAATCTTTAGATGCATTAAAAGCAGCCGCAGCATTAAAAATTCAGGAAGAAGCAGAAGCAAACGGCAAATTAAGTGAAGATTCACTAATTGCTCTTGAAGCTTTAGAAAATATGGGAAATAATATTTTCGCAGCATAATAATTAATTTCATATAATATAAAAACCCGCCTTATATAAGGCGGGTTTTTATTATAATCTTATTTATTAATCAAAAACGGATTCTGCTTAATCTTTTTTACCCAGTTTGAATTGTTCTCAATTTTCAAATACAAGGTTTCACCGAATAATTCTTTTTCATAATTATTCTGATTTTCTTCTAAAATAAATCCGTTATTTATCAAACATCTTTTTAATTTGTAATTGACCAAAATACCCGAATTTAAATTAATTACAACCTCTTTTTCCGTCGTGTTATATAAAGCTTTTTCAACAGCAACCTGTAATATTTTATTTGAAATATCATCAAAATACATCTTGGTATCTATATTAAAGTTTATAATATAAACGCTGTCTTTATAGACTTTTAAATCCATAGAGGCGATTACTTTATCATCTTCCGTTCTTATTGAATATTTTTCCAGCAGGTTTTTTGAAGAAAATTTTCTGAATAAATTAAGGTTTAAAACTTTTGTCTTAAAAAAGAAAATCTTTTTTGAAACGGAAAATTCTTTGATTTTTTCCCATTTCGGAAGTAAATATATTTCATCTAAAATATTATTTACCGATACCTTATTTTGTTGTTTATTATCATTCTTTATTAGTGAATTAATCATATATTAATAAATATCCTATTAAAATCTCATCTCTGAAAGAGAACCCTTTTCTCCTTACTTATATCGGCTGTTTATTTATTTTACCCAATCAGTACAACATTTTATAACCTAAAATAAATCATGTCAACCTAAGTATTTATTTGTAATTTGCCTACCTTTTATATGCTAAATTTTTCGTTTTATCCATGCTCCTATTTATATAAAAATTGTAAAGAAATTTATTGCTAATTAATTTTGATTTTGGTATTTTTCTGTTTTGCAAAACGTAAGAAATAAAACTGTATATAATAACTTTAATATTAAGCTTTTCGGCTTCCTGTTCGAAATAATCCGCAAGCAAAAATATATGTTTAGATACATCAATATTTTTGTACTGCATAGCATATTTAACTTCGATATCAAGAGCAACGGTTTTTATATTATACTGTTTAATTAATTTAAAAAATTTGTCTATTTCTTTAATATTATCATTGTATCCCGGAATTATAATGTACTTGATAATAATGTTATTTATATTCGCAGACGCATATTTTTTTATAGATTCGCAGACTTTTTCAAAAGCATCAACCTGTTTGATTTTATAATAAACTTCTTTTGAACCGCAATCTAATGATATTACAACAGAACCCATATCCCGTCTGAGTGCGTCTTCAACAGTATTACTGTATTTTATGGCACTTGTATGTACTCTTATTTTAGTACCGTGTTCAGTAAATAAAGCCGCCAATTCATCAAAATTTGGCATGAGAGTTGGTTCACCGCCCTGAAGGGTTGCTTCACCGCCTGATTTATAATAACCTTTGTCTATTAAATCTTTTATAACAGGATAAGGATTATAATTTATTGTTGAAGCGCTGTAAACATCGCTGCAATAAATACATTTTGCATTACAAATTCTGCATTGAGAAAAATGAAATTCGGAGATTTTTCTTTCGTTTGTGAAATTATATTTATCGAGATGATAGCAGCCTTCACATTCGTATATTGTTTTTTCCTTTTGTGCGGCAACTCGTTTGGCTTTTACCTCAAATAATTTTTCCCAGTCGATTAACTCCCCGTGATAATCATTTATCAAGACGGGAAGTCCCCTAAAGTCATGATGCATAATACAACAATCCATAACTTTATCTAAATCAAAGTTAATGCCCTGTTCAAGAAAAATACAGCCTAATTCATTCATAAATACACCAATTATATAAAAGAAAACGAACGTATAAACGTTCGTTTTCCTTAATTACATATATTTTTACTCAGCGTAAACACTGACTTGTTTTCTGTCTCGTCTGTGAGGTTCAAATTTAACAACACCGTCAATAAGTGCAAACAAGGTATAATCTTTACCCATGCCTACATTATTACCGGGGTGGAATTTAGTACCCTTTTGACGAATAATTATATTACCTGTTGTAACGGCTTCACCGCCGAATTTTTTAACACCAAGTCGCTTACTTTCACTGTCGCGTCCGTTTTTTGTCGAGCCGCCGCCCTTCTTATGTGCCATTTTATATTCTCCTTAAATTATTTTCGTGATTTTTATTCTTCAGCAGTTGCTTCTGTTGTTTCAGCTGCTTTGCTTGATTTTGCTGCTGTTGTTCTGATTTTGTTAATCATAACTCTTGTAAAGTTTTGTCTGTGTCCGTTCTTTCTTCTGTAGCCTTTTTTAGCTCTTTGTTTGTAAACTAAAACTTTCTTTGCTCTGTCATGTTTAACTACAGTACCTTCAACACTTGCATTCTTTACAAACGGCTGACCTACTTTTGATTTCTTACCGTTTACAAGCATTACAACTTCGTTAAATACTACTTTTGAATCTGCTTCATTTTCCAATAATTCAATATCTACATAACGTCCTTCTGTTACCTGATATTGTTTTCCGCCTGTTTGAATAATTGCGAACATTTTCTATTCCTTTCATTTGAGGCAATCGCAGCACTTCGGCATTTATTAGCGATTTACCTATCTGCACCTATGTACACAAATGTACATTATGTGATTAGTTTACATTGCACATAAGTCATTGTCAATGCCGTAAATTGCTTTTATTTCACATGTTAAGCATGTTCTATAAAACGCGACATAAATTTTCTAAAATCAATTCCGCGAATAGGATTTGCCGGCTTATGAAGACCGTCCCCATTAAGTTTGTCCTCTACTACACTTCTGCCCCAGCCATTGTGTCTTATATTAACTTTCATAGCAAAATATACAAGCGCAATGCCTGTTGCAATACATGAAAATTCGGAAACAATCTTTTTTATTTTAGCTGTTTCTATTTCTTGTTTTGTGGGAGGATTTTTTACAAAATCCCTTTTGCCGAAATTTATAAAATTATGATTTTTATTCAGATTAACTGACGGGACCGGAGATACTTTCATCTTAACATTCCTATTGTTTTTGTTTCATTACTTCCAGTCCTGACTGTTCAATATCAGGAGTATTTATTTCAAATAAATGTATACGGCCGGGGCCCAAATCAACATTTACTTTTCCGTCCAAAGCCTGAAGTGTTGAACTTTCGCCGTAGGATTTAAACAGATTCTTCAGTTTTTGCTGTTCTGTTAATCCGGGAACTTCAATACTTCCTGCCTGTCTTGTATTAACATCTCTGTTTGCAACTACAAGAAGTGTTTTTCCGTTTAAATGACGTGCAAAAGCTATTATCTGGTCATTTTTATTATTATCAACTTTTAAGGGGATAAATGAACCTTTTGTTATTATGTTATGATACTCGGGGTTACTTCTGACTTTTAATGTATCCTGCATAAAATCACCGATTTCAGGGTGTTCGCCTATTAACGGTCTTGAGAAGTTGAAGATATCAGGTCTGCCTCTGTGTACCGTGCATTCTTCTGAATCCGTATCGGTTTGTTTATCGTTTGTACCTTCAAAGTCATATACATAATCATCACCTGTCTGATATCCGTCAAAATAGTAGGGATTTAACATAGGTAATGTTGCCTGCAATCCTGAAACAAGGTTAGAATAAATAACTCCGCCATGGTTCATTATTGAAATATCGTCGTGGGTACCGAAGGAACCTATTAATGATTTACCCGGTTCAAGCTCCTGCGACATATTAACATTTTCTCTTACATAATCGGTTAAATCTTTGGCCTTTAACCATTCATGGAAGTTATGATACTGACCGTAGAAACTGTCAAAACCTGCTCTTAAAGAGTCTTGAGGACGGTCATAATTCATATTTAATTGAGGAGAAGCGTCTTCATAAGTATAACTTTCTGCTAACCAGGCAAATTCGGGATCTCTTTTTCTTGAATAGGTTATTAAATTATCCCAGAATTCCGTCGGTTTTGTTCTTGCTACGTCGCTTCTGATTCCGTCAATTCCCAAATCAATACACATATCAACAAAATCATAGTGCATTTTTAATAAATCCTGATTTAATTCACGGTTTGTTTCGTCTTTCCAGGGGTTGAACATTCTGATATCATTCCAGCCGCCCGGAGTTTTCGGTGTTCCGTCTTTCTCAAACGCCATTAATTCAGGTCTGTTTTTAAACAAATCATAGGAAGCACAACTTGGTAAATCGAGCATTACACTGATACCGCGCTTATGACATTCGTCTATAAAGTTTTTAAATTCTTCTTTTACGTTCTTAGAGTCTTTCGGGTCATCTAGTGCAGGGTCTATTTTTAAGAAATCAGCCGGTGCATAGACAGAACCTGCCGTACCCATTGCATTTTGCTTTCCGGGAGGATTTACCGGCAATACGTGTAAAGTATTGATGCCCAAACCTTTAAGTTCATCAAGTCTTTTTACAGCATTATTAAAGTTGCCTCTGACATCACCGTTTCTTAAAAGCTGGTTGCCCATTTTGTCTTCGGCACCAAAGTTTCTTATAATAATGCCCATTATTGTTGCATCGTTATTTTTGAATTTTGTTCTTAAATTATTTTTATAGTTACCTGTTGTTTGCTGTGCGGGAGTTACACTTGCAGTTGCACTTACAGCCTGATTTTGCAGAAATTTTTCAAGAATATTTGAACCTAAAGGCTGAACCTGAGCCTGACTTTGAACGGCAGGCTGAACTGCAGCAGTCGGTTCAACCATTTGTTGAGCCGGTATTGTCGGATTAATATTAATAAATTTGTTAATGTAATTAGCCATTTCTTCTGCTTTCTTCTTCCGCCTGTTTTTCTGTTTTACCTTTACGTCCGATTACAAGACCTGCAATTAATGTTGCTGCCGTTAATGCAATCATCGTTCCGCCGAATATATGTAACCATTTCTTTGAATTATATACCTGTTTTGCGGTTTTTGATATTAAATTTTTAACCGAATCACCTGTCAGTGAGCTTCTTTCTGCGGCATTAGATGCTGCTTCACCGTCCAGAATACGGTTGCTCAAATCGGGGGTTATGTTACTTTGCCAGTTTGCTATTTTGTTTTTTGCCTGTTGTTTATATCTTTCTAAACCTTTAAGTGCTTCTGCCGCTTTGCTTCCATTTTCTACGGCACCTAAACTGTTCTTTATAGCTTCTCCGCTTTGTTCTCCGAATAATGCACCCATTACTGACTTGTATTCGGAAGTTGTAGTATTTAAAACTTTTGTTGTAAGTTTTTGCTCATAATCAGCAGGTGTTGCATTATATAAAACATCTTTAATTTTTTTAGAAATATCACTATCAGAACCTTGTTTTCTTAAATCCAGTAACTGTATTAATCTGTAGAAAGAGGATCTTGCACCGTTAACTCTTTCAGCGGTGTGTGCATTAATTTGATTTTGCAAAGTTCCTTTTGGTTCAACCGTTGAGGAAATTTTTGAAGCCAATTTTTCGAATCCCTTTGCTTCTAAAGTACTTCTTGCAGCGGAACATATTTCACCTGATTTTGTCTGAACAGTATCTGCAAAGCCTTTACCCGTTTTCATTTCATAATCGCCGATTAAATCCATTAAGGCTTTAACAACTTTGTTATATTCTTCTGTATTTCCTTCTTGTGCAAGTTTGGTTAGTTTTGTTTCAAATGCTGACATATCACCGTTTGACAGAGCTTTTAATTCTTTCATGTTGAATTTCATTAATTTAAACAGCTTTCCGCAAACTCTGCCCCATTGATTTGCAATATATGTATTTGGTTCATCACCGACTCTTGCGACAATAAATTTGTCTAAAATTGATTTTTTACCTGCGAATTCGGATAAACCGCTATGAAGTTTTTCAATTCCTTCTTTTACCTGTGAAACTGTCGGTTTGCTTTTTGAATCTTTTGCTTTTTTCAATGCAGTATATAATTCTTTTGATTTTTTTTGGGGTTTTGCATCTCCCGATAATTTAGCGACCGTATCCGCAATACCCTGCAAAGAACCTTTTGCTGCGGTAATGTTTCCTTCCGTTAAAGATTCAAGGGCACTTTCAGGAACTTTGTCTTTTAATGCCGCTTTAACAAATTCAAGATTAATATTAATTTCCGTAGATGATTTAGGTTTAAGTGCAGCTAATTCTTCTTTTATAACAGCGGTAATTTCGGGTGAATTAATTCCTTTTCCGAGTCTTGAAGCTAATTCTTCAATTAATTTGCCGTCCATAACTTTATCGGAATTTTCCTGTAAGAATTTTTCAAATGCTTTATCAGCCATTTTTTGTTTAAATTGAGCAACAAAGCCTGCATTTCCGGATTCTAATGCTTTTGCGGTAGAAGCTAAATCTGCTTTTTCCAAAACTGCCGTAATCGGTTTTTCTAAAGCATTACAAGCAAGTGCACTCATAACAGGAGAAGCAATGCCTGCCGTCATCATCCATAATGTATTACCCTGAAGAGCGGTTTTTTGTGCTCTTTGTTTAATAAAGTTATCTCTGTCGGGAAGATTTTCATTTACATTTAATTTTTTGCCTATTTTATCCAAATCTTCTCTTGAATATAAATCAGTTAAAACATATTGAGGATCTTGATATAACATCTTCTTACGACCTTGTGAGTCAATATATCTTTGATGAATATCAACACCTGTTCTTGCCTTTAAAGGAGCCTGTATTGAAAGTTTTGGCCATAATGCCATTGAAGCGAAGAAGGTTCCGAAACCTACAAACTCCATTGTTTTCTTTAAATCAACAGGATTTTTTGTAAATAAGTATGCTGCTAAACCCAAAGAACCAAGCTTCATAGCCAAATCATTAATTCTGCCGAGTTCATGGTCGTTAGCTTCACCTTTTGCAGCTTTACCTATGCTTACTATATCTTTTTTTAAATCTTTTGCGTATTCAACAGGGGAACCTATAATTCTTGAAGGAAGCAATCTTCCTTTATCTTTCATAGGTTTTATTCTGCCGTTAGTATTGAAAGTAAATGCAGGCATTTCTTCCCTCGGCTGAGGGTTTATGGATTGATTTGCTATAACTGAATTTAATAAGTTTGCCATACTAACATACTACCTTTTCTTTACTTTCATCTATTAACGATGTTGAAGCATGGGTTTTACTTCCCCTATATTTATTAAAGTCAAAAAGTGTTGAAAAATTGCCTAATAAAGTCAATCCAACCGCAGTTCCTAACAAAACTTTACCTGCACTGCCGCCGTTTACAAACTCTTTACAGCTTTTAACGAATTTCTTTACGAAATCTTCTGCAAATGTTGTATATCTGGCAGTATTAACACCATTTTTTACAACCTGCTTATGATTTTTTAATGCTGCAATTCTCTTTACAGGGTTAAACTGCATATTTTCCCAAGGCTTTTGCATTGCAATACCGACACCTGTAGCTGCCCAGAAGTATGAGCTTAGTGTTGAAAATAATCTTGCTTTAATAACTTTTTCCTTAATGATAGGTTTGACTTTCTGATCGGCATGCTCTAAGTCGTTTTCATCAAGTCCTAATTTTTTACCTATTTTTTCAAAATAAGCATTTCTGCTCTCTCCAAAACTGTCATTGTCATATAACAAATCCCAACGCGGGAAATCAACGCTCTCAAATGCTTTATGGTATTCGTGCGCTACAAGGTTATTTTTATTACCTTCTTCGGGTAATTCATTAATTACTTTTTTGTAAGGAAGATTAACATCTATCCCGTATCTGAATTTTAAGGGTTTTTCTATAAGTTTTTTTGAAAGGATTTTGGCTGCGCCGTATAAAACAACACCCAAGCCCATTTTTTTGCCGAGTGTTGAAGCACTTTCAGCTGCCTCATTATCAAAGAATTTACTTGCAAGGTTAAATACGGCAATCATTGTTGCACTGCCGGTTAAATAAGGAACCATGCCCATTGTTAAAAATTCGTAGAAATTAGCGTTTTTACTGCCTTCTATGCCTTTTTTCGGATATTTTGTGAAAGCATTTGCAAGCCTGTTGCCCTGAATTTTTAAACCCGTCGTAATCGGGTGTTTCCTGCCTTCATCGTACATGAGCGTATCTTTATTTTCGCACATGCTTCTTTTGTATTCTTTAGTCTTTGCCGTAAAGCCTACAGAATTGACATTAACTGCGTTTTGATTATTAACCCCTATTAGATTGACCATTTTTCCTCACAGCTACTTACCCATGCTTTTAAATCCCCTAAAATAATATTATTGCTATATACAGGGTTTATTTTTTAAATTTTTTACATATCTTTACAATTATTTTTTGTTACATTATTTCACCTATCATCTTGCTAAAAGACAGTTTAAATTATACAATATTTTTGTAGATAAAAATTTAGTAATTAAACTGATTTAATTCCTATCGCAAATTATTTACAAGTACTAACAAACTAAGGAGAAATCAAAAAATGTACGAAGACGAAAAGCTTATTTGCGAAGATTGCGGAAGTGAATTTGTGTTTACGGCAGGTGAACAAGAATTTTACGCAGCAAGAGGACTTGTTAATAAGCCAAAACGCTGCCCGGAATGCAGAAAAAACAGAAGACAAAAGAACAGAAGAAAACTTTATGAAGTTACTTGTTCAAAATGCGGTTGTCAAACAAAAGTTCCTTTTAAACCAATCGAAGGGAAAGAGGTATATTGTAAAGACTGCTATGCTTCAATAAAAGAAGCTCAACAATAATTAAATATATTTAAACACGTAAAAGGGAGGCATAGTGCCTCTCTTTTTGTTATTATAATCCTTTAACTAAGCAATTGCCGTGAAAGAGCAACCGCCCCCGCCACCGGAGAATGAACCGCCGCCAAAGCTGCCTGCAACCGTACCCGCTGTTTCACCGCCGAATGATTTTGCGGTTGGTGAAGAGAAGATGCTGCTTGCTACGGTGCCTGCCGTTTCGCCACCACCCCTTGATGGTGAGAAGACTGCCGAGTGTCCGCCTCCGTTTGTATTGAAAAATGATATGTAACCTTTGCCCATTTCGGTTCTCCTAATACCAATTTCCTATCTACATATATATAAAAACATTTTTTAAAACCCAAATTCAGCAAAGTCTTATTTTGTTACATTACTTTACATTAATTTTAAAAATGCTTATTTTATTGGGTTTTACTGATTAATTATTTAAACATTTCACCCTGATTTCAAAAAATCTGTTCCAGGGAAATTCATATTTTATATGTATGTCTTTCAGTCCCAGCTTATCAAATACTGTTTTTTCAAAAATCCGCATTTCGTTTTTAATAATATTGTTATTTAAATTATTATTATCATCACGTATTTTTTTTCTTACATTCGCCTGATATGCCCAGTCGTCAAGAAATCTTACCGTCTGAATATTTATAAACGAATTTTTATCGGGTTTTTCTGCACCGAAATACGTTAAGGCAACAGAAATTGCACAACCGAGAGTATTCCCCGTTGTATTCCATGCGGAATATCCGTAAAAATTCTTTGAAAAATCAAGTTTCAGAAGTTTATTTACAAAATTATTATCGCTTCCGTTTGCATTCATAATATCGGCAATAAAATAAGGTTTCACGGGAAGTGTTAATTCCTTATCAAACAGAGGGACATTAACATTCATTACAAGTTCGCCCTGTTCATCGGAAAAGTTATTCACCAGCAACACCAAATCGCAGTTATTTTCATCAGCTGTAATTCCGCCTGCAAGTTCTATTTGTGATTTTACCGATTCTTCAGCCGTTATATCTTCATACTTTGAAATTTTGTTTTTACCGTCAGGATTCGTATAAACAGGGGCTATTTTGATTTTTTTATTAAGGTTTACCGCTCTTGAAAGCAGGGTTAAAGGTATTTCATCGGCACCCGTTTTTATAAAAACATTCTTACAATCCCGTGATAATACTTTCAACTCGTTTGCTTCTTTTACATTCAAACCGTATTCACTGCAGTCATCTTTTGAAAATACAAGTGTATCAAAAATTCCATGCCTGTATAAATCTATATAATATTTGTTTATTTCAAAATTACGCTTTCTTGTATCGAGATAATCTTTTATTATTTCAGGGGGAATATTTTGTTCAGGTGCTTTTATACCTTCAACCTCGGATTTATGCAGGTTAAATGAATATTCAAAGATTTTTGTGCCGTATTCATTCCAGTATTCTTTTTCTTCTTCATTAATATTGTTATTGGAAATCCTCATTATACTTGAAAAAGCATATACTTTTGCATCAAGTTTTTTAATTATTTCAACAAATTTATCTATTCTTTCTTTTATTGTTTTAAAGTCATCGCAGCTTCTTCTTGAGGGAATCAGCCCGCCATAAGCAATTGTATCAAGCGAAACAACAAAAATATCAGCCTTCTCAAGTGTTTCCAGCCATTTAAACAAAGCTTCAACATCTGCGATTTTTGTTAAATCACCAAGAAAATTAATATCAGGCATAATAATTTCATGCTCTTTTGCCTGATTAATTATCTGAACAGGTAAATCACAGCATACAGGACGGTTATCTATGGGAATAAAAGCTATTCTTGACATTCTATGACTCCAGATTTGCCAAAATTTTATTTGTCAGTTCAACAAATTCTTCCTGCAAATATTGAGGTCTTAATATTTTACAATTTTCTCCGTATTTGAGCAATCTCAATAACAGCATATCTTTGTCTTCCTCCGAATTTGATATTGTCATTGAGTTATTCGTAAATTCAAAACAAACCTCTGACGGCTTCAGTTTATAGGTTTTGCTTAATCTGCCGTATAATTCAAATACAACCGAATTCAAATAAACCGATTCGGAAGCTTTCTCAGGATGATGTTTTAACTCCACAATTTTATTTAAATTAATTTTTTGGTTTCTTGCCGTTTTTGCATCATAACATACCACATAGATAGTACCGTTACGTTCGTAAAGTCCTCTCACTTCGGTTGATATTGTTTTTAAAACTGTATCACTCTTTCTGTATCTGATTATAACTTTCTGATTATCATTTATATAATTTTTTAGTGCCGAAATTATATTTCTTTTGGTATTTCGGTTGTCGGTTAAATTTTCAGACAAGGCTTTTTCTTTCAAAATTTCCGCAATTTCAATATCCGTATATTTATCAAGCCTTAAAAAGAGTGATTTTACTGCATTTTCTGATTTTTTATTATTTAATAATTCAATATTATCTACCAGTTCTGATAATATTTTCTGTTCCTTTGCGGTTAAATCAAGCTTAATCAGTGCATTTTTTAATTTATATTTATATTTATCACAGTCTGTTTCCAGACCTGCCAGCTGCAGCGTATTAAAATACTTTATAAAAGCCTCAAAAGTATAAACATTTTCAATTTTATTATTGACCTTTAATTTCTCAATGATTTCACCTTTTTCCAGATCTTCATTCAGAAGTATTTTTAATATTTCCAATATTCTTAAAGCCGTATCGTGGCTTTTGTCGGAATTAGTCATTCTCGCTGTACCCTTTTTGTATAAGTTTAATTTTATTAATTAATTTCTCTTTAAAGAAATCCGGAGATATTATTTTAAACTCACCGCCAAACTGTAAAATTCTCTGTATAAAAATAAACTCGTTATCAACAACTGCTTTTATAACAAACCTGTTATGATGTCTTTCAAGAATTTTTTCATTTTCCTGAGGTTTAAAAGTTTGCAGGGCCTCGCCCGTAACCTCATAAGTAACATCATAACTGTTTCTGGGACATTCAGTATTATTTATATCAACAGAAATTATTTTTATTATCCTTTCAACATTCAAAAGGCTTAAAGCAGAGTATTTGTAATTGTAACACCACATGTAGATTTTATCGTTCTCGTACACTACTTTTTGCGGAATAATATCAATTTCCTCGTTTTTATATTCCGGTGAATTGTATATAATCCTGACTTTTCTGTTCATTATTCTGGGATTTGTAATTTGATTAAATACATCTTCATCAACACTTAATAACGGTTTGGTATTTTTTAAAAGTTCAATAATCAGACTGTTAAATGTTAAAGCCGAAATTTTTGAATACAAACTGTTAAGAACAAATATGTTTTTTGCTGAAGTTTTTGATGCGTATTTCTCTCTTAATTCAAGAAAAGAAGATAACTCTTTATCGGTAATATCCAGAACAAACGGGTGGCTTATAAGTTCATATTTATAATGGTTGGCTTTTGATACCTGAGCGAATTTGCAGCCTGCAGCTTTTAAGGTTTGAAGATCCGCACGCATTGTATCTATGGAAACTGATTTACCCACAACAGGATTGTTTTGAACAATTTCCATAAGTTCTTTTATTGTATAACTTTTTTCCAACAATGATTTTAAAAGTAAAAGTATTCTGTAACCCGAAGTACTAATCCAAAGTTTTTTTGTAGCCTCGGAAGTCCCTTTATTCTTATTCATGCTTACATTTTAAAATAAAATGCGAATTATTATAAATATTTTACAATTCTTGTTACTTATTATGAAATTTTGTATGATTAGAATATAGGGAGGTCGTATGGTAAAAGAGTGGAATGAATATTTTTTGGAAATAGCAAAAACGTGTGCTTCACGTTCCAATTGTTTAAGAGCACAGGTTGGAGCGGTAATAGTGGGTGAAGACAAGAAAATTAAAGCAACCGGATATAACGGAACTCCCTCAAAAGTAATTTCCTGTATGGAAATTGGTAAATGTTACAGAATAGCCAATAATATAGAATCAGGAACAAGATACGAAACCTGCAGAAGCATTCACGCAGAACAAAATGCCATTATCCAGGCAGGTCAGGACAGATGTAAAGACGGCACTATGTATATATACGGGCATAACTTTATCTGTATTCTTTGCAAAAGATTTATAGTCCAATCCGGAATAAAAGAAGTTTATTTAAGAAAAGACGACACAAGCCCCATAGAACACGTTTTTGTTGAAGATATAAAACGTGAGCTCTCCGAATCGGCTTATGTATAATCAGGACTGAATTAAAGGTAACAAGAATGAAATATTCTGATTTTTTCCTTAATAAAAAAGTTCTGATATTATTTTATATATTTATCGTTACACAGCTTATATTTATTATTTACGGCGGATATTGCGAATACGGACTTTGGTTAGACGGAGAAAAAGCTATTGTGGAAATACTCAATAAGTTTTCCCGCAATGAATTTGGTCAAATGATATGGAGCAGCAATCTTCCGAGAAGACATGCGGAAATACTTCAAGTACTGCCGCTTAATATTTTTTACTATTTATTTAACATTAAAAACAAACATACTATCATACAGTTATATTGCTTTTTTAGTTTACTGCTGCCGTTTTTATTTACATTCTTACATTATTTACTTTCAATAAGAACTAAACGATATGATTTATTTTGCTACAACATAATTATATTTTGCCTGAGTATAATATCCGGAATCACATATTCTGTTGTTGTATTATATATTGCAATTCCTTTATTTTTTATTCTTTATCAGTATATATGTGCGGATATAAAATACAAAATTTATGATTTGTTTTTTATTTTAACCATATGCTTAGTACTTTATAATGCATCGGAATTTATTTTATTTTTGGGGCCTTTTGCTTTAATAGCATCAATCTGTTACTCGCGAAAATCAGGAACTACACTTAAAAACAAAATAATTAAATTGTTTATAGGGGTAAATTGCCTATTGGCAGCATTCTATACATTATTTTACATATTTAAAAAAGACAGTATCAGTTATTATAAAGGATTACTTGCTTTTTATATAGAAAATTTTAATTTTAGTTTTCATCCGGATTTATTTTCTTGTAAATTTTTATTTATAGTTTCTGTTATTTTATATTTTTTATTCATTTTTTTAAAGAAAAAGAATTATATAAAACCAATTACAGGTTTTCTTATTACATATTTTTCCTTATATTTTATATTTTATTCATTCATAAATAATAAAATCATATATGCATTCTATAATGAGCGTCTTTATGCATTTATACTTATTTGCATAATAATTCCGTTTGCATTTTTATCGGATTATTACAAGTTATATATAAAGAAAAG
>JAEEGL016531044.1_pt1 | contig 15183 bp, 7 predicted proteins | sample 9134231 | NCBI WGS metagenome assembly JAEEGL01 (sample SAMN16246548, study PRJNA631951) | gut metagenome | biome: gut microbiome; feature: rumen; material: fiber-attached | host: Bos | place: Iran: Karaj | collected 2018-10 | reverse complement strand
CACGAAAACGGATTTAGAAAGGACGAAAACGGAGTTAGCAACATCAATATTTCTCCCGTCAATTCTTTTTTTAGACAAATAACTTACTTTTGGACAAGTTTTCACTCGAAAACTCACTTTTTTATGCTGTCTGTCCACTCATTTATTCGTAATTTTGCACCCCGAAAAAAGAAAGGTACGCATGCAGAACATCAGAAACATTGCCATCATCGCCCACGTGGACCACGGCAAAACGACGCTCGTGGACAATATGCTCAAGGCGGGACACCTGTTCCGCGACCCGCAGCAGGCGGGCAACCTCATCCTCGACAACAATGACCTGGAGCGCGAGCGGGGCATCACCATCTTGTCCAAGAACGTGTCTATCGTCTATAAGGACGTCAAGATAAACATCATCGACACCCCGGGCCACGCTGACTTCGGCGGCGAGGTGGAGCGCGTGCTGGGCATGGCCGACGGTTGCCTGCTGCTGGTGGACGCCTTCGAGGGCCCGATGCCTCAGACACGCTTCGTGCTTGAAAAGGCCCTGAAGATAGGCCTGAAGCCCATCGTGGTGGTCAACAAGGTGGACAAGCCGAACTGCCGCCCCGAAGAAGTGTACGAGATGGCCTTCGACCTGATGTTCAACCTCGGCGCCACGGAAGACCAGCTGGACTTCCCCGTGGTGTACGGCTCGGCCAAACAGGGCTGGATGGGCGAGGACTGGCGCAAACCCACGCAGGACATTACCTACCTGCTCGACAAAATTGTGGAAGTGATTCCCGCGCCCAAAGTGTCGGAAGGCACGCTGCAGATGCTCATCACCTCGCTCGACTACTCCAACTACACGGGACGCATCGCCGTGGGACGTGTGGGACGCGGCGAAATCCGTGAGGGCATGAACGTGACCATAGCCCACCGCGACGGCTCGCTGGAGAAGACAAAGATAAAGGAACTCCACACGTTCGAGGGCATGGGCCATGTGAAGACCGACCGCGTCGTGGCCGGCGACATCTGTGCCGTCATCGGACTGGAAGAATTTGAGATTGGCGACACCATCTGCGACTTCGAGAACCCCGAACCCCTGCCCCCCATCAAGATAGACGAGCCCACCATGTCGATGCTCTTCACGATAAACAACTCGCCCTTCTTCGGACAGGAGGGCAAGTTCTGCACCAGCCGCCAGATTGAGGAACGCCTGCAGCGCGAACTGCAAAAGAACCTGGCCCTGCGGGTGGAAAAAGGCGAAAACTTCGACAGCTGGATTGTTTCCGGCCGCGGTGTGCTCCATCTCTCAGTGCTCATTGAGACCATGCGCCGCGAGGGCTACGAACTGCAGGTGGGCCAGCCGCAGGTGATCTACAAGACCATCGACGGCCAGCGCTGCGAGCCCATAGAGGAACTGACCATCAACGTGCCTGAAGAATTCTCAAGCAAAATCATCGATATGATTACCCGCCGCAAGGGTGAAATGACGGCCATGGAGACGCAGGGCGACCGCGTGAACATCGCCTTCGACATTCCCTCGCGCGGCATCATCGGGCTGCGCACCAACATACTCACCGCCAGCCAGGGCGAAGCCATCATGGCCCACCGCTACAAGGAATACCAGCCCTACAAGGGCGACATGGAACGCCGCGTGAACGGTTCGCTGGTAGCCTCGGAGAGCGGCACGGTCTATGCCTACGCCCTGGACAAGCTGCAGGACCGCGGGCGGTTCTTTATCTCGCCGCAGGACCAGGTGTACAGCGGACAGGTGGTGGGCGAGCATGTGCATGAGAACGACATCGTCATCAACGTGACCAAGGCCAAGCAGCTTACCAACGTACGCGCCAGCGGCACCGACGAAAAGGCTCACATCATCCCTCCCGTCATCTTCTCGCTCGAGGAGGCCCTGGAATATATCAAGGAGGACGAATACGTGGAGGTGACGCCCAAATCGATGCGCATGCGCAAAATCATTCTCGACCACCTGGAGCGCAAACGCGCGGCCCGCGAATGAGCCGACGGCGGCCTGACATCAACAGACGCCGCTCCCGTCGCGCCCGAATGCGTTTTCGTTTTCCCTAAATCGGATATAGGTGCAGGCAACTCCGTTTTCGTGCTGCACGAAGCGCTTGCCGGGTATCAGAACCGAACAGAAAAATTGTGCGGACTGCCCTATGAGGATGGCAGTCCGCACTTTTGCAGATAATATATCAATAGTGTCTAACTACTTCTTCACTTTCTTGGCCGTGCCGTCGGCATAGCGCACGATGTTGATACCTGAATTGTCGGACGTCACCTGCTTGCCGTCGAGAGAGTAATAGGCCGTAGCCTTATTTTTTTTTACCTTTGTTTTACTGATGCCCGAAGCGGCAATCTTGAACTTGCCGGTGACGAACTTGGAGCCCACATAGGCGGTGCTGACGGTTTGCACGGCGTAGGTGTACTTGCCATTGGGCAGGGTGAGTTTCACCTGTTTGGCTTGACATGCATTGCCGTTGGCAAACACCTTGCGCTTGCCGCTTTCAACATCGGCCACACCGGTTCCGGCCACGCGACGGTCCTTGGAATCGAAGACCACGTACTCGTAGGTCTCGTTACCCTTGGCACTTGCGGGAGCTTCCCACGAGAGGGTCACCGTGGTAGAGTCAATGACAGGTTCATTGAGCACAGGAGCCTCGGGCTGGTAAACAGTGGTGCTGGGGTTGAGCGTAGCGGTGAAGAGGTTGCCCCGGCTGTAGTTCAGGTCATCCAGACTTACGGCCAGATCGTTGCTGCCGTTGCGCAGATAGTCCACGACACCATCGTTGTTCATGTCGGAGAGGATGCCGGTATTCATGTTGGAGCCAGCCGTCAGGATGGGGTCTTTCCATTCGGTACCGTCGCCGTAGTTGATGCGAATTTTTGAAGCACGCGAATCAAGGTTTTGTCCAAACGAGAGTTCGGTGTCGGAGCGACCCGTCTGAATGATGTCAACGATGCCGTCGCCATCCCAGTCAACGAAGACACTGGAACGGTAGCCCATGCAGATGTCGTTGTTCTGCCACGGCAGGGTGTTCCACAGCTTAAACTTATCCGTGGCGCTGTCGTACGCATATATCTGGTTGAACCAGCCGTTCTTGTACTCGCCCGAGAAATAGACATCGGGGTATCCGTCGTTGTTCACGTCGGCAATGTCGAACGAAGGCACATAGCGTGTGGTGGGGAATTTCTTAATTGAGAATTTACCCGGGTCATCGGGCGTGTTCAGGCAGTAATAAGTGGCCGAGGAACTGTTAGATCCGGCAAGGAAGAAATCCATGTAGCCGTCGCTGTTGAAGTCGTAGGCCTTCACGTAGCCGGCACACTGGTTCCAAGCTTTGTTCAGGATAAGATACCTGTCTCTGGTGTCGTAGGAACGCTTGCGGAACTTGAAGGCGCCGGTTTCGTCCACACCTTCGTTAATGAGCAGGTTGTTGTAGCCGGCATGGTCGGAGACGACAACAAGGTCGAGACATCCGTTGCCCGTAAAGTCGGCCACGTCGCCTGACTTGATCCAGGTCCAATTGAAATCGTCATCCACGGTAGTGCCGTCTTCTTCGTAAACGATGGTTTTGGCCAGGACAAACTTGCCCGTACCGTCGCCGAGGAAGATGCCTTCGGGACCGCCGTCGTCAGTAGTTTTGCCGCTCGGCTCAGCATCGAAGGCCACCAGGTCCAGGTTGCCGTCGCCGTCGAAATCAACGGGATAGAGGCTGGCGAAGAAGTCCACGTTCTTGATGTCGCCGATGTAGAAGTTTTCCTTGTAGGCGCCCGGATGAACGCTCTCGCCGGTACCATTAAGCAAATGCACGCCCATCTCGCTTCCGGTCATGAAGACGTCCTGAATACCGTCATTGTCGTAGTCCAGCGACACACCATTGGTGTAGGCGTCGGCCCATCGGTTGAAAATGACAGGCTGGAGCGTGGGCACTTCCACTTCCTCGTCGGGCACGTAGTATATGGCGCGGTCCACCTTGATGTTGGCGCTCGACTTGGCGTTGAGGAATTTGAACGATACGGTGTGGGGGCCGTCCTCCAGTTCATACTTCCAATAAAGGGCGTCGGCCGTGCGGTCGTGGCCGGCGGCGGGTATGGGCATCACGCAGTCCACCTCGCCGTCGAGGGTTACCTCGAGCTGGGCCACAAACTTGTTGTCGGGATAGGAGATGTTGCCGTAGAATACGATGCCTGTGCCGTGGAACTTAAATTCGTTTTGGCCGGCTTTTTCCTGACCGAGGTATTCGATGTTCGACGTGAGCAGTTTCGGCTTCATGTTGGGGAAGCCCTGCTCCAGACGTACGGTTTCTGGGGTCTGCACTTTGATGGTCACATCGTTTTCGCCCACTGTACCGCCGTATTTCTCAATCATCTGCAGGGCCAAGTCGTAGCTCATCTGATAAGCTTTGTTGAGCGAAATCTTGGTGTAGGAGAACACGCGGTCTTCGACCTCACGCAGGTTGGGCATCCACTTCTCCGGTATCCAGCTGTAGCCTTTCATGGTGGCCAGCACACCGGCAGCCGACGAGGGGTTGCAGTCGGAGTCTTGGCCGCAGCGGGTGGAAATCTCCATGGTTTTGCCAAAGTCGCCGGCTCCGTAGAGCAGGCCCATGACCACGTAAGCGCTGTTCATCGTGGCGTCGATGTTGCCGGGAGCCAGAATCAGTTCGGGGCAGCCCACGTCGCGGCTGTAGTACTGGTTGTAGAGTGTCCAGCAGCGTTTCCAGTCGGTGGGGTCTTCCTTGTACCATGTGATGACGGCATTGATGCGCTCGTAGAACTTGCTCTCCTTGGGAATGGTCTGCAGCGCCTTTTGCACGACGGTTTCGATGTCGTTTTCCACGAAGGCCAGGGTATACATGGCACCGATGAAGACGCCGCCGTACCAGCCGTCGCCGTAGTTCATGATGTGGCCTATCTTGTCGGAAATGGCCGAGGCGGCGTTGGGCATGCCCGGCGACATCAGTCCGGCGAAGTCGCTTTCAATCTGGAAGTCGATGCAGTCGGCATGGGGATTGTTTTTCCAGTGGCCCGACTCGGGGGGCATGATGCCGCGCAGGATGTTGTATCGCGCCTGCTGGTTGGCGTGCCACAGCGAGTAGCCCGCATGGGCAAAGGCCAGGGCGAACGAGTCGACATGGGTGTCCAGTCCGTGTTTGTAATACGTGTCCATGAAGGTCAGGTCCATGTAGATGTCGTCGTAAAGCGTGGGAATGTTGTCGAAGTAGTACTTCAGATGGTGTTCGTCGTACTTGATTTCCGTAGCGTCGGGAATCATCACGCCGCGGTACACAAACTCCGTGGGGCCGCCGTAGGCGCACCCGATGGTCTGGGCTGCCCAGCCGCCCTTGATTTTGTCCATCAACACTTCTTTCGACAGGGTCACGGTGCCTTCATCCCCGCCGTCCTGCGCCAGCAACGCGGTGCACGGCAGGAGCGACAGCATCACACCTGTAAACAGGGCTCGGAAGCCTCTGAGAGTCGCTTTCTTTCTCATATTTTTTCGTTTTATCCGTTAATTAGCGCAACCGTTTGCGCAAAATTAGTAACTCTTGCGGAAATAAACAAACAAATCGGCAACTTTTTTATTATATTATATTCAGAACCTGTGAAAACACCCATGAAGGTCGCCACACGTAAGAACGAAAACGGAGTTGGCGGCACCTAAATCCGATTTAGGGAAAACGAAGACGCATTTGCGTCTTCAGAAACGTTTCCGCCGGCAACGGAAAGAAAAAAGCGCGTTTCGTTTGCCCGCCCGCCGTTTTATTTGTAACTTTGGAAACGCAAAGTAACGTCCATGGAGAAACATACATTAGACGACATCGCCCGTATCACGGGTTACTCGAAGACCACCGTGTCGAGGGTGCTCAACGGCAAAGCAGCCTCGGCCCGCATCAGCAAGCAGGCCGTGGAGAAAATCATGAAGGTAAGCAAGGACACGGGCTACCAGCTCAACAGCGTGGCCCAGATGTTGCGCAGCAAGGTGAGCAAGACCATCGGGCTGGTGGTGCCCTACATCAGCAACCCGTTCTTCGCCAACCTGGCAAGTACCGTCATCACCAACGCACGCCAGGCCGGCTACATCGTCACCCTCATCGACACCATGGAGAATCCCGAGGCCGAGCGCCAGGCCCTGAACACCATGGTGGCCCGCAGCGTGGACGGCATCATCGTGGTGCCCTGCGGCGACGACCCGGCCACCATTGCCAGCCTGTGCAAACGGGTGCCCCTCATCCTCATTGACCGCTACTATCCCGAAGCCGACATCCCCTACGTGTCCACCGACAACTACGATGGCGGCTACCGGGCCATGCAGCTCTTGCTGGAGTCAGGCCATAACCGCGTGCTCTGCATCAAAGGTCCCGACGTGTCGGTCACCTCAAACGAGCGTGTGCGCGGATGCCACGACGCCATCGCACGGAGCGGCAACAACTGCCGGCTGAGCGTGGTGGGCAATGACTTCTCCGTACAGAACGGCTACATTGAGACCCAACTGGCCATCGGCGCAAAGCAACCGCCTACGGCCATCTTTGCCCTGAGCAGCACCATTCTGCTGGGCGTGCTCAAGGCACTCAACGAGCACAAGCTGAACATTCCCGACGACGTCTCGGTCATCTCCTTCGACGACAACACCTACCTGGACTACCTCAATCCCCCCGTGACCCGCATCAAGCAACCCGTCACCGACATTGCCGAAACGGCCATAAACCTGTTGATTCAGGCCATTGCCAAGAAGGAACAGCTGCAAGCCAACATCTGCATGGCGCCCAGCATCGTGCTGCGCAATTCGATAAAACACCTGCACTGACCTGGCCCGACATAATCGAGCGGCCTGCGTTCCTTTCGGGGGAACGCAGGCCGCTCGCTGTTTTATGCCTCTCAAAAGGACATCACTTCACCACCGGGCGCGGACTGACCCTAGCCGGCATGTCATAATCGATGTAGGGCCAGCCATCCTCATCCCACTGTATCCGGTCGAGCAGGACCTTGCGGCCCTTCTCCGGCTCAAGCTTGTCGTAGGCATGGTAGGGCAGCCACGTCTGGCCGGCGTCGTCCACGATAATCTCGCCATTATGGCCCGTACCGGCCCAACGCGCATTGCTGTGCAGTATTACCTCGTGATTATTCTCCAACAGGGGACGGCCTTCTTTGTCCACATAGGGACCGAGCAGACGTTTCGACCGCGCCACACAGGTGCGGTAGGTGCTCCGCTCACCGTCGCAACACGAGCCGGTGGAGCCAAAAAAGTAATAGTAACCTTTCCTTTTATATATATACGCACCTTCGTAGGCCGAACCGGCTATCTTCACTTTCTCTGCACCGGGCTTCACGGCCAGACCGTCGCGGGTCAGCTCGATGGCGTAGATGCCGTGGAAACTGCCCCAAACGAGCCAGTGTTTCCCTCGGTCCTTGATGTAGAACGGGTCGATGCTGTTGCGCACACCTATCTCAAAACTGCGGAACAGTTTGCCGTTGCCGTTGATACAGGTGTAGGGGCCTTCAATACAGTCGGCATAGGCCACGCCGACGCCGCAACTGTCCTCGCCGCCCCACTTCGACATGGCATAGTAGAGCACATACTGCTTGCCTATTCTGTTTATATCAGGCGCCCAAAGGTATTTCACACCGGGCACAAAGGTGGGCCGGCCTTCGGGAGTGAAACATTCACCCAAATAGGTCCAGTCGACCATGTTCGGGGAACGGAAGATGTGGTTACCGGTGGTAAACATGTAGAACGTGCCGTCTTTGTCGCGCATCACACTCGGGTCGGGCCCGTTTTGATTGACAATGGGGTTCTGGAACGTCAGTGTCTGGGCCAGCAACGTCAGCGAGACCACAGACAACAGTAAGAAAAGTGCCTTTCGTTTCATAATTTCACTTCTATGTTTTGTCCTTGCTTTGCAGTATAACGTTTTGTCTTGCCGCTCTGTTTCACTGCGACATTCAGTTTAGCGCCCTTGCGGCTCACCTCAATGTCGAAGTCACCGCCGAAAGCCCGCACATGGCGCAGGGCCATGGTCTGCCACTTGGTGGGCATTTCGGGTTTCAGCAGGAACGAGCGGAAACCGGTGGGCCGGATGCCGAACAAACCTTCGGTCACAATGCGTGCATACAGGCCGCTCTCGGCGCTCAGATGGCGCTGGCTGCCCTCGGGCCATGCCTCAATGGCATAAGGCACGTGGTCGCCCAGCAGACGGGTCTCGGAGTAATAGTGCATATACTCGTCGGCCTTGTCAGGATAGCCGGCGGCATAAACGCCGCGCAGGGCGTAGAGGGTGGAACGGTCCCAGAAAGTCTTGTCGCCCGCCTGAGTCAGCAGGCCGTCCTTGGTCCACAGCTGCGGTGAGAACAGGGCGTCGATTGTTCCCTTGGCGCGCTCGGTGATGCCCATGCACAGGGGGATGCAAATCCAGGCACGCAGTTTGTCGTTACCTTCGTAGTACTGGTAAGTATCAAATCCGTCCATGGGGCGGGCGAAGTACTTGTCCATAGCCTTCCTCAGGTCGGCGGCCTGCTGCAGATAGCGCTTGGCCACACGGGCGGGCTCGCCCAGTTCTTTGCACAGGTAAGCGGCTGAGATGAGACCGTCGTAGTAGAGCGACGAGGTGCACAGATTGGCCTTGCCGCTGGGGAAACGGCCTTCCAGTTCATCACTCCGGCTGGCCACGACACCTTCGGGAGTCAGCTGCTTGTTGCAATACTCCAGGCACCACGTGATGAGCGGCCACAGCCGCAGGGCCTCTTCCTTGTCGCCGCGGGCCAGCACATAGCGTGCGGCCCCGTGGGCTATCATGGCAGCATCGCCGCGGTCGCCGGCACCGTTCCAGATGTCGGTGCCTTCGGCAATGATACTGCTGGGTATGGGCTTCCACTCGTCGTTCATGTAACGGGCAAACCATTCGTAGCTGTTCAGCGAGGCGGCGTTGCCGTAGGCATAGCCCTCAAAGGGGAAGAACGGATTGACATACTCCGCCTGGTCGTTGGCCCAGATGGCTGCATAGTAGCTCTCGCCGCCGGGTCCGTGGACCGGACCTTGCTTAGTCTCGTAGATGCTCTCCGAGGCACGCACTTTGGCAAAGGCAAACATGCGGTTGATGACGTCATCGGGCGTTTCCAGCACCAGGTTCTTCTGCAGGGCGGCCACCAGGTCGTAGCGGGCCTGCAACTCCTTGGCATAGGCTTCGTCGGTCGTCACGGCCCCTTTCTCGCCCTCTTTGGCGGCGGTTATGGAGGCCCAGAACACCACGGAGTCTTTCGGCTGCAGTTGGCAATGGTAGTGCTTGTCGTCCACGCTCGTGCGCAGTTGGATGCCATAGGCGCCATAGACGCCCTTCCGGGCATCGGTGTTATAGAGTTTGAGCGCGATGGGCAGTTCCACACCGACCGCCTTGTCGCTGGTGTTTACAATGGCGAAACGCTCGTAGAGCACGGGACCCTCGGTCGAGGGGAAGTATTGGCGCTTCACCGTGAGCCACTGGCTGGCCCACATCTGGCTTTCCACGCGCAGCGTGCCGTCGAGCGTGATTTTCTTCACCCGCTCGTTGCCCAGCGCCCGGCCGTTCACCTGCACGTCCTCCAGCGCGTTCCAGTCGAACCGCCGCATCAGCGAGGCGTGGGTGTTGTTGGGAATGGTGCGCAGCATGGGCCACACCATGCTCTGATTGATATGAAACGCACCTTTCTGGTCCACGCCGTAGCGCAGTACCACGCTCACGCGCTTGCCGCTCATTTCAATGTGGTCTTCGTGGGGCACATCGTCCTTCGGAGTCCACTGGATGCTGCCGTCGGCCTGCATCTGCCAGCGGGTGGCGGCCTGCACGCCCCAGGACGTAAGGGCAAGTACCGCCAATGACAATACGATTTTCTTCATCTTATTATTCGTTTATATATCCTTTTAGTCTTTTCACCCTTCAAAGTTACCACTTTTTGCGCTTATCCGCACGCATACGTTACCTTTATTTTTTATTTACCCCCTTTGTTCGGTCAAGCCCTCCGGCTACCGGCCGCATGGCCGGCGATAAATTTGTCAAAATTTTTCACCCAAAATCCGGTAGTTTTGTAACCATTTGATTTTCATCGGCCCTCAGACTTGTCCAAACAGAAACGGCGTTTCGTAATTTTGAAACGCCGTTTCTGCAATCCTAAATCCCACTTGTGAGCGCCGAAATGGGACCCCTGCCGACGGTTTGTCAAGATTTTTTGAATAGTATCACAAAGCGGCGCCACAAAATTTTGTGACGCCGCTTCTGTTGGTATCGTGATGACACAGGCCCGGAGGACATTAGTCCTCGGCCTGTTCTGCTTCGTGAGCCTTGATGAGTTCTTCCTGCACTTCGGCGGGCACGAGCTCGTAGCTGGCAAACTTCATGTCGAATGAGGCGCTGCCGGCGGTGATGGAGCTCAGCGAGGTGGAGAAGTTGCTCATTTCCTTCAGGGGCACCTTGGCGTTGAGCTTCTGGTAGCCGCCTTCCGACTCCATACCCATGATCATGCCGCGGCGGCCCTGCAGGTCGCTCATGACATCACCCATGTAGTCGGCGGGAACGAGCACTTCCACGTCGTAGATGGGCTCCAGAATCTTCGGTCCTGCCTCCTTGAAGGCCTGGCTGAAGGCGTTGCGGCCGGCGAGCATGAAGGAGACTTCGTTGGAGTCAACCGGGTGCATCTTACCGTCGTAAACGATGACGCGCACGTCACGGGCATAGCTGCCGGTGAGCGGTCCGCGCTCCATGCGCTCCATGATACCCTTGAGGATGGCGGGCATGAAGCGGGTGTCGACGGCACCGCCGACCACGGAGTTGATGAAGACGAGCTTGCCGCCCCACTCCAGAGGCACTTCTTCGGTGCTGCGCGGCGTGATTTTGAATTCCTGACCGTTGAACTTGTACATGCTCGGTTCGGGCATGCCTTCGGTGTATGGCTCGACGATGAGGTGAACTTCGCCGAACTGTCCGGCGCCACCGCTCTGCTTCTTGTGACGGTAGTCGGCGCGGGCCTTCTTCGTGATGGTCTCACGGTAGGGGATGCGCTGCTCGTAGAGTTCCACCTGAATCTTGTCGAGGTTTTCCAGACGCCACTTCAGGGTGCGCAGATGGAATTCGCCCTGGCCGTGGATGAGTACCTGGCGCAGTTCCTTGCTCTGCTCTACCACCCATGTGGGGTCTTCTTCCGACATGCGGTTGATGGCGGCCATCATCTTTTCCATTTCGGCCACGTTGACCGGACGGATGGCGCGGATGCACTTGGAGTTGGGATATTTGATGAAGTCGAAGCGGTTGTCGGTATCCTTGCCGTTAAGGGTATTGCCCGTCTTGACGTCCTTCAGTTTCACGGAGCAGCCGATGTCACCGGCGCGGAGTTCTTCCACCTTGGTACGGTTCTGTCCGGCACACACGAAGAGCTGTGAGAGGCGTTCCTTCGAGCCGCGGTCGGCATTGACGAGGTCGTCGCCTTCGTGCACCTTGCCGCTCATTACCTTGAAGTACTGCACTTCACCAATGTGGGGTTCCATACCGGTCTTGAAGAAGAAGAGCGATGTGGGGCCGTTCTCGTCAGCAGCCACTTCTTCGCCGGCGGCGTTCTTCACCTTGGGCACTTCGGTTACGAAGGGCACCACGTTGCCGAGGAATTCGAGCAGGCGGTCCACGCCCTTGTCGCTTTCAGCACATACGCAGGCTACGGGGAAGATGCCGCGGGCCACGAGACCCTTGCGCACGCCTTCGCGCACCTCGTCATCGGTCAGGTCTTCGGTCTCGAAGAACTTCTCCATCAGGGCGTCGTCGTGTTCGGCAGCGGCCTCCACGAGGGCGTGGTGCAGTTCGGTAGCCTTGTCCAGCTGGTCGGCGGGGATGTCGCTCACGGTAGCCTTGCCGCCGTTGGCGCCGTAGGTATATTGCTTCATGGTCAGCACGTCGATGATGGTGCTGAAGTCGGGACCTGTCGTTACGGGATACTGCACGGGCACAACGTTCTGGCCGAACAGTTCTTTCAGTTTTTCGATGATGCTGTCGTAGTCGCACTTCTCGTCATCAACGTGGTTCACTACGAAGATGACAGGCTTGCCCAGCTTGTCGGTGGTGCGGAACTGGTTCTGTGTGCCTACCTCCACGCCGTTGGCGCCGTTAACGAGGATGGCGGCGGTGTCGGTCACGTTGAGTGCCGTCACGGCAGCGCCGGAGAAGTCGTCGGAACCCGGGCAGTCGATGAAGTTGAGTTTCTTACCGTTGTTCTCAGCGTGGAAAACGGTGGCAAACACGGAATAACCGTACTCCTGCTCCACGGGGAAGTAGTCGCTGACGGTATTCTTTTGCGACACGCGGCCGCGTCTCTGAATCTGACCACTCTCAAAGAGGATGCTTTCCGTGAGGGTGGTCTTGCCTGAGCCGGCATTGCCCAGGATAGCGATGTTCTTGATCTCGCTTGACTTGTAAACCTTCATGATTGAATTTGTATTTAATTGTATTATTTCTGAATTTGCAAAAAGCGAGCGCAATTTACCAAAAAATCGGTGAATGGCCAACTTTTAATCTTGCTTTTTTCAGTTCATCCGCCAAAAACGCGACAGAAAACGACAGAGTCGCAAAGAAGTTGCCTGTTTTTTATTTTTCCGCCCCGTTTCCGCCCTGTTCCCTTCGCCGGCCTGCGGGCCGGAACGAGCTGTCCGGCACGACCAAATCGGACTTCGTCCGGCCTAAATCCGATTTAGTTCTTTCCATCTCCGTTTTGGTATGCCGCAGAAAGACTGCCCGGTGCAAGGGACCATACGTTTCCGGCAAAAAACCATACGTGCATCGGAATGAATTGCTAACTTTGCAGTGAAAAACTTTTCGGGAAACAATGAAGACAATCATCATAGGCGGTGGAGCAGCAGGCTTCTTTCTGGCCATAAACCTGAAAGAGATGGTCCCCGGAATGGATGTGACCATCATCGAGCGCAGCCAGCACCTGCTGAACAAGGTGTCGCTCTCGGGCGGCGGACGCTGCAACTGCACCAATACGTTCCAGAGCGTGGAAGACCTGAAAAACGTCTATCCTCGCGGCCACCGGCTGATGAAACGCCTGTTCCGCACCTTCGGCCCGCAGGAGGCCCGCGAATGGTTCGAGGCTCACGGCGTGAGGCTCACGGCAGAGCCCGACGGCCGCATATTCCCCGCCACGCAGCAGGCGCAGACCATTGTGGACTGTCTGCTGACGGCTGCCGCGCGGCTGGGTGTCCACATACGGTGCGGCGAAAAGATTGCCGGCCTCGACACCCTCGGCGACTACGACTACGTGTGCGTCACCACAGGCGGGCAGCCTTACGTCAACGGCCTGCTGAAGTGGCTGGCCGACGCCGGCCACGCCATAGAGAAGCCCGTGCCCTCGCTCCTCAGCCTCAGCATCGACGGCCACAGCAGCAACCTGCAAAACATGATGGGAGTGGCTACGGAACACGCCTCGGTCATGCTGCCCGGCACCAAGTTCCGCACCGACGGCGCCCTGCTCATCACCCACTGGGGATTCAGCGGCCCGGCCATACTGAAGCTCTCCAGTTTCGCCGCACGCCATCTGGCCGAGTGCAAGTACCACGCCACCATCTCCATCAACTGGATGGGGCAGAACGACGACACAGTGCACTCCTTACTCAGGGAAACCGCCGCAAACAACCCGAAGAAGCAACTGGCCAACGCAGTTCCTCAGGGCCTGTCGTCACGGCTCTGGTCATACCTGGTCTGGCGCAGTCTGGGCGAAGCCGGCGGACTATGCTCCGACCTGCACGGCAAGCGCCTCAACAAGCTTGTCAATACAATCTGCAACGACATCTACAGCGTCAACGGCCAAGGCCCCTACAAGGACGAGTTCGTCACCTGCGGCGGCATCAGTCTGACGTCTGTCAATCCAGCCACCCTCGAGAGCCGCGTCATGCCCCGCCTCTACTTTGCAGGCGAAGTGCTCGACGTTGACGGCATAACGGGGGGATTCAATTTCCAGGCCGCGTGGACCACAGCCTACACCGTGGCCAAGGCCATCTGCAACAAGAACTAATTTCTGTATGCCAAAACAAAAGAAGACACCTCTCATCCGTATTCTCATCAGCATTCGGCGGTGGGAACTGCTCCTGCTGGTGGGCCTGGTGCTGCTGGGAGCATTGGGTTACGCCCTCTACAACCGTCTCTTCGCCAACACGTCGATGGAAATCGTCGACAGTCTGGGCGGCAACATCTTCCCATCGGCCATTCTGGCCACCGCCACCAGCGACGAGAACTTCATCCTGCCCTGCGACACGCCTTACGTGGGCACGCCTTCGTCGCTCATCGGTGTGAAGGTGCATTCACGGACACGCAACACCCGCATCAGGGTGGAAGTGGCAGAAACACCTTTCTTCCGCCGCTCCGTATCCGAGTTCGTATTGCCGCGGCCGTGGACGGAATACGTGGTTTACCCCGACATTGTGTGGAACTACGGTGCCCTGCGGGCCAATGTGCAGGCAACGCCCGTCAGTGTGGTCATCCAGGCCCAGGTGGGGCACCATCGCGAAAGAGAGAAGGTACGCACCTTCTCCGTGCGCAGCATCAACGAGTGCCTGCTGGGCTACTACCGCCCCTACGACAACGGCAAGCAGCGCCGCTTCATTGACCGCCGCCAGCTCTTTGCCGCCTACGTCAACGAAGACAACCCCCAAATAGACCAAGTGCTCCGCGAAGCCCTCAACACGCGCATCGTCAACCGCTTCGTGGGCTACCAGGGCGACTCGGCCACCGTCGTGCGCCAGGTCTATGCCCTGTGGAACGTGTTGCAGCGCCGCGGATTCAAATACAGTTCCATCTCCAACTCCTCGCTCTCCTCCGGCGTGGTGGCAGCCCAGCGCGTGCGCACCTTCGACGACGCTCTGGCCTCATCTCAAATCAACTGTCTCGACGGCAGCGTCCTCATGGCGTCGCTGATGCGGGCCATCAACATCGTGCCCATCCTCGTGCGCCTGCCCCGCCACATGTTCGTGGGTTTCTACACCGACCGCGAGATGCGCCACGCCAACTACTTGGAGACCACCATGGTGGGCAACGTGAATCTGGACGACTATTTCCCTGACGAAAAGCTCGATTCCACCATGGCCCACCGCACCAAGAACGAAGCGTCGCTCCTCACCTTCAACAAGGCCATGGAGTATGCGCAGAACAATATGAGAAGGTATGACAAGTTCTTTAAGAACAACACCGT
>JAEEGL015879352.1_pt1 | contig 15183 bp, 14 predicted proteins | sample 9134231 | NCBI WGS metagenome assembly JAEEGL01 (sample SAMN16246548, study PRJNA631951) | gut metagenome | biome: gut microbiome; feature: rumen; material: fiber-attached | host: Bos | place: Iran: Karaj | collected 2018-10 | reverse complement strand
TTCATTCCCGCAATAGGAGTTCGATTCTCCTACCCACTACCAAATATAAAAAAGTAAAATAATGGCAAACACTAAATCCGCCGCGCGTGCCGCCCGTCAGAGCGAGCGTCACCGCCTGCATAACAAGTATTATGCAAAAACTACGAGGAACGCCATCCGCGACCTCCGCAACACAACCGACAAGGCAGCAGCCCAGGAGAACGCTCCCAAGGTCTACGCAATGATCGACAAACTGGCCAAGATCGGAGTTATCCACAAGAACAAGGCTTCGAACCTTAAGAGTGGTCTTGCCGTTTACATTAACAAGCTCGCCTAAGGGCTTGTTTTTTATCTAGAGACGGGATGTAGCGCAGTTGGTAGCGCACTACGTTCGGGACGTAGGGGTCGCTCGTTCGAGTCGAGTCATCCCGACACAAAAAAGCCAGGCTTGAAGGCCTGGCTTTTTTGTATTAGAATGAGAAGGGTCTATTTGGCGGTACCCGGCTCCAGGTATTCGTTAGGGTCCTGGACGGTGAAACTCACCACTTTGTCCACGCCATAGCCGGCCCAGTAGCCCATCGCGCCCTTCATGCTGTTGGACATGTCGTGCTCGTAGAACATATTGAACATATTGCTGGCCAGGGAGACCTCAAAGTTGTTCCAGTATTCGTAGATGCTTCTGTCTGTTGAACACAGTTTGATTTCTAGCTCATCTCCCACGTGGATATTACCCCAGTAGACATAGTCCAGAAGCCTCTGGGTGCTGAACAGCTGGATTTCCGTATATCCGTCCAGAATGTCGTCGCACATACTGGTAAAGGCCGAAGGGTGGAAGTGGGTATCCTTCCCCTTGGTGCGGGTGAAAATCTTGTAATTGTTGCCTTTCAGGGGAGGGTCTGTGAAGCCCACCTTGAGGATGGCCAGGGAATCCCTGATGGAAAGGACATATACCCTGTCGATGGGAACGGGCTCCGGAATGGTGGTCTGGGCTTCGGCCACATAGTCCTTGTACTCCACCTTCAGGGAGTAGGTTTTGCCCACTTCTCCCACCATCTTCTTGGATGTGAAGATAAAAGGAGGAAAGTACCGGCTGTCCGCTACTCCGGTAAGGATCTCAGTGGTCTCTCCGTCCGAAATGGTTACCTTGGCCCATTTGGCCAGGTGGTCTACAATGTCCTTGGCATCGAGGACTGTTTCGGAAGAAATGCCGATGGATTCCGAAACCATCACCACCGGGCGGGCTCCGTTCTCAATCCATCCTTCCACCACCAGCACGGAATCTCCCGGCTGCTCCGTTTTGGCGCAGGCAGAAAGGAGCAGGGCCAGTGCGATGCTATATAGAGTCTTTTTCATCAGAATTTATGGAAATAACCAATGGAGGGTAAAAACTTCATCTTCAGGCTCACCGCCCTGAACCGCATGGCAGATCGGCTTTTGCTGTAATGGAGCCCGTAACCGATGGCATTATCTCTGCCCAGCACATTGTACATGGCGAAGTTGAAGCCGTTGGTGAGTTTGGGACCTTTGTGCAGATACCAGTTCACGCTCAGGTCCATTTTTACGTATGCCGGCAGGCGCTCTCCGTTGTAGGGACCGTAGTTGCACATAATGCGGGAACCTACCACATAGAAGGAGGTGGGACGGGTATACGGGGTGCCGCTGGAGGCCACGAAGGTGGCGCCGACATCCACTTTCCCGAAATCATAGGTGACCACCACATCCAGTTCGTGGGCACGCTCGTGGCTGGAGGTATACTCTACGGAGTGGATGTCATTGGCGAAGGTTCTCAGGCTTCGGGACCAGGCGTAGCTGACCCAGCCGGTGAGTTTTCCCTTGGTTTTCTGGATCATGATATTGGCACCGAAGGCACGGCCGTGACCGCCCAGGGTGCTCTTCTCAAGCGTGTAGTCTCCGTTGTACAGGTCTATGAAGTTGCCCACATACTCCAGCTGGTTGAACAGCTGCTTGTAGTAAAGCTCCGTAGACACCGCCAGGTTCCCGTTGAAGAAGGTGTTGTTGTACGCCAGGGAGATATTGTGAGACCACTGGGGGGCCTGCAGGTCTCCGGCCAGGACCCAGAATTCAAAGGGGAATCCGGTGGAAGTGAGACCGGTCTGGAACAGGTGCTGCCGCTTGATGCCGTAGGTAAGATCCAGCTTGCCGCCCTCCATGAAGTTGCCCCTCAGGCTCACTTCCGGGGTGGCACCCCAGTAGCTGCGCCGCTCCGGAGACAGATACCAGTCCACTCCGACGCCGGCTTTCACGCTGAGCCAGTAGCCCAGGTCCCGGGTGTATTCGGCCGACAGGGCCGCCATCACGCCGTTTTGTACAGGTACCTGGCCGCGGGTGTGGATGTCGTTGAAGTGGCCTTCAGACTTGGGGTTCTGGGGCTGGGCGATGTAGGAGCTCACGCGGGCTCCAAAATCGAATCCATTCCAGCTGAGTTTGGCCCGGTACCCATAGTCTATGATGTAGGAATCCATCGAGGCCGGTATGTTGAAGGCGCGCATATTGGGCTTCAGCCCGTAAGTGGTGCCATAGACCGTCTGCTTGAGCGTGGCTCCCGGAAAATAGTGATTCCAGTGGATGGCTCCCATCGCGTTGTACCACTTCATTTTGAGCTCTTCGATAACGCCGGTGACAAACTGGGTGTCGTCCAGGCTGCCGAAAAGATCCACCGTAATGCGGTCCCTGCGGGTGGGTTTCCACGTCCAGGTTATGTTGCCGTCCGTAAAGCCGTAGCGGATAGGGTCGTCCTCGAATTTGAGCATTCCTCCGTAAATGAGGTTGATAAAGCTGCGGCGGGCGCTCACCTTGAGCGAAGATTTCCCGAGGGGGATATCCACCGTTCCCTGGGCCGACAAAAGGCCGATGGAAAGGTCTGCCGTCAGTTTCCGGGCCACCGTATCGGCCAGTTGCATGTCAATGATTCCGCCGATGCGGGATTCCTGCCCGCAGGAGGTGGAATACCTCATTCCGCTGTAGTGCGGGGAGTTGAAGGTAGAGAAGAAACCCAGCAGGTGGGCGGCTCCGTAGATGGGGACGCCTCCCTGGGAGATGAGGGTGTGGGAGTGCTCTCCTCCCTGCATGAACAGGCCGCCTTCCATCTCCGTATTCACCTGGACGCTGGGAAGCAGGCGGATGAAGCGGAGAGGGTCCGGCGTACCCATGATGGTGGGGACGGAGGCAATCTTGTCCATGTTGATTTCTCCGCTGATACCGCGGCTGTTTACCACGATGGGCTTCTGCCTTTCTTCCGTGATGACGGATTTATCCAGGTTGAAGGTGGCCACTGTATCCAGCTGCGCCCGGGCTACCGAGCACAGGAGAAGGGCCGCCAGGACCGCCAAACTATTCCGTAGAGAAAACATTCTTAAGCATGTAGTCAATTAAGGAATCTACCAGAAGCATGCTGGTGACGGCATAGCTGGTACCGTCATCAAAGTTGAAGACTGGTGTAGGAGTTCCTTCATACCAGATGAGGTCCAGCGTGGCAAGCTGCTCGTTATCATAGTACACAAGTATGTCTCCTTTCGTATAGCCGGAGCGTTCCATATGGACTCCGCCCAGAAAGTCTATGGTGAAAGAAGTGGTCTTCAAATCTACCGTAATCAGGGTGACCCCGTCTTTGATATACTGATACCGTAGCACGCCCAGATAAGGAGAGTAGATGCGGCTGTTTCTGATAATCTCCTGCCAGGGATCTTCCACCGTTTCCGGCTTGAGGTATTCGAAGAAGGTGGAAAAAGCTGTATCCAGCTGCTTTTTCTTCAGTTCCTGCTCCGTAAACGGGTGCATGTCCTGCCCTTTGTCCTCTTCCGGTACGGTTTGTTTCTGGCAGCCCGTCCAGACGCAGAGCATCAGCAGGGCGGGTATGATAAATTTCGTTTTCACAGCTAATAAATGAATTGTAATTCGTCAAGGTACAGAACGGAGGAAGTAGAACCGGTGAAATAGTCTCCCAGGGCACTGGAGGCAGCCACAATGGCTACGTAGCGGGGAGTGCGCTCATTGCGATAATCTATCTTGACGGTAAACTTCTCGTAGGCATCCATCGTCTTTTCGAAGGTCACCTTGCCGTAACCGATCACTCCGGGATCCGTGTCGGGGTTGAAGAGCTTCTCGGGCGGGCTCACTTCGAAGGGCTGGTCCCAGTCGGCCAGGATGATGAAGATGTGGCCCTTGTCCAGCTGGCCTTCCATATTTCTGTAAGGATCCTGCACCCAGTCAATGACGCCGGGCTTGTAGCAGGCATAACCCTGCAGGCTGACGGGTCTGTGGTTGAAGGGAATGCCCCAGTAAATGCTGGCCGACATCTTGGTGAGGTTGATCTCTCCGGTGGAACCGTTGAAGATGCTGCCGGCAGCCAGTCTTTTCACCATGCCGAAAAGGGCGCTCACGCCCTGGGTCTGCAGTTTGACGGCTTTCTTGCCTTCTCCGGGAACGGCCAGGAACTTGTCTTCCGGGACTACGGTAGGATAGCCCAGGGGAGCGGTGGTGCCATTGGCCGATCCCCAGACGGTCTTCTGGGCTGCCGTGGCGTTGGGGCCATAGCACACGTCCAGTTTGTTGATACCTTCCTGGGTCCAGTTGTCAAACGACATATTGTAGAGCTGAGGGCCTGCCTCACGCGGGTCGAACCCCTCTCCCTTGGCCACGGTATCGGACACGAGGTCGTTCCACTGCTTGGTGCAGGCCGTCAGGGCCAGAAGGGAGCACAGTATGATAACAGTCTTTTTCATAGCTTGCTAAAAATTAAAGGTGATACCCAGGTTGAGTCCCAGGATGCTGGGCTGGAAAGCGCCGTAGGCGTGCCCCATGGCACTCTCGGCCCTGTCGTTGGTGAGCTGCTTGTTCCACTCGTAGCCGCCCTCCACCAGGGGCAGGGACAGTTCTACGGCGATGTTGTTGGTGAGGAAGAAGCAGATGCCGGGATACAGGCCCAGGGAAACACTGTATACGTCTGCGTAGGTGCCGGTCTTGCCCTTCTCGTACTGCTCATAGTTCTTGTTGTAGCCCATTTTTCCGCTCAGACGGGCTTCGGCGAACAGGGCAAAGCACTTGCTGTTGAAAAGCGGCAGATAGGCACGGGCGGCCAGGGCGCCGGAAAGCGTCATGAGATCGGCGTGGGTGTTGGAGAAGCTGATCTGGGACAGCAGGGAAGCGTTGTCCACGTTGAAGCCGGTCTTGGCAAAGCCCAGGCGGGCGCCCACGGAAATGTTGTTGGCCACGAAGTAATAGGCCGATGCCGAGGCGTTGGCAAAGGTGATATCGCCTTCCAGTTTGTTCACCAGGCCCAGGAACGTAGCGCCCTGGGCGCCGTTGAGACCGCCGGCGTTGAAACGGTTGTATCCTCCCGCGATGCCCAGCTGCCAGGAGCCGCGCTCGATGTAGACAGATTTGGGATTGCCAAGGCCACGGTTCATGGTCTTGGCTTGGGCGGCAGGGCCCAGGATAGCCAGTGCTGCCGCAGCAAGTACAATAGCTGTTTTCTTCATAATAGGATGAAGTTAAAGGTAATCATCGATAACAAAAATGGTCGGGACTTCGTTTTGCGTCTCGACCACATTTCTTGGCTCCCCCTGTTGGACTTGAACCAACGACCCTCTGATTAACAGTCAGATGCTCTAACCAACTGAGCTAAGGAGGAAGATATCCGTTGTTGTTGAACGGGATTGCAAAGGTACAACCTTTTTTGAATTCTCCAAAGCTTTTTGCTAAAAATTTTCATAATATTATTCAGTATATTTTTCGTATCTTTGCATGATAATCCGTAAGTGCCTATTTAGTATGGATATTGACCTCCTTGCCAAAATGGTGAAAGAAGTGGTAATGGACCACGATACCGTCACCTTGCCCGGTGTGGGCAGCTTTGTTGCAGAGCTGGTTCCGGCCACTTTTGCCGACAGGGGATACACCATCATGCCTCCGTACAGAAGGCTGTATTTCTCTCCCAAGCAAGGAGAAGACACCCTCCTCTCAGACCTGTATGCCGCCTCCAACGGCATTTCGCAGGCCGATGCCACCCGCATCCTGACAGATTTCCTGACAGAGATGAAAGAGGTTCTCAAGGAAAAAAAGACCATCATCTTCCCGGGTCTCGGCCGCCTGAGAGCCACCATGGAGAACCATATCTTCTTTGTGGCCGATGAAGATCTGGACATCTATCCTTCCGGATTCGGCTTGCAGCCCATCTCCCTGAAAACCCACGAGGAAACGAAGGAAGAGGTGGAAGAGGCCGTTGCCAGCCTGGCCGGTCTTCTGGAGAAAGAACCGGAGCCCGAACCGGAGCCTGAACCGGAACCTGTGGTTGAGGCAGAGCCTGAGCCTGAACCTGAACCCGAACCCGACCCCGAACCTGTAGTTGACCCTGAACCTGTAGTTGACCCTGAACCTGTAGTTGACCCTGAACCTGTGGTTGAACCCGAACCTGAACCTGAGGCGGAGCCGGAACAGGAACCGGAACCGGAAAAGCCTGTGAAGGAGAAAAAGAGCGGCTGGAGCAAGTTCTGGGTTTTCGTCCTGGTCCTTATCATCATTGCCCTGGTGCTGGCCATTGCGCTGGTTGCCGTCGGCACGTTCTTCCCGGACTGGCTGGATACCATCCTGTACAGTCCTGAAGAGTACGAGATCCTTCATAATTAGAAAGCCATGACCCCTGTTAGAAGAGAAGGATATAAATTTTGCCAGGACCTCCGGGTCGCCTGTTACCAGACCAACCGACGAACTTACCTGAAACCCACCGCCTTTATGGATATGGCCCAGGAAATTGCCTTCTGGGCGGCCAGCGGCCTGGGTTTCGGCTATGATACCCTGCACGTTCATCACCACGCCTGGGTCCTGAGCCGGATGCACCTGCATTTTATCTCCTTTCCCCGCTGGAGGGACGAGATCCTCCTGAAAACCTGGCACAAGGGGGCCGACGGCCTGTTCTACCTCCGTGATTTCGACCTCCGGAATGCGGCAGGGGAGCCCTGCGCCCTGGGCACCAGTTCCTGGGTGGTGATTGACGAACTGACGCGCCGCTTCGTGCGTCCCGAAGACCTTCAGCACCTGATGGCCGTGGAGGAAAAGATGGACGATGCCATCGCCACGCCCGCTCCCAAGATCCAGCTGCCCCGCGATGCGCAGCCCGAGCGGGTGGGAGAACATACGGTGGAGTATTCAGACCTGGACCTCGTGGGCCACACCAACAATGTGCGCTATGTGGTCTGGGCCCTGGACTGCCTTCCGCTGGAAGAAGCGGAGAAGCCCCTGAAAGATTTGTACGTTAATTATAATAAGGAAACAACCCACGGCCAGAAGGTGGAACTGTACCGCCTCCGGCAGGATAATGCCTGGTACGTGGAGGGCAGGGCAGAAGGTAAGCCCTGCTTTGTAGTAAAACTGGAGTATTAATCTATGCGAGAACTATTCTATGGCTATGGTGTGGCCCATACCATTTTGCTGCTTGCCTTTGTGATCGGAGTGGGCCTGTACCTGGGCCGCTTCAAGGTCAAAGGCATTTCCCTGGGCTCTACCTGGATCCTGTTCATGGGTATCCTGATGGGCCACCTGGGTTTCCAGGGAGACCTTACCATCCTTCACTTCGTCAAGGAGTTCGGCCTCATCCTCTTTGTCTTTTCCATCGGCCTGCAGGTGGGCCCCGGTTTCTTCCAGTCCTTCCGCAGCGGAGGCGTGAAGATGAACCTTCTGGCCGTCATGAATATCCTGCTGGCCGTAGCGGTCACTTACGCCATCTCCCTGGTATCCGGAGAAAAACTCACCACCATGGTGGGCGTCATGTCCGGTGCCGTCACCAATACCCCCGGCCTGGGTGCCGCCCAGCAGACCTTCTCGGATATTGCCTCCTCTACCGGAGACAGCGTCCTGGCGGCCGGCCACGCTTCCGAAACCCTGGCATCGGCCTATGCCGTTGCGTATCCCATCGGTGTTCTGGGCGTGATTGCCGTCATCATTGTCTTCCGCGCCATCTTCAAGATTGACCACACCAAAGAACTGGAGCAGCTGGACAAGGAAGGCCATAGCGGAGAACACGCCCGCCGGATGCATGTCGCCGTGGAAAACCCTGCCATCTTCAACCGCAAGCTCTACGATGTGCTGCACGAATTCGAGGGAGACTTCGTGGTTTCCCGCGTGATGCAGGGAGACGAAATCAAATTCCCTTCCGAGGACACGGTCCTTCACGAAGGAGACAAGCTTCTGCTGGTTACCTCCCAGCACGAGGTGGAGCGCCTTCGCATCCTATTCGGGCAGGAAGTGCCGCTGCACGTTTCGGACTGGCGGGAAAAAGACCACAATATGGTTACCCGCCGCATTGTGATGACCAACAGCAAGCTGACGGGAACCACCCTCAAGGACCTCCGTCTTCGCAGTGCCTACGGTGTCAGCGTCACGCGCGTGATCCGCGCCGGCGTGGAACTGGTGGCCAACCCCACCCTCTATCTGCAGGTGGGAGACGGCCTCATGTGCGTGGGTACGGAAGAGAACATCAAGCAGGTGGCGGCCCGCGTGGGTAACTCCAGCGACGCCCTCAACAAACCCAACCTGGTACCCATCTTCCTGGGTATCGTGGTAGGTGTTATCTTCGGCTCCATTCCCTTCCATTTCCCGCACATTCCCCAGGCCATCAAGCTGGGTCTGGCCGGCGGTCCGCTCATTGTAGCCATCCTGCTGGGTCACTGGGGCCCCAAGTACGGAATCACCACGTACACCACCACCAGCGCCAACCTGATGATCCGGGAAATCGGCATTTCCCTCTTCCTGGCTTCGGTGGGTATCGGCGCCGGCGGAGATTTCTGGAGCTCTATCGTGAACGGCGGTTACTGGTGGATCCTCTACGGTGCCCTCATCACCATCGTGCCCCTCTGCATCACCTTTATCATCGCCCGGGCCGTGTGTCACCTCAATTTCTACCAGATCTGCGGTCTTATCAGCGGTTCCTGCACCAATCCTCCGGTGCTGGCCTTCTCCCAGGGAATGTATGGCAGTGACTATGCTTCCGTCAACTACGCAACGGTCTATCCGCTTTCCATGTTTATGCGCGTGCTGGTAGCCCAGCTGCTCATTGTATTCGCTTTGGGTTAGTCCGATATGCTGGATCTGGTCTATCCTTCTTCGCCGGCGCCCCTGTATCCCCGCCCGTCCGTGGATAACCCGGGGAGCCAGACCCTCCCTACCGGGGAAATGCTCCCCCTGGTGGAACCCAGCGGCCTTGTCTATGGCCAGGCCAGCCGGGAGTGGTGCCACAGCGGCTCGCACGTGCTGCACCCGGTGGTGCACCTGCACATCATAGACCGTTTAGGCCGCCTGTATCTTCAGAAACGCTCTCTCACCAAGGACCTTCTGCCCGGCTACTGGGATACGGCCGTGGGAGGCCACGTCAGCTACGGGGAATCCATCCCCGAGGCCCTCTTCCGGGAAACCTCCGAAGAGCTGGGTCTGTCGGCCTTCAATCCCGTCCGCCTCTGCACCTATGTATGGAAAACGGAGCGCGACAGCGAGTTCGTCTTTGTGCACGCCATCGTGGGGCATCCCACCCTTCGGCCCAATGCGGAGGAAGTGTCCGAGGGCCGATGGTGGAGCTTCCCCGAGCTGGAGGAAGCCATCGGCAAAAACATCCTCACCCCCAATTTCGAGAGCGAGTTCCAGCGCATCAAAGACCAGCTGCTGGCTATGTTATAGGGTTTGTCCCCAGGTCTCGTCTATGGCGGCGCGGGCAGCAGAATCTGCCTTTTCGCTGAGGCCGATATAAGGGTCCGGGATCTTTTCTCCCTTCAGAAGGGCTTTTCGCAGGGCGAGGGCCCTTTCTTTCTGCTCTGCGGGAGGCATCAGCGAAACGATGCTGAGAAGATAGTCTTCCATTCCCAGGATATTCACCGCCTGCACTTTTCCTTCTTTCACCAGGAACTTGAGCGTTCCCGCATAGCGGCGCGTATCCTTGTGGTAAATGAGGAAAGAAGGCTCTGCAAAGAGGGTGGAGATGGTGTCGGCTTCGAACACCAGTTCGTCATAGAGCACCCCGTTATAGTCTATCCGGCCTTCCTGGAAGGTGACTTTCTGCGGACCGGCCCCGTCCGAGACAATCTCGAAGGAAATTTCCTGTCCGGACTCTATCTCCACTTCCACGCGGGGCTGGGTGCGCACAAGGCGCCACAGAAGGCGCTCTTGATCGGCCGCGGGCAGGGTGACGTCTTCAAAGATCTGCTCCAGCACCTTTTCGTCCAGGCGGTCGAAATCCTCGGCCCTGGGCACCACCACAAAGCCGGCCATATCCGCCGCGCCGGGAAGGATGGAAAAGCGGGCGTCTCCCACGGCAAAGTAGCACTGGGGATGTGAGGCGCCGCGGAGGGTGACGATGGAGCGGTACTCTCCTTCGCTGAAGTATGTATAGGCGTTGAAGCGGGGTTCGGTTTCCTCCGCCACCAGGTTCATGCAGTCCAGGAGTCGGTAAAAGAGTTTGGCCATGGACTTGGATGTAATGGCCCGGAGAAGGAAGATGCCGCGGTGGAAGCGTTTGTAGTGGTACAGCTGGGCATCCCTTACGGAGGTGATGAACTCCATTTCCGGCCCTGTCTGTCCCGCTGCGGCCCCGCGAAGAAGACGCTCTGCGGCCCTTTCCAGCGGAAGGTATCCCTTGGGACAGGCCTGGAAATGGGCGTGCTGCGGCACGGTGGTTCCGCTGTTGGGGCTGTTGTAAAAGACGATGTAACCGGGCAGGCTGGCCGCCAGGTCCAGCATGTCCGGGAAGCGGTGCCAGATGGTCTGGGGGGTGTGGATATCGCGCGTGATCACCAGGTGGTTGGGGAAGATGGGTGCCCGGTTCACCAGGATGCTGTACTTCCTTCCTTTGCGTCCCTCGAAGGGCAGGGTGTGCTGGTGTTCCATATAGTTTTCCTCGCACAGCGGGCAGCCGTGGTCGAAGATGGGAACACGCCCCGGGTTGGACTGCAGGGTGACCAGGATGCCGCCCAGGGGAAGCGTGCGGGTGCGGGCGCTCTTGAGGTTCCGGTACTTGGCGGCCACTGCCGGTCAAACCGACAGCTGGTCGTGGACGAATTTGTCGATATCTGTTGCCATAGATTGTAAAGGTACGCATTTTTTGGCTATATTTGTATACTTATGGCAAGTATCGGCATATTTGATTCCGGTAGCGGCGGCCTGTCCGTGTACAGGGAGCTTGTCAAACTGCTCCCGCAGGAAAGGTATATCTATTTCTCGGACAACGCCCACTGCCCCTACGGAGAAAAAACGGCAGAATATATTCAGGAAAGGGCCCACATCATCACAGACTTCCTTCTGGAAAAGGGGGCCGATATCATAGTAGTGGCCTGCAACACGGCTACGGCGGCAGCCATCGCCTGTCTGAGGGAAGATTACCCGGACGTCCCCTTCATCGGGATGGAGCCGGCCGTCAAGCCCGCCGCCCTGGGTACCAGGAGCGGGGTCATCGGGGTCCTGGCCACCGCCGGCACCCTCAAGGGCTCCAAATACCTTCACACCCGTGGCCGCTTCGAAGACAACGTGAGCATAGTGGAGCACGTGGGAGAGGGCTTTGTGGAGCTGGTGGAAAACGGCATCCTGGATGGCCCCAAGGCCGAGGAAACGGTTCTCAAGTCTCTCCGGCCCCTGCTGGACAAGGGAGCGGACATCATCGTTCTCGGCTGCACCCACTATCCCTTCCTGCAGCCCGTCATCGAGCGCCTCGCCGGCCCCGGCGTCCGTGTCATAGACCCTGCTCCTGCCGTGGCCCGTCAAACCCTTCACGTCCTGCAGGAAAAGGGCATCCCCACCGGGGAAGGCCCCTTCTCCATAGATCTCTATCATTCCGGAGAACCGGAATCCCTTCAACGCATATACCAGCTGGTCCAATGAGAAAAGTCGCCCTCCTTCTGGCCGGCCTGCTCTGTGCCGCCACCCTCCGTGCCCAGGTAACTACCGGCCTTGAAGTGCTGGTGGAGGAAGGCTTTGAACCCCTTCTTGGGAAGCGGGTAGGCCTTGTGACCAATCCCAGCGGAGTAGACCGTAACTTCCGCTCCACCATAGACATTCTCTTCGATGCCCCGGAAGTGAACCTCGTGGCCCTCTACGGGCCGGAGCACGGGGTGAGGGGAGACGTCTATGCCGGAGACCACGTGGCCGATGGCCGGGATGCCCGGACGGGCCTTCCCGTCTATTCCCTCTACGGCGCCACGCGGGAGCCCACCCCCGAAATGCTGAAAGGGGTGGACGTGATGGTGTACGATATCCAGGATGTGGGCGTCAGATGCTATACGTTCATCTCCACCCTGGGCCTGGTGATGCGCGCCTGCGCCAAGGCCGGCATAGAGGTGGTGGTGCTGGACAGGCCCAATCCCCTGGGCGGCCGGAAAGTAGAGGGCTGCGTGGTGGAAGACGGCTTTTATTCCTTCGTAAGCCAGTACCGCATTCCCTTTATCTATGGCCTCACGGTGGGGGAACTGGCCATCCTTATCAACCAGGAAGAACTCAACCGGGGGCAGCAGGGAAAACTCAAGCCCCTCCGCTGTAACCTTACGGTGGTCCCTATGCGGGGCTGGAAGCGGGACATGCTGTACAAGGACACCGGCCTTCCCTGGATCCTTCCTTCCCCCAACATCCCTTCCGTCCAGTCGGCCCTCTGCTACGGGGCTTCCGGCATAGCGGGAGAGTACGGCCTGGTAAACACCGGCGTGGGGTACACCATCCCCTTCGAAACCTTCGCGGCCGAATGGATAGAGGCCGATAAGCTGCTGGAGCGGCTTGGCCGCTACCGCATCCCCGGGGTTGTCTTCCGTCCCATCCATTACAAGCCCATTGCCGGCAGCCTCAAGGGCGTCCTCCTGCACGGGGTACAGTTCTGCTATACAGACTTTGAAGCGTGCCCGGTGAGCCTGGTCCAGTTCTACGTCCTGCAGGCTCTCATGGAGCTTTATCCGGAGAAAACCCCCTATCCCCTGAAGTCCACCGTCATGCTGGATAAGGTTTGTGGCACGGATTATGTGAGAACAGCCTTTGGAAAGCGAATGAAAGTTGAGGATATCGTTGAATATTGGAGCAAGGATGTTGAGGCTTTCAGGCGGCTCTCCCAAATTTATTACCTATACCGTTAACTTAAAAACTTTAGTGCTATGAGACGGTTTGTAACAATTTCAGCTTCCCTGATGCTGGCCCTGGCCATGCTCACGGCACCCGATATGTGGGCCCAGACCCGCCGCTCTACCAGTGGTAGCAGAAGCTCTTCCCAGCAGCAGGGCAGTTCCTCCGGTTCTTCCCGCTCCTCCGGCAGTACTTCTTCTACCCGTTCCAGCGGTACTTCTTCTACCCGCTCCAGCGGCAGCAGTTCCACCCAGCAGCAGAGCACCCGCCGCTCCAGCGGCTCCTCCTCTGCGACCCGCTCTTCTTCCACCACCCTCTCCAGCGGCAGCGCGGTGCAGCAGCAGGAGAGCAATCGTCGCAGCAGCAGCGTCACCCGTTCTACCAGCAGTAACAGCACGGGCAGCAGCAGCGCCACCCGCAGCAGCGGAACGGCCCGCTCCAGCAGCGTTACCCGTTCCAGCGGCAGTTCCTCCCTGGAGGGCACCGTGGTGAATAACGCTACGGTCTCCATCCCTCAGGATCAGCGCTCCACCGCTACGGCCCGTTCGTCCAACGTCACCCGCGGCGGTCTCACCGGAACGCCGGTAGAGATCCCCGGTCACGAGAGCTCCGAGGCCTATCGTGATCCCGGCTACAACTACCGTTACCAGAACGATGTCAGGGTGGACGACCGGCACAATATGTACCGCATCCCTCCCCGCCAGAGAGACCCTATGGCCTGGGACCGTCCCGGCTACTTCTGGGGAGACCATCCTCACTACTACGGATACCGCATCCACGCGCTGCCTCCTTCCTGGAGAAGGATCAGCCACTGGGGCATAGACTACTATTACTACAATGGTATTTACTACCGTCCCTTCGGCGGTTCCTATGTGGTGTGCCGTCCTCCTTTCGGAACGCCTCTGGAGAGAGCCATAGACCGCGCCATCCTTCGCGCCATACGCTTCTCCTATTACTACGATACCTATCGCACGTACGAGAGCGCCTTTGACTACTACAACGTCATCGCCCGGCAGAACCTGATCATCGCGCAGCAGAATGCCCGCATCATCGCCCGCAATTCCAACTACGCCATCAATTCCAACCGGGCCCTGTCGGCCTACGAGCTGGCCAGCCGCCTGGGGTTGGTGCAGAGCTACGCCTACGCCAATGCAGATTATTTCTACCAGGACGGCGTGTTCTATACCGTGTCCGCTTCGGGCGTGTACTCCACCATCGTGCCTCCGGCCGGTGCCCTGGTCACCTCCCTCCCGGACGACTACGAGATCATCGTCATGGACGGCATAGAGTACTATATGGTGGATAACACCGTGTTCCGCACCATCGTCTTCGAAGGAGAACCCTACCTGGAGGTGCTGGGCCAGATGTACGGAAGTCTGTACAGCCGATACAACGTTTACCGCTAAATAGAATCCCGGTTGTGAAGGCCGGGATTTTTTTTTAACTTTGTTCCCTATGATTACGCAGGAACAGATAAAGGATTTACAGGAAAGGGTGTCTTCCCTGAACGCTTGTTTGGATATTGACGGAAAACGGAAGGAGGTGGCCTCCAAGACGGAGGAAACCCTTGCTCCGGATTTCTGGGGAGACCCGAAGGCGGCGGAAGCTTTCCTGAAAAAGCTGTCCGGCATCAAGTCCTGGGTCACTTCTTACGACAAGGCCCGCAGCCAGGCCGAAGACCTGGATGTGCTGTATGAGTTTGCCAAGGACAGCCTGGGCGGCCAGGAAGAGGAAAGCCTGGAAACGGCCGAGACCAGGGAATTGGATGCGGCATTCCAGCAGGCTGTAGAGGCTGTGGAGGCCATGGAACTGCGTAATATGCTGGGCAATGAAGGGGATAACCTGGGTGCCGTCCTGACCATCAATTCCGGCGCCGGAGGCACGGAAGCCAACGACTGGAGCGCCATGCTCATGCGCATGTACACCCGCTGGTGCGAAAGGAACGGCTACAAATATACCATTACCTCGCTCCTGGAAGGGGAGGAAGCCGGCATCAAGAGCTGCACCATAGAAGTGGAAGGGGATTACGCCTACGGCTATCTGAAGGCCGAAAACGGCGTGCACCGCCTGGTGCGCATCTCTCCGTTCAATGCCCAGGGCAAGCGTCAG